>Ga0209702_10002332_pt1 | contig 33454 bp, 30 predicted proteins | sample FRY01_FD_187210 | JGI IMG/M metagenome (GOLD analysis project Ga0209702, IMG submission 187210) | Freshwater microbial communities from Lake Fryxell liftoff mats and glacier meltwater in Antarctica - FRY-01 (SPAdes) (version 2) | ecosystem: Environmental > Aquatic > Freshwater > Ice > Glacier...
TGCGATCGGATGCATTGATTCCAACGCGAATCTTCGCCCAACCATAGTGAGTCAGTCCAAGGCTGCCCACAGTAAACTTGAATCCAAAGTAGCCATCCGAATTCGCCAGCCACTGACCGATTCCGGATCCCATGACCGCCGCAGTGCCCCCGTAGAAATATTGACTTGCACCGATTATCGTGCCCGCATCAAGCCGCGTGGCAAAGGAAGCGGTTGTTCCCGGATTGCGCATATACCCGCCTCCGAGCGAGGCCCAAAGCGAGATGGAAGTGGTGGTATTCCCATAGGGGTTGATATCCCAGCCGGGCACTGAAGCAGCAGAAATATCCGACATTGCGCCAGTTTCAACATTGAGGAATGTGCCTTGTGCAGTAACTGGAATAGTATGGTTGACGACGGTGGAGATCACCGCACCGTTGGCCGAGTGATGCGCCGCAGTGATGACGGCGATCGAAGCGACGAAAGTCGACCCAATTGTTTGACATGTAAATCGTTGGTAGTGCATCTTTTCCCTTTTTCATTTCCTTGCAAAGTAACTTGAAAAACAAGCCCTTTTCAGGTATCCCTTTTCAACCTTTTCGAACACATAGTCGCTTCAAGAACCAGTTGACCCCTCCAGGTCAGTGATGCCTTGAAACTCCACCCAATAGGTACAGCAGATTTGGGCCATTGCAAATTAAATGGCTGATTTTCTTTATAATTTTCCAAGAAAACTTTTAGGAGCCGTCGGCAATCCCGTTTTTTGAGCATAACGGCATATTCCACGCTCGCAAAAATAGAAAACGCCAGCGGTCTTGCGACCGCCGGCGGAGTTTTCAAATCGTTGTCGCGAGCGCCAAGCGCCGCACGACGGATTCTTCAGATTCAGCTGCGTCGACGGCGGCTGACGAGTCCTGCGAGTCCGATCAAGGCGATGGCGCCAGGGGTTGGGACCGTAATCGAACCACCCGCTACATCATTATAACTGATGAACAAGAGGGTTCGATCCGTTGCGGTCGCACCTATTTGCATCGCACCGTATCCGTAATGCACACCAGTCGTGCCGTCGCCTGCGGTCCGGAACTTGAATCCGAAGTAGTTGATACTGTTCAATACCCAGTTACCAGGCGCTGAACCGAAGGTAACGGCTCCTGATCCGGTGATGCTTGCTGCGCCAGATACAACTGTTCCACTGGCTAGATTTCCAGCCGATCCAGTGGTGACACCAGGGTAGCGCATCATGCCACTTCCAGACCCGTTGAACCAAGCAAGGTTTGTTGCGCCGTAGGGATTGATATCCCAGCCCGCCACGCCACTGCCTGAAACTCCGTAGGCATTCGTTTCAACATTGATGTAGTAACCATCGACATTGGCTGGAATGACCAAGTTGTAGGTGTAAGTTTGAATGGCCGCGTTGGCAGTTCCAACAACAGCCACGGTCACAACCGCAGCAGCGCAGGCTGCAAAGTGTTTTTCGAGACGATTTGAAATACTCATTTTTTTCTCCACAAATGAAAGGGTCAGGACCACACAACTTTACAACACGGGATTTTAGGGAACCGTGTCACAAAGAACTTGGACATACAACCAAGTCAACTGTGAACTTAACCCAAAATTCAGATTATGCAAATAAACGATGCAATAATTCCGTTTTTTTTTCACGCCGTTGGTCGTGATCATCGTCGGGATGCATTGCACTTGAAGTTGTTGTGTTATAGGACTTTCAAGTGTGTTTGACGGCTCTAAAGTTGGGTTTGCGCTGCCAATTATCAAGTCAGCAGTTGGCGGACTCGCGGCGCAGTGGAGCATTTCCCAGGTGAATTGCCTATCTCGGCGACGCGGTGCTGGGGGTGTCTGGTGCCTTGGGAGGCACTGGCAGACCGCCGAATCCCTGCGCTCCAAGGGGACGCTTGGCGGCTTCAACATACGGCGCGGGCTCGAAGCGAGAATCAGCAAACTGAGTCGATTCAAGAGCGCCGCCGCGAGACTCGTTGAGGATCAAAATCATTCGTTTCTTCGAAGGAATTCCCATCCTTTGCCCGGCTGGGTTGAGGGTTGATTCCTTGGTTTCCATCTTACCACTGGGCGTGGCGTTTGCGCGGGTTGCATCGCCGTATTGGCCACCAAGGTCGGTCCATTCCCACTGCGCCTTCAAGACCACAAAGGTTTGAGCGTCGGCAACAATTTGCACTGACTTGGGGCCCATCAGCCGCCCAGCGCGAAGTTGCTTCCGCGCCGAAACAATCGTGACTGGCCGTTCGCCAGGCTGAGCTATTGCGGCAGGCTGATCAAAGGTGATGTCATATCCCCGCTCGAGGTGGTCGAGCATGGAACCAAGAGTCAGGGGTTCGATTCCGTCGCCGTTGTCGTCCCATCCAGCATCGAAGGCGCCCAGAAGCATCGGAGGACGCAATTCGCGAATCGACGCTGCGGTGCGTATGTCGCCAGTTGGACCGACGGCCCAGTAGGTGGTTCCGTTGTAGCCAAAGATCATCTTGGAACGGTTGATGCGGCGGTCGGGGTTGTCTCGGCGGTCCGGGTTGTCGCGGCGATCTAGATTGTCGACGAGCGGGTGCTTCGCTGCCCCAAAGAGCGCCAGCGTCCAGCGGCCACCGGAACCCATCACAAGTTCGCCCATGCGAACTTGCTGCTGGGGACGAGGTCGATCCGTGCTTGCATCGCCCTGCGGATTGTCTGGCATCGCAGACGGTCGATTGTCCACCAAAGGATCGACCTCCATGCGGACGGTGTATGTACGGCCACCGAGGCGAGTTGAACTGCGGATGGATTGAAACGCGGCAAAGGCTTGTGAGTCGCTCGTCGCGGGCACGAAGAAGATGGCAACCACAATTGCGGCGGCGATTCCAACTGAGCCGCTGATCCAAGCGATACGACCGCGTACATTGAGTCGAAAACGCTTGTTTTCTCGACGAATTGTCTCAATCGCACGATTGACCCGCGCCTGAATGCGCATCGCCTCGCCTGGTTGAAGCAACGCAAGCAAGCCATGCACGGCCATTCCGTCAGCCGCATCCGACCGATCTGTGGATGCTGGTTGATCGGACTCGTCGCGAGCGAATGGGTCTTGGTCGATGAACGGGTTCACTCGGTTGCTCCAGTCTCGTTGGCGAAAATGGATTTGCCTCGCAAGCACTCCGCAAGTGCAAGTCGCGCTCGGTAAAGTCGCTTGCGAAAAGTTTCGTCGTTGGTGCCGAGGGACTTCGCCGCAGCGGCGGAGTCGAGCCCGTGAACATAGACAAGGTCGACTGCCTCGCGTGCGTCGGATTGAAGTCGTTCGATGCAATTGCGCAACTCGCTGAGGCGCTCCGTAAAGGTGTCGCCAGGTGCTTGGTCGACTCGATCAAATTGGCAGTCAATTCGTTGCTGGAGCAGTTCATCGAGGTGAGCGCGGTAACGGCGCGATTTACGGGCCGAACTGAGGATGTTGTTGCGGGCGATGCCGCGCAGCCACGGTCCGAAGGGACGCTGAGTGTCAAACTCGTCGATGCGTTTCCATGCGGTGATGATGGTCTCCTGGAAAATGTCGTCAACCGCGGAGTGGTCGAAGGCAACCGAGTGAATGAAAGCATTCAGCATGTCGGCGTGCTGTCGAACGAGAATGTTGAAGAGGTCTTCTGCGCGCATGGTGATTTGAGAGATGCCGTGTCCTTAATTTCCGTCGTCGAGACGATAGTCGAGGATTCCTAGGAGTTCGCCCGCCAAGAAGGCTGTGGGACATTCCTCTCATAGGATGTCCGCTCTCGGCGCATGCCGAATGCACCGATGCCGATCTTCGCCCTCAAGATGCTCTTTGGTGATTCTGCCCGTTTTTACGGGATGTTGTTGGGTCTGGCATTTTCAACGCTGCTGATATCGCAACAGGCGGCGATTTTCGTTGGGCTTATGTCGCGCACCTTCGGATTCGTGACCGATACGCCGCAGCCTGATCTGTGGATTGTTGATCCTGCGCAGCGATTTCTTGATGACAACAAGCCGCTGAAGGCGACATCGGTTCAGCGGGTGCGCTCGATTGAAGGGGTTGAGTGGGCGGTGCCATTGTTTAAGGGATTGCTGGTGGTGAATCTGCCCGACGGGAAGCGACAGATGTCACAGGTCATCGGCATCGATGATGCGAGTTTGATCGCTGGACCTCCATTCATGTTGGAAGGATCGCTGGGGGATTTGCGCAAGACCGACGCGATCATTGTCGATGAGCGGGCTACGAGAAGGGAATTCAAGATGAATCTGCCGCCAGAAGGGGGCGAGCCTCGACCGCTTCGCGTTGGGGACACGCTGGAATTGAACGATCGCCGAGCCGAAGTGGTTGGCATTTGCAAGGCAACCCAAACCTTTCAGAGTCAGCCAGTGATTTATACGACTTACAGCCGTGCGACGCAGTATGCGCCGCGCGAGCGAAGGATGGTGACGATGGTGTTGGCGGGACTTTCGCCTGGCGCCGATGCGAATGTGGTGGCCAAGGCGATCACGCAGCGAACGGGACTCTCGGCATATGGCAGCGAAGAATTCGCAGACAAGACGGTGGGATATTGGATGCGCGAGACGGGGATTCCCATCAATTTCGGTACGGCGATTGTGCTTGGGTTTTTCGTCGGCGTGGCCGTTGCGGGGCAGATGTTTTACAACTTTGTCTTGGACAATCTGAAGTATTTCGGCGCGATGAAGGCGATGGGCGCATCGCGGCGCACACTGCTTGGAATGGTGGTCTTGCAGGCGGGGACGATCGCGATTTTGGGATTTGGTCTTGGCATCGGCATCACCAGCGCGTTTGGATTGTTTGTTCCTGGCGAGCGTTTGGCGTTTCGCATGACATGGCACATTCCACTTGTTGCGGCGGGTGCGGTGGTGATCATCTGCTCTGCCAGTGCGGCACTTGGAATGTGGCGCGTGCTTCGATTGGATCCAGCGGAAGTTTTTAAGGGCTGATGATGACACCGATGCAACAAACTCAGATCGCGGTGCGCGCCATTGGTGTGGAAAAGGTGTATGCGTCGGACGACACAAGCGTGGTCGCGTTGCGTGGTGCAGATTTGGAAGTGCGATGTGGCGAGATCATCATGCTCGCCGGACCGTCGGGATGCGGCAAGACTTCCTTCATCTCGATCATCGCCGGATTGCTCGCGCGCGATCAGGGCACGCTTGAAGTGATGGGCGTGGATCCGCAGGCGATGTCGAGCGAGCAACGGACGGCGTGGCGATTGCGCACCGTTGGATTTGTCTTTCAGCAGTTCAACTTGATTCCGACTCTGTCGATCGAGGAGAACACGGCGATACCACTGATTTTGCAAGGGATGGATCGCAGGAGCGCGTGCGCGCAGGCGCGGAAGTTGTTGGTGGAAGTGGGGCTTGGAGGACGCGAGCGCTCGAGCCCGGTGCGATTGTCAGGCGGTCAACAGCAGCGCGTGGCGATCGCGCGTGCGCTGGTCAATGCGCCGAAAATTCTGGTGTGCGATGAACCGACGAGCGCGCTCGACGGCGCGACTGGATTGCGCGTGATGGAGTTGGTCGCGCAAGTCGGCCGCATGCCCGGTCGGGCTGTTATTGTTGTCTCACACGATGAACGCATCTATCACTTGGCCGATCGAATCGTTCACATGGACGATGGTCGAATCGACCGCATTGAAACGCCCGCTTCACTGAGGAACGCACATGCCTGAGTCGACTTCACACACCCGTCGTCTGTTGCCGCTTCGATACATTTTGATTCCAGCCGTTGCGCTGACTGGAATTGGATTGGTCGTTTACACGGTCATCAAACAAATACCGCGGGTTCCGACCGCGGCAATTTCAGTTGCGCCGCCGAAGAGTCCATTTGACACGCGCATTTCAGGAATTGGAACGGTGTTGCCATCGTCGGATGTGGTGAGCGTTGGGACCGCCATCGCTGGAGTGGTGGAAGAAGTCGCCGTCACGGAGGGACAGTTGGTCAACGCGGGCGACTTGCTTTTTCGCATCGATGGTCGGCAGACTCGCGCAGATATCGCAGTCGCCAGCGCTCGATTGGCCGTCGCGCGTGCGAAGTTGGCTGGAGTGATGGCATTGCCGCGTGCGACGACCTTGCGCGAGGCGCAGGCGGTGGCGCAGTCGGCGCAAGCGCAGTTGATCGATGCGCAAGGTCGGCGTGATCGATTGGAGGAACTCGGTGCGAATGCGGCGACAAGTCGAAATGAGCGACCGAGATTGGAATTTGAATTGACCGCCGCGCGCGCCGCATTCGATCGGGCGCAAGCGCAACTCGACGAGGTGAAACAAGGTGCGTGGATCGAGGATGTCGCGGTCGCCAAGGCCGAGGTTGAAGTCGCTCAAGCGGAAGTTGCTCGACTCGAGACGCAGTTGCAGCGCGAATCGGTGCGCGCTTCCATTGCGGGAACAGTCTTGTATGTAGACATCGATCCAGGCGAACATGTTGTGCCTGGATCTGTGCAGCAAATGGTGGCGTTGGGTGATCTGGATCCACTGCATGTGCGTGTGCAAATTGATGAGATGGATGCTTGGCGATTTCGGCCGCAGGCGAAGGCCGTGGCGATGTCGCGCGGTGGCGCGGCGGGTGAGTATCAATTGAGATATCTGCGGATGATTCCGCTGATTATCCCCAAGCATGTCTTGAGCGGCGATTCGACCGAGCGTGTTGATGTGCGGGTGATGGAAGTGGAATATGAGCTGAACAATCCATCGAGCATCGCACTGTTGCCCGGTCAGATTGTCGATGTGTTTGTCGAGGTTCCGGCTGAGAGCGAGGCGGCGACTGCTGCGGCCACTGCGGCAATACCGTCTGCGAAGGCAAACTAAGTTGTTGGTGCGTTGATCTTGCGGATGCGGGCGATGAAGAATCCTTCGAGCGGTGGAAGGATGCGGCGCGCGTTGGCGATCGACGGATGCAGCGCACGGTTTGACCAAGTGGTGAGCGCGGGGATCGATCCTGGAATATCAAATTGCAGCGGGAGAATTTCGATGCGTCCTTCATAGCGATCGAGGGCGCGCTGGAGGACGAGTTCGTTTTCCTCGGGTGCGAATGTGCATGTGGAATAGACGAGTGTGCCGCCAATGCGCAGCGCGTCGATGCCCGAGTGCAGGAGTGATTTTTGCAATGATGCGAGTCGGCGTACTTTGGAGATGGTCCATCCATCGTTGGCGGCGCTGTCGCCAAGATGAATGCGACCTTCGCCGCTGCATGGCGCATCGACGAGCACACGGTCGAACATTGTTGGATGGCCACGCGCCCAGCGTTCGCCGTGCGCACAGATGCACTCGGCCGTTGCGCCAAGGATGCGCAGCACTTCGCGCAGTCGATAGAGACGAGAGCGGCTTGAATCGAGCGCGATGAGTTGTCCGCGATTGTTCATCATCGCGGCGAGATGAGAAGTCTTGCTGCCGGGAGCGGCGCAGAGATCGAGCACCGATTCACCAGGCTGCGGATCGAGTGCGAGTGATGCGGCGATGCTGGAGAGGGATTGAATGTGGAAGCCTCCCTCGCTGTGCGCAGGATGTGCTTGCAGTGTGCGCGCCGACATGTTGGTGGTGAATGCGTGCGGGCACCATGCGACGGGATTGGCTTCGATGCCGCTGGATTGGAGCTCTGCGAGCGTCTGTGCGAGAGGCGCGCGCAGCGGATTGAGGCGGATGCTCGCCGCAGCATCGTTGGGCGTTGCATCGAGAGCGGCCGCGAGCACATCGGTCGGAAGAATGGTTTTCCATCGTTCAAGCAGTTGCGGTTGGATTGAAATGTGTGTCATGCCACGCACGGTCATGTGATCGTCGGTGCGAGCAAGGCGACGCGCATCGCGCTGTCGTCGGAGCCGGTGAAGTAGCGATCGAAGCCGAACTGTTCTTCCATTTCTGCTGGATGCATGATGCGGTCGATTCGTGCGTGCGAATGTGCAACAAGCGCGTCGATGTCGGTGATGGTCAAGTCGTGACCGCCGAGGTGTTGAGCCACGAGTTGGTGATAGGTTTCAATTTCGGCGCGCGCGCGCTCGTTGAGCGTGTCGCGTGGACCACTGAATTCCAAGATCACGCGGTTGCCTTTATGACCGCGCAGTGCAAGGCGAATGAGCGCGACGAGTTGGTCATGCGAGATGTAATAGGCCAGACCCTCGATGATCCAGAGCGCTGGTTGATCGGCGCGCCATCCGCTGGCGATGAGTGCGGATTCGGTCGCGGCAATGTTGCGCAGGTCGCAGGTGATGCTGCGCAGGCGATGTGTGATGGACGCATCTGCGCATTGCGCGATGAGGTGCTGTTTCGCGTCCATGTTTTCGTAATCGAGTTCCGTCGCCGTGGATTGGGTGTGCGCCGAGCACCAGTCGAGGGCGAGTGGTGCCAGACCAGCGCCGGCGACAATGATGTTGTTGGCGATGGGGTTGTTTGCGGCGGAAAATTCGTCCATCCATCGATTGATGCACGCCTTGCGAAGTCGCACGCGCCTCGCCGCGGCGGGTGAGTCGCGGCGTGCGATGTGCGCTAGTTCCAGGCCATGTTCGAGGTCGAGCATGCTGACGAGGCGCTTGCCCGCGGGCGTTCGTGCGAGTTGATCATCGGCCAGGATCATCACCATCGCGGCGGTGCGACCTGCGCGGATGCATGGTGGTTGATCCATTGTTTGCAAGAGTAGTACCGCTGGAATTGATTTGGGATTGCCGTGCGGCGAGCGGCGATACAATGCGGTGATGAAGATGATCGCAACGGTGTTGGCTTGGAGTATGAGTGTCGGGTTGGTTGTTGGAGCGCCGTGTGCGGTGGTTGGTGATGATGCGAAGCAGGGTGGGTCGGCGGAGTCGGTCGATCCAGTGAAGCCTGTCGATCCAGTGAAGCCTGTCGATCCAGCGAAGCCGGATGCGAAGCAGAAGCCGATGAGTCTTGAGAGCGAATCATTCGCAAATGACACTGCGTTTCCAAAGGAGTTCACGGCCGATGGGGCAGATGGTGAGGGTTATTCGCCTGCGCTGAAGTGGGCCGATGCGCCCGCGGGAACAGTGAGCTTTGCAATCAAGATGGATGATCCGGATGCGCGTGGATTTGTGCACTGGACGATCTGGGGGATTGCTGCGACACAGACGAGTTTGCCGGCAAAGATGCCGCGTGATTTGGAAGTGAAAGATCCTGCCGGTGCGCGGCAAGGTCTTTCGTCGTGGGGCAGCACGCGACCGGGATATTGGGGATCGGCGCCTGGTCCGGGAAGCGGTGTGCATCATTACACATTCACGGTCTATGCACTGGATGTGAAACTGGATCTTGCAGCTGGCGCGACGGCCAAGCAATTCAAGAAAGCAATCGAGGGACATGTTCTCTCCAAGGCAACGCTGGTTGGGCTTTACGAGCGCAAATGATTTTGAGTGAAAGAGAAAGGTTGGTGTCGACATGGAAGATCCTGTGAGTTTCGGCTTCGCAATTTTGGTTGGCTTCGCACTCAGCGCATCATGCGGCATGCGCATCTTTGCGCCGCTGGCGATCTTGTCTGCAGCGACGCATTTCGGATGGGTCAATCCTGGCAGTGGATTCTCATGGATCGGTTCGATGCCGGCACTCGTCTGTTTTAGTTTTGCGTGTGTGATCGAAATTTTGGGGATGATGATTCCGTGGCTCGATCATGTGCTCGATGTCGCAGGCACGCCGATTGCCGCGGTTGCCGGGACAGTCGTGATGGCGTCGCAACTTGCTGGAGCCGTTGGTGTCGACACCAGCGTCGTTCCGCCGTGGGCTACATGGGCGCTAGCCGCAGTGGTCGGTGGCGGAGTTGCGGCTGGTGTTCATGTCGCCACAGGATCACTGCGAGTGGGATCGACAGCGGTGGGCGCTGGATTTTTGAATCCGATATTTGCACTCTTCGAGACGGTGATGAGCTTTGTGCTTGCTGGCTTGGCGGTGCTGTTGCCGATTGTTGCTGTGATTGTGGCGATTGTGCTGGTGATTTCGCTGGTCGCGATTGCGATGGCCGTTGTTCGGTGGCGCAATCGGCGGGGAGCGGCAAAGGCAGCGGTGTCGACGGTCGGCGCGGTTTGAAGTGAGTGCTAGGGCGAGGGGGTGAGGGAGCGAGCGCCCATGCGAGATTGCGGCGGATCGGGGGCTTCAAGAAATTTGGACTGTTTTTCTGTTGGCGTGCGGCGCCGTCATAGTTTCCCCGCGCAACTGATGGATGCGTCATCCATTGTCGCGTGCGCGGCGCAGCGCGCAGGTTGTGAACTATCGCGCCGCAAGTAAGGAACGACGATGAAGATGTCTCATGTGATTGTGAGTGTTGCGATGTCTGTGTTTGGTGGATGGTCTTGCGCCTTTGGTGCGATGGTCTTTAGTGGATGGAATTTCAACGGTCCGCAAGGCACGAGTGCGCCGAGTGTTGGATCGGGTACTGCCGCGTTGGTCGGCAGCACGACGGCAAGTTTTTCGGCTGGCTCTCCAGCGGATAGTGGCGCGACTGTTCCAGCCGACAATAAGGGATGGAATCTCGCTGGGTTTGCGGCGCAAGGAACTGCAAGCGGTGAGCGCGGCGCGAGTTTTCAGTGCTCGACGGTTGGGTTTGAATCCATCGCGGTGACATGGCATGAGCGCCACTCAAATTCAGCAAGTCGATTCGTGCAATTTCAGTACGCACTCGATGGCGTGAATTTCACCACCGCTGGTATCGCCAACGACGGAATCTTCGAGGCGACGCTCGGTGGCGATCTCTGGCAACCGGAACGCCGCGTGGAACTTGGTTCAATCGCAGGAGTCGCCGGCAATGGGAAATTTGCAGTGCGCATTGTGAGTGTCTTTGCGCCAAAGTCCAGCGCATATGCGCCAACAAGTCCGACGGCGAATTATTCGCCATCGGGTACGGTCCGGTTTGACTTGGTGAGCGTGCATGGCGTCGTCGTGCCTGCGCCTGCGGCGTTGGCACTTGGAACTGCGGGTGCGATCGTGGCGGCTGGTGGGGCTCGTCGAAGGGAATAAGTGGGGCGGAACGCCTGTTGCTCTCAATTGTTTGGGGGATCCATGCTCTAATATGGGGCGGTGCGGGGGACAGTGCGTCCCCCGTTCCACTCATATGGAGCGTTTTCCATTTGTTGTGGGAGATCCGGTCATGATCGGTCATGATCGGTCATGATCGGTCATGATTGGTCATGCAGCCCGAGCAATCGAGTTATAAGGAGCAGCAAATGAACATGCAAATCTTTGAAACGGAACAATCGCCTTTGGAGTGCAAAGGATTCATGAGGGTGTTGGGCTTGGTGCTGTGTTGTGTTGTTGGATTGACGGGGACCGTGCATGCGCAGACTCCGATTGCGGCTGCGGCCGGTCGTACTGCTGTTGGAGTCGGTACGGCCGAAGTTTTGCCGGCTTTGACGCAGACTCTTATTGGGCGAGGTCCAGAGCAGGCTCTTGAACTTGAGCGAGTGAAGCAATCGCTCGATGGTCAATTGACCGCCGCGCTCGGTGCAACGGCGAAGTTTGATGTCATCGCACGAAATGATTGGCCACAGGTTTTGCGGGAACAAGATTTTGCGACCAGCGGCAATGTCGACGCAATGGACAAGCAGGCGGCGAAGAGTTTCATGCTCAAGGGAATTCGCTGGCTGTTCATTCCGCAGATCGCCGACTTTCAGGATTACATCGAGACTGGAGTCTTTGAAGGTCTTGGTCAGAAGATGACGCGGCGCATCGTGAAATTAGCTCTCGTGACCAAGGTCTATGACACGACCAGCGGTCGATTGGTGGAGATCGTCAATTCCAAGATCGATGATCAGAAGATCATCAATGATCCGACGAATACGCTGGTGCAGGGCGGACGATTCACCGATTCCATGATCTTGGATATCGCGCGTGCCACGAGTGAGCAAGTCTCGCAGGACATCGTTGATCGACTGATGCCCGCGAAGATTTTGGCGATCACGGATCGCATCGCAACGATCAGCCGTGGCGCCGGCGCAGGAGTAGCGATTGGGCAAATCTGGCAGGTCTTTGCACTTGGGCAGGCGCTTGTCGATCCAGATACTGGCGAGTCACTTGGCGCTGAGGAAGTTCCAGTTGGCTGGATGCGCATGGAGTCCGCCGAGGGTCGCGTCTCTCGTGGTGGATTATGCGGGGAAGACTTTGGTGTGGCGACCGGATGTGTGGTGCGCAAGTCGACTCGAACTGCGTGTCCGGTGGCGACGGCGCCGGGTGCGAAGAGTTCAGGGTCGTCGGCGACGACGACGGTGGTGCAAGGCGCATCGGCATCACCATCGGCATCACCATCCCCATCACCATCGGCATCACCATCCCCATCGCCATCGGCATCACCATCTGGAGGGTCGACTGGCAGTTCGACTGCATCGGCGATACCCGAGCGATATACAGCCGCGATCTTTGTGAAGAATCGTCCGTCCAATGTTCCAGCTGAAAAGGTGATGGTGCTCGAGGATTACATCGCGGCGCAGGTCGACAAGTTTTGCTTCACAACCGTCAGCCGTGAGGACACCCTCAATGCGGTGGCGCGATTCGCCAAGGAGGGTGCGAATGCAGGCACCGTGATCGATCCACAAAAAAATCTCGATCTCATTCTGTCTGATCAGACATCGGCCCTTCGTCTGGCACAGCAGATGGGAGTGGATTACATACTGGTTGCATCGATCACCGCGTATATCAATGATCGATTGCAGTCGGAGGCATATGGTGCTACGACGGACATTCGAACTGCGCAACTCGATGTCACTTACAGGTTGTTGGGGCGAGTTCAAGGTCAGGTGATCACGAGCGATTCCGTGACCGCGACTGAGAAGATTCGGCAATCGGCAGATTTGCAGCAAGAGCGTGACTTGATCGATGTCGTCATTCGACGCTGCGCCGAGTCGATCGGCGATAGTGTGGGAAAACGCTGCAGTGAAGCGACGATTTCTAGTCCAGGCACTGTGGTTGGAGAAGTACCGTTTCGCGTCGTGTGCACGATGCAAGACATGACAATCCCAGGTGTCGTCACCGATCAGGCGACTGGTCGATATGTGGTGAGCGGAGTGAGTTGGAATCTGCTGCCAACAAATGCCACGGTCGAAATTGACGGAGTCGTGGTCGGCAATGCGCCAGACTTGCTCAATGTCATGCCGGGATTGCATAAAGTTCAGATTGCGTGCGAAGGTTTTCGACCGTGGACTCGCACAATCAATGTGCGCCCAGGAATGATTTTGACGATTCCGCTGCAATTGACCGATGAGGGCTTGTTGCGTTGGCGAACCCAGTTGGAGTTCATGCAGAAGCTCACACAACAGCAGCAGCTGGTTGACGCTGAGGTGGATCGAATCCGTGCGACTGCGGATTACATTCGCAATTCACGCATGGTGCTTGACTTGCAGAATTCGACGACGATCAATACCAATCAGCCGCCGACCTATCTCGTCCCCAACTGGTGGCCATCTGCGCCGTGGGTGAATCCGCAGGGAGGTGGAGGGATTTTGCCGCAGCTGCCGCAAACGCCAGCGTTGCCTGTCGCCCCGTGACTTTGGAATCGTCACTGATGCGATCTCGATCGTTGATGCGTGGTTTGATTGCTCTATTGATGACTGTGAGCCTGCTCGGTTGCGGGCATCACGGCCGAATGCAGGAAGTCATTGATGCATATGACGGCGGAGATTTTTCTCTGGCCGCGGAGGTCATGCGTCCAGTCTGGGAGAAGTATCGCGACGATGATGTTGATGCCGTGATCTTTGACTTAGAGCAGGGAGCAATCGCTCGCGCTGCAGGCCAGTTCAATCAGAGCATTATTGCATTCAACGAGTCATGGGACCGCATGTCGCCATATCTCGATATCGCGGCCGATGTGAAGGTGAGTGAGGAAGTGGCCGCCGCACTGACCAATCAGTCGATTCGAACCTATCGAGGGACGACCTATGACCGAATCATGGCCAATACTTTTCAAGCGCTCAATTACCTCCAGATCAATGAGCCGCAGAAGGCTGGGGTTGAATTCGTGCGCGCGCGAAATTGGCAGAATGATGCGGTGGAACGCGAGCGCAAGCGCATCAAAGAGGAGAATGATTTGTGGCGCAAGAGCAATGATGCGCAGAACACTGGTTACGACCCTGATCGCTCGCTTGGTGATTCGGGGTTTCGCGCTCAATTGAGGCAGGCGTACCGTGCCGCCGCGCAATTCAAAGGCTATGCCGATTACGAAATTCCAGTCGCGACTTGGTTGCGAGGACTCTTCTATCTTGGACGAGGCGATCCATCAGATATCGAGCAGGCTCGCCAGTGCTTCATGCGTGTCGCGGGCATGCTTCCTGAGCCAGATGGATTGATGATTGCCGCTGACATGCAGATGGCCGAGCAGATTGCAAGCGGCGCACCGATGCCTCGCATGTGTTATGTGTTGATGGAATCAGGAATCGCGCCAAGTCGCGGGGAGATTCGTTTGGATATTCCACTCTTTCTCGACGGTGTGCCGTATGTCGGTGCGGCGTTTGCGACATTGGAATATCACGGCAACGAAGTCACGGGCTTCACTGCGACACGGACGGGTGATGGCGTCGCGAGTGCGAGTGGCGAATCACATTCGAGCAGCATGATCACGGATATGGATTCGATTGTGTCCAAAGATTTCAACAATCGGCTCGGCGGAATGATTATCGCGACGCTTGTGTCAAGCGCATCAAAGGCCGCAATGACATACGCATTGAAGCAGGGCCTAGGTAATTTGGGAGCGTTAGCGGGTGTCCTTTATCAAGTGGGTATGAACAGCGCCGATCTTCGAACATGGGAGACCCTGCCGAAACGGTTCTACTGCGCGCGAATCCCCATGCCGGCGACGGGTGGCGAAATTGCGATCACGATGGCCGATGGAACGCAGATTCCGCCGCTGAAGCCGCCTTCGGATTTGATCTCCATCGTCTACATTAAGACCACCGCCGCGGGTACTGCACCTTCGGTTCGCACTTTTGGGATATCACGCCAACGCCCATTTGTGATACCACGCCAACGCCCATTTGTGATACCACGCCAATGATGACTGACAAATTCTTTCGCCTCGCTGGACTTCGTGCTATGTGCGCATTGTCGACAGCCTTGTTCGTGATGCTCGCGGGTGGTTGCAATCTCACCAACACGATTCGGCCCAATCGTGCGGCGGATGGCGCTTTGTCGGGTGTTGCGCAGAGTGCGCCGAATTGGTGGCTCGAATCAAAGGCGAGCGTGGTTGATTCGCGTGAAAGCGTGGTGAACGGCGACACGAAACGCGTGCAAGTGTCGATCTATTCTGCGCAGTTGCAGCAGCAGAGATTTTCTTACAAGTTCGAATGGTTCGACAAAGGCGGCATGAAAATCTCGGGGATGGATTCGTGGGAGAGCGTGATGATTCTGCCGAAGCAGACGATCGTCGTCGCAGCCATCGCGCCAAGCCCGAATGCTTCCGATTGGATCCTGCAAATTTCCGACACCAACTATCCGTGGTATTCGAGCTCACCTTGATTTTCTTGACGGTCAACACCTGTGGAGTCTTCCTATGAAGCAACAAAAAAATTGGCTTGTGACATCGATTTCAGCCGCAACTCTCATGACCTTGATCATGACCTCGATGATGGTCGCGGCTGGTTGCCGTCCGACTCAATATGTCGATTCGAAGGGGACCAATCTCGTTGTGAGCATGAACAAGGTGAACATTCAAGATTTCGAGAAGGCGAGTGAGGCTCTCGTGGCGAGCATGGTTGAGAGTGGCGTGTTGGCGCAGGCGACTAGGCAGCCCGCCGCGTTGTCAATTTCACGCGTGACCAATGACACGAGCGACCAATTCGATACCGATCAATTGATGAAGAAAATTCGCATTTCGCTGCTGCAGACGGGCAAGGTGCAAGTCACGCAGGCGGTGGGACTCGGCGGTAAGGTTGAAGATCCGATGGCGAAGGAGACATACGAGGCGAAGCGCTTCTTGGCGGGTCAATCACAGACTCCAGTGGATCTGCCTGACTTTACGATCTCGGCGAAAATATTGGAAAATTCAACTTCAGCTGGAAGCACGAAGCAGATTTCGTACATTTTTCAGATGTCGCTCGCGGACACCGCTTCTGGTCGCCTCGTGTGGGAAGGCGAGAAGACGATTACCAAGCAAGGCGAAAAGAACGCGATCGGATTCTGAGCGCGGCGTTGGTGATGTCGAGCTTGGGGACTCGTGCCGTGTTGGACTCAGGGCTAATCAGGGCTAATCAGGGCTAATCAGGGCTAATCAGGGCTAATCAGGGCTGATTCGGCGTCGGTGATGAGTTTGGGCTCGAGCCAGGGGATTGCTGCTGCTGCTGCTTCTGTTGTGCTTCAAGAGCTTCGGTCTTGAGTTTCTCCTGGTGCAGTTGTTCCTTGAGAATTTCGTTCTGAACTTGCTCGTTCGATTGAGTCGTTGTTTGCGCGGCTTGCTGTTGCTTTTTCGCATCGGCGTTGTCCATCAAATTGCCGACGACGGCTCCACCAATCGCGCCGGCTCCCGCGCCGATCGCTGCGCCTTCCCATCCACCGATGAGACCTCCAGCGAGCGCGCCGCCACCAGCGCCAACGAGTGCGCCAGATTGGGTGTCGTTCTGACAGCCACTGGCGATGAGAGCGCAAAGAGCAACGATTTTGGTGGCATTCTTCATACTGTTTATGGTACTGGACTGATCGCAGTGGCGGAAACGATCACCCGCGTTTTGCGAACCTCAAGGGGCGTCGCATTTGGTTCGCTCGTGCGAGTGAGCAGCAACGAGAGTTCCGCGTCGCCCACTTCGTTGGCAGCGAATGTGAGGACTTGACGATCTGCCGCCCCAGAACCAAGCATCGCGGTCTGAACGGCGTCGCCTGTCAATGACAGAAAAGGTGGGATCGGCGCTTGCGGTCGCCACGACACTCTGTGTCCTTGCATCAATGGCAACACGACAACAAGGCTCTGTCCGATCGAGAGTGAGACGGACGGGGGAAGCGGCAAGAGTTCGTCGCTCACTGGTGGTGCTTTCGGTGTGGCGGGCTGCAGTGACTTGCAGGAAATGATCGGTACGAGCGCCATCATCACGGCGATCGCTCGAGTGAGAATGGTGCGACGAGTGTTAGTCATTTAAATGGGCCATCGCTTCGATACGACTGGTCGATATGGCAATGATCTTGTCGAGTCCAGAAATTCGTATGGTTGCCATCGCGTCCACATTCGGCACATGCACTGCGAACCGCCCGCCCTTTTCGTTCATCGATCGATGAGCGACGACGAACACGCCGCCGTCGTGCTGTGTCGCGCCGTGGATGTTCGATTCCCGCATCATCAACATGAACGCTAGATCACATTGCACCGCAGCGCAAGAACGGCACGGTGCTGTTGATTTCGATTCGCCACGCGATCACATCGCGCACGGAGTCAGCGCGGTGGAGTGGTGTGGGGAGCATCCAGCGCAATTCGAAAGCCAAAGGGCGAGTTTCGAGTGCCGGCGGGAATGCCGCTGCGAAAGTTGCAGTCGGCGGCTGCGATGCCATCGCACCAAGCTCCTCCGCGCACGACGCGCGATGCGGGTCCACTGGTGTGCGGATCGGTCCACTGGTCTTCGCACCACTCCCAAACATTTCCGAAGAGATCGTGGAAGCCCGCGGAATTTGGCGCCTTGGTGGCGACGGCGTGCGATGCATTCTGCGCCCATGGACTGAACCATGCGACCGTTTCGATGAACGATGCATCGCCAATGTGCGCATGGTCGTTCGTTGGGCTGGCGCATGCGGCGATTAACCACTCAGCTTCGGTTGGCAATCGATAGCCGTGGCTCGGCGTGATTTCTGCGCGCGCACTGATGATCGAGCCATCTCCAGAACGCGTGATGCCATGCAGGATGTAGCGCGGGAGAAGTCCTTCGCGCTTGGACAATGCGTTGCAGAATTCCGCGGCGTCATACCACGAGATCGAATCGGCTGGCAGGTCTCGATTTGAATCGCTCGCAGCAAATGCCGATGGGTTGCGCTTGAGAACCGCTGCGAATTGGCGCTGAGTGATTTCAGTCTTGCCAAGTCGAAATGGATTCGGCTGCGCGATGGCGATCACGCCGATGCCGAGTTCCTTGGCGGCCGCTGTAGTCGAAAATAAATTGTTGGCAACGACCACGGCGCTCTGGGTTGTTTCATTGGCAGCATCGATCACCGGCGTAGCAGTGAGTAAAACTGCGACGGGATTGGATTTGCGAGCCGTCGCATCATCGTCGTATTGCACGGCGAATTGAATGCGGTCACCAAGGCCAAGTCGCAGAGGACTTTTCAAGACATAGCCACGGTCCAACATCGGTAAGTAGCGGGGGATATCGAGAAGCGAAGTCTGGAGTGACGATTCATGCACAATCGCAAGGCGAACGCTGCGAGCACGCGTGTCTGGGCGGATGATGATGGCAACGAGGTCGAGTGGCGCGCTCAAGGGTTCACTTGTCACTTCAACGCGCTGATTGGTTCGAACGGCCGGTGCGCTGCGATCGGGAATGACGGCGAAGTCGCTCACGATGCGGTCGCTGGCACGCGCGGGAATCGTTTGCAAAATTGCCCCCGCAGATTCGCTGCGACCGCGACCAGACGAGATTGCTTCCGCGACGAGGGTTGCATCGGCCGGCACGGCGAAGGCAAATCCATCTGGCAATTCAAAGGCGCCATCAATTCCAATCGCTCCGGCGCTGCCGCTGGTGCGATTGGCGATGTCGCCGAGTCGAAAGAAGCCTGGTCCGGGGTCTGATTCATCCAGTGCAATCGCCTCTGGGCCCTCGCAGAACAGAAGGTTGTAACGCACCGCCAGTGTTGGCACATCACGCGTTACTTTCCAGCCGCGAATTGCAAGGGCTTGTGCATTGCCAACCGGCTGCGCGAACGAGCGCATCGAATCTGGATCTTCTGGATGTGGAATCCATTCGCGTGCGACATTGATCGAGATGGCAGCTGGAGCGGTTGAGAGTGGGGGCGATGACGCAGGCGCGGGCGCAAGCGTAGCCGCAGTCGGCGCAGCCGCACCTTGTGCGCCACCTTTACCAATGTCGAATCCATCCGCACGCCATGCGACGAATGCTGCAATCTCATCGGCGGTCAGTCTGCAATCATCGCGAAAAATGCCATGCGCGCCCGTTGGAAGCCAAGGCGGCATCAATCCCGTTTCAACCGCATGCACCATCGTTGGACCATGCCGCGCAAGTTGGGCGTCAGTCAAGAGCGCGAAAGGTCCGGGTCCAATTCCGCTGTGGCAGTGAACACAATTGGTCGAAACAACTCGACGAACGACTTGGAATGAATCGTCGAAAGGAACATTCGCCAACGCGGTCGATGTTGATGCGCAATGCATCAAGAGCAGAGCGAGTGAATGTGTCAAGCATTGATTCAACGCGTGAACCCTACGCGAACGCTGATGCGTCAGGGGCAATTTCCCCACGCGGCCAGAAGCATCGCCAAGTCTTGCGCGTCGACTCGACCGTCTCGGTTGCTATCGCCCGCACCACCGCGATCGCCCCAAGTCGAAAGCAAGTTTGCCAAGTCGAGTCCGTCGACGACGCGGTCAAGATTGGAATCTTGTGCGCAAGGACCACAACAGAATGTGACGACTGTTTCCGTCGGTGTGTTGTGGCCGCTTCCTGGACCAGTGTTTCCAGTCACAAGCACGCCGCGATATTTCAGACCAACCATGTATGGATAGGCATTCTGTCCGCTCTCGTTCACTGGGGAAAAATAAGCGTAAGTTCCGCTGGGATACTCAGGCGTAATGCAGGTGCGACCGTTGTTTGCATCGAGCGCTCCAAGGCCAGCGACAAATTCGAAATCCTCGATGTAGCAGCCAATGGGATAAGTCGGCGAGACCGCAGGACCATATTGCGCAGCCGGAAGCTGAGTTCCATTTGGCAGACTCGTGCGTTGAGTGATGTTGCGTGTTCGGTAACCCGTCGTGATGCGTGCGATCCCGCCGGTGCCGTCGGTGTTGGCATAGCCATACGGTCCGTAGACAGGGAATCCATCAAATGCATACGCGATGATCGGCGAGTGCTCGGCCGCACTGCCCGATGGAAGTTGTGGAGTGCGCTGATGATGGTGATACTCGACCATCGCGGGATGACCCAGCGCGCTGTCAAATCCGTTGGCCTCGAAGAAGATCGCATTCTGATGCCAGATGTTGAGATTGTTATATGAACGCGCGTCGCTCGGATTGAAAAATGTCACACCATTGATGAACACTCCGACATGTCCCATGCCTACCGTGGTCTGGGTCGTCGCCAAGACGGGATTGCGCGGTAAACGGAACGACCAATTCTGCACCGTCGGCGCGCCGGGATTACCAGGCCACGGTCCGATGGAATAAGAAGGGATGCCAGTTGCGGCGATATACACATAGGTCGCGCCATATCGAACGGATTGGACATCGGCCAGATATCCCTGATATCCAGTCTGTGCAGTTGTGTTGATCTTCCATGGCAAGACGGATGGGAAGAGCGACTGAGCTGACGCGGTGGCAGCGATCGAAAGTGCGTTGAGAGCGGCGAGAGTGATATTGATCTTCATGTGCAAGTCTCCTGTATCTCATTGGTCGTTTGATCGAGAAAGGGGACAGGTTGTAAACTGAAAAATGCGGCGAGAAATCTCGGATAATCAGGAACTCGTCCAGCCACTCAGCAGGGTGGCCAAGTCGAGTCCATCCACGAGGCCATCATGATTGATATCCGCCACCGGATTGTTCGTTCCCCACGCAGAGAGCAGAATCGCCAGATCTGCGCCACCGACGGTTCCGTCCGCATTCAGATCGCCAGGAATTGGAGCTAGCGATCCACTTGCGTTGACGATCGTGTTGAATGTGGAAGTTCCATTTCCATCGCTGAAGGTGCCGGAGAGCAACAGATTTGCCGTCGAACCCGTGGGAATGACAGTCGGAACTGCGAGCGGTTCATTGACCAGCGGTGGTGGCGCTGGAATTGGTCCCAATGGTTGGGTTGTTGATGCGGATGATGTGAATGTCGCAGTGGAGCCGTTGACCGTGAGCGTTCCAGCAAATGCAAGGACGGCTGGAGTCGGATCTATGCCAAAGGGTTGACCGCCCGCGCTGCCAGAGACAACGAGCGTGACTGGAACTGGAATTGAAATCGTGTATGTGTTTGGCGCAGTTTCGATCAGCGCGCCGACTGCTGGTCCACTTTGTGTTGCGGTCGCAACTTTGACCGCTCCGCTGGCAATCGGAATCGTCACTGATCCAACTGATGGAAAGAGTGCGTTCGGTGCGACGGTGTGGAAACTGGAGTAACTGAACAACATATCGACGGTGACGGTGCCAGGTGTTCCGTTGAGCAAATCTGAGAAGTAATTGGTGATCCGGCATATTCCATCTGCGTCGATGTTCAAGATGAATGATCCAGACGGATGTGAATCGATCGCCTCGCTCGTTTGCAGAGTTGATGTGTACGGGATCGCTTGATTGCCGGATCCGCCGAAGAGCCCTGGCAGTGTTCGCGTTCCAGCTGGATTTGTCTTCGCGTCATAATCGCCGATGAAAGTTCCAACGAGCGGGAACGAGATCAACGCCGACTGCTGTGCGGTGCTGGTGGGTAGGAATTGGAAATTGAAAGTTTGCGCCACCGCACTGCTGGCGATACAGGATGCGAGAGAGATTGCGAGGGTCTTCATAGTGCCAACATAGTCCCAAATTGGGGGTGGTCTAGTCAAACTCGAAAATTCAATGTTTTTTGAGTTCACCGATCCCGAAAGATCACCCAAAGCGCTCGCAGACCGTCGATTGGGCCGATTTTTTTGCCTTCGCGCAACGATCTTGGCGCATATGCGACGGGCACTTCGATCACGATGATGCCGGCGGTTGCGAGCGCAGCGGCGATTTGGGGTTCGATGCCAAATCGTTGTTCGGTGAGAGACGGCATGATCGTGCGTAGCGCGTCGATCGGCAGCAACTTGTAACAGCACTCCATGTCGGTGACACGAAGTCCAGTTGCAAGGTTGCTCGCTGCGGTGAGTAATCGATTGGTTCTCATGTGCATCCAACCTCGCAAACCAGACTGAACCGAGCCAGCGTGCCAACGATTTCCAAAGACGGCGCAGTTGGCGGAATGAGTTTTCATTGCACGCAGCAATGTGTTGAAATCTTGTGGGTCATATTCGAGATCGGCATCCTGGATGATGATCGCGTCATGACGGTCTTTCGAGATGCTTGCGGCATGAGCGAAACCAGTTTGAAGTGCTGCGCCTTTGCCGCGATTCACTTGATGGCGCAGGAGTGTCAGCGATTCTTTGCAATGGTCGGCAATGGTGGCAGCTGCGCTTTGTGTGGCGACATCGGATCCATCATCAATCAAGATGATGTGCGTCGACCAAGAATGCTCGAGCGTGACGGAGAGGATGCGATCGATGCACTTGCGCAGTGTTTGCGCTTCGTTGAAGACTGGCATGACCACAAAGAGAGTCGGCACGCCACGATGTGTACATCAACGGCCGTCTTGCGGTGTGGCGACCAGCTTCGCGTTGGCGGGCGCCTTGAACCAATCGGCTGCGAATGCAGTGGGCTCTCGGTGTGGAAACTTCATCGCTCGTATTGGGTTTCAACCAGCCTCCGGGGACAGGAAGTTCACGCTCGCTCGATGTCGTCGGTCAACGGAGTGATGAAACGCTGGATGATTGGGGTGATGAGCATGGTTAGAGCGATGATCGCGATGGAACTGGCGGCTTGAGTTGGACTCGTCCATCCGATTTCAGAGAGCACAGCAACCACGATAAAGCCAAATTCGCCGGCCTGCGCCAGGATGAGCGCAAGCCGCCAACTGGCGCGGTTGGTCGTTCCCATGAAGCGTGCGAGACCATACAGGCAGAGAATTTTCAGCGCGACCACACTTGGAACCGCAATCGCGATGGTCCAAAATTGCCCAGCGAGATCGTGCCGATTGATGCTGAGCCCGACCGAAACAAAGAAGAGTGCCATCAGCAGCGATTGATGCGGCACGACGATGCGACGGACACGCTCTGCCGACGAAGATGTTGACAGCGATATACCTGCGATGAACGCGCCGAGCGGCATGGAGAGTCCAGCTGAATCTGCCAGATATGCGGAACCGAGCACAGCGAAAGCAATCATTGCCGTGAGCGAATTCGAATCATTGCGGCGTTCAAAGTGCTCGATGCATTTTGGGAAAATGAATCGGTTCGCCACGACCAAGAGAGTGATCGCGCCAAGCGGCAACAGGATGGACTCGAGTGTGGGCGAAATCGATTCGGTGGCAGTCCGCCTGGCATTGAGAATGGGAATGATCGCCAGCAGCGGGACAACGGCGAGGTCCTGCACGATCAGGATGCCCACCGCAGTCGAGCCCATTTTGGTTTTGAGCTCGCCGCGCTCGCGAAGAGTTTGCATGACCAGCGCAGTCGATGACATCGCGAGTGTGAAACCGGCGAGCGCAGCGCCATACCAGTAGTTGCTGTAGGGAATCAGGAAGACCGACAGAACGATTCCAGTGAGCACGACCTGCAAGAGGCCGAAGCTCAGCAGTCGTTTCCATGACTTTCCAAATTGTGTCGCATTGAGTTCGATCCCCACGACAAAAAGGAACAGTACAACTGCAAGTTCAGCGACATTGTCGATCGCTCCGCTTGTCTGGATGAGGTCGAATCCGCTTGGTCCGATGAGCACGCCTCCAGCAAGCAATCCCAGAATGCTGCCAAATCGCATTCGGTTGGAGAGAACGAGACATGGAATAACCAGCACGAGCAGCAGGCAGATTTCACGCAGGATGGAGTTCATCGCAGTGTTGGCACAGTACACCACCGCACATCGCAGTTGTGCAATGCTCAAGGATCTTCTGTACCGTTGGGCATTCATGTTGCGCATTCTTGTCACAGGGTTCGGGCCGTTTGGCGGAAGTTCAATCAATCCAAGCGAGATGTTGGCGCGAGCGATTACGAGCGAGCCGTGGCCTGGCGCGGTGATGTCGTGCGCGGTGTTGCCAGTGATTGGTGGAAGTGGTCTTGATAGCTGTCGTGCGATGTTGCGGCGTGCGATTGATGCGCATCAGCCCGCCATAGTGATTTGTCTGGGCGAATCGGCGCGAGCATGCCATGTCACATTCGAGCGCGTGGCGGTCAATTTGCGCGACGACCGCATCGCCGACAATGCGGGAGTTCAGTGGCAGGATCAGCCCGTGATTGAATCTGGACCCGTGGCGTATTTCTCCTCGCTGCCTGTGCGAGCGATGCGCGATGCATGCGAAGGCGAGGGCGTGCCAGCGATTCTTTCCACGAGTGCGGGAACATTTCTCTGCAACGAAATCATGTATGCGCTCTTGCATGGCATCGAGCAGGGTGAGTTTGCGAGCGTGAAGAGCGCCGGATTTATTCATCTGCCGCAGTTGCCAGAACAAGCGGTCGAGCGCGGCGGACCGTCGATGCCGCTGGCTGGCATGCTCGTTGGATTGAGGGCGAGTTTGCTGCTGCTCATTCCGTCGTTGGGGTGAGTGCGTGTCGGCATGCAATGAGTCGACTGCAACGGAGCAGGGCGGTTGGAGACGGATAGACTTTTGAAATGTCCACCAACAGCGCACCTTCGAAATCGAATTCGCCATCGTGGACCAACATTCGCGCGATCATCATGGATGTCGATGGCACGCTCACCGACGGCGGCATTTATTTGGATGATCATGGCAGAGAGTTCAAGCGCTTTGATGCGAGCGATGGATTTGGAATCAACATGTGGCATCGCGCTGGCGGATTGACCGCAGTGATCACGGGTCGCAAGGGACTTGCACTGACGCATCGGATGCTTGAATTGAGCATCACGGCTGTGGAGCAAGGAGTTGCAGACAAGATCGCAGCGCTCGATCGCATCGCAGCGAGCCTTGGCGTGCAACGAAGCGAGTGTGTCTTCATTGGCGACGACATCCCAGACCTTGCGGTGATGCGTGTCGTGGGCGTGGCCGTCGCGGTCGCTTCCTCGGCGAGCGAGGTGATCGATGCGGCCGCGATGACGACCGTTGCGAAAGGTGGACATGGCGCGGTACGCGAATTGATCGAGACGATTTTGCGTGCGGATGGCCGGTGGCAGAAGTTGATTGCGTCATTGCCGCAGTGAGTGCGTACTGTCGTCGGTGAGATGGATTGGGGACAAGACCAGCGGTGCGAGCGTCAATGCGATTCGCGTGGTGAGCGATCAGTCGCGAGCGTGCCCTTGCGTGAGTCGAGTGTCGATTTATTGAATCGCATGAATCGCATGACTCGCAGGCGCACGGTGGGAATTGATCACGAATGCGCAGCCGGAGGTGGCGGATCGCCCATCGCTGTGGCTTCGCCTGCATTGCCTGCCTGACCAGCCTGCGGAGTCGGTCGCTTGCCGCCGAATCGGGTTACGAGCCCGAGGATCATCACAAAGAAAACTGGCACGACCAGCTGATCCATCGTTGCCGATCCAATCATTCCACCCAGCACCGTCGTGCCGATGGACTGGCGACTGTTCGCACCCGCGCCGGTGGCGATGGTCAGCGGCAACACGCCGAGCATAAATGCAATCGCCGTCATCATGATCGGTCGCAACCGCTGGTGCGATGCGTTGACCGCAGCATCGATGATGCTCTCGCCAGCTTCATATTTCATCTTGGCAAATTCAACGATGAGAATGGCATTTTTCGCAGCTAATCCCACGAGCATGACCAGACCAATCTGCGCATAAACATCGAGCGGCTTGCCGCGCAAGTGCATGAGAATGAGCGCGCCCAAAACGGCGAAGGTGACGGCGAGCAAGACATTGAGTGGCAGGATCCAACTCTCATACAGAGCCGCAAGCAAGAGGTACACAGCACAAATCGCTAGCGCGAAAATGTATGGCGCATATGCCCCCGATTCGATCTGTTGATAGGTCGTTCCAGTCCATTCGTAGCTGATGCCATCGGGAAGTGTCGCGGCCGCAACTTTCTCGACAGCCGTGATCGAATCGCCCGATCCATAGCCCGCACCAGTCGCCCCGTTGATCTGAATCGTGTTGTACATGTTGTAACGAGTGGCGTTATCCGTGCCGACCTCGAAGGCGAAATCGGTGAAGGCTGCGATCGGAACCATGCCACTGTCTTTGTTGCGCACATACAACTTGAAGACATCGGCCAGCTTCATGCGATCCTTCGCATCGGCTTGAATCATCACATTGTAAACCTGATTGAATTGGTTGTAGTTGTTGATGAATGACTGACCGATCGTCTGGCCGATGGCATCGAAGACATCAGTCATGGTGAGTCCATAATTCATCGCCTTGGCGCGGTCGATGGTGAGTCGCAGGATCGGGACTTCCGATTGGAACGGCGTTCGAATGCCAGCAAGCTCTGGTCGCTTCTCAAGCTCTTCGATAAAGTGGTTCGCCGCTGTTGATAGTGCGGTGAATCCAACTCCGTTGATGTCTTCCAACTGCAATTGCCAGCCAGCCACCGTGCCGAGTCCAGGAATTGGCGGCGGTGGGAATGGGAATGCAGCCCCTTGCGGAATCGACATCAGCTTTGGAAACGCGCGCAAGATGATGGCACGCGCGTTTTCCGTGACGGGATCGCGTTGGTCCCACGGCTTGAGCACCACGATCACGAAGCCTGCATTCGTCGTGGCAACACCGGTGAGGAAGTTGAATCCATTGATCTGGATGACATCGACGACGGCCGGATCTTCCTTGACGATTCGAAGCACTTCGGCGCTGACCGCCTCGGTTCGATCGAGACTCGCGCCAGTTGGAACTTGCACGCCGACGAAGTAATAGCCTTGATCTTCGTTGGGAATAAAAGCGGTTGGTGTTCGCCCCAACAGGAAGACCACGCCGAGGGCTCCCACGACGAAAGTTGCAGCGATGATGTACCAGCGGTGGGCAAGCCAGCGCACAAACCGTGAATAGCGTCCAGTGCAATATTCGAAGCCTGTATTGAACATCACAAACGGACGGAAGGTTGTCTTGTGTGGTTTCTGCAGAAAGATCGCGCACAGCGCAGGGGAGAGCGTGAGCGAATTGATCATGCTCAGTCCGATGCTGAATGCAATGGTCAGTGCAAATTGGTTGTAGAGCTGGCCAGTGATTCCTGGCATGAGCGCGGCTGGAATGAAGACAGCAAGCAGAACCGAACTTGTCGCAACAATTGGACCAGCCACTTCTTTCATCGCGCGTTCGGCTGCGACCGTTCCGTTGGGCGCGCCGAGTTCGAGTTGCCGATAGACATTTTCCACGACGATGATCGAGTCATCGACCACCAATCCGATTGCAAGGACAAGTCCCAGCAGCGTCAGTGTGTTAATCGTGAATCCAGCCGCAAGCATGATGGCAAAAGTTCCAATGATCGAGACGGGAATCGCAATCATCGGAATGAGTGTGGCGCGGAAACTTTGCAGGAAGACAAAGATGACCAATAAGACAAGAATGCCCGCCTCGACCAATGTCGTGATCAGATCGTCGATCGATGCCGAGACAAATGCTGTGCTGTCATAGGTGACCTGCCAGGTAACGCCGGGCGGAAAGAGCGACTCCAGACGCTGCATCTGCGCTTTGACCGCTTCAACAACCGCATACGCATTGGCGGATGGCAGTTGATAGACACCGATCGTTCCAGTCGGACCGCCGTTGAGGGTTGAAGTCGTGTCGTATTGAAACGCACCAAGTTCTGCTCGGCCGATATCCGAGATGCGCACGAGCGCGCCGTTGTCACCTGTGCGAACGATGATCTTGCCGAATTCCTCGGCGCTGATCAACCTGCCTTTGGTGGTCAGCGTCAAGTCAAATCCGGGCGTTCCAAATGTGGGACTTGATCCGACACTGCCGAGAGATGCTTGCTGGTTTTGATCTTGGACTGCTTGCACGACATCTTGCGGTGCGATACCCAGCGCCGTCATGCGCGCTGGATCGAGCCAGACACGCATGGAATATTCGAGCAAGCCGAAGATGTTGATCGTTCCAACTCCATCGACGCGCGACAGCACAGGTTGCACGATGATGTTGGCGTAATTGGAAAGGAACTTGCTGTCATACGCACCGTTGGGCGATTGAAGCGAGACCACCACGGTGAGATTCGATGATTGCTTCGTGATCGACACCCCAAGCTGCTGAACTTGCTGGGGAAGTTGGGGCGTGGCGGTTTGGACTCGATTGAGAACATCGACCGCACCAATGTCGAGGTCGTAACCCACCTCAAATGTCACGGTGATATTCGACTGACCATTGTTCGTGCTATTGGAGGACATGTAAATCATGCCCTCGGCGCCGTTGATCTGCTGTTCAAGCGGCATGGTCACCGAACTTGCGACCGTCAGCGCGTCAGCGCCGTTGTATGTCGACGACACCTGCACCGTTGGTGGAACGACATTGGGGAACTGCGAAATAGGCAGCACGACCATCGCGATTGCACCGGCCATCGCAGTGATGATCGCGATGACGCAGGCAAAGATCGGACGATGGATGAAGAATCGAACCATGTGTGGTGTCTGCGATTATTTGGTGGCGGGGGCGGGGGCAGCGGCAGGCGCGGCAGGCGCGGCGGGCGCGGAAGCCTTGGGAGTTGCAGCAGGCGCAGCGGGTGCGGAAGCCTTGGGTGTTACAGCAGGCGCTGCACTCTTCGCAGTGACATCGTTAATCTTGCTTCCCAGTTTCAGTCGCTGAATGCCGTCCACGACAATGCGGTCACCTGGATTCGGTCCCGATTTCAGCGCGAAGGATTTGTCAAATTTCTTAAGCACGGTGACAAGCACAGACTCAACGGTATTGTCGGGCTTCACTCTCCAGACATACAGATCAGCTTCGCGTGCGAAGATCGAGTCCATCGGCACAACCATCGTGTTGGGAATGTCGCCAAGGACAACAGTGACCTGTGAATAAACTCCGGGGCGAAACACAAGATTTGGATTGCTGAACTCGACGCGCATCATCAGCGTGCCAGTGGATGTTGAGACTTGATTGTCGGCGAAAATCACATTTCCACTGGCAGTGATCCCGGGGCTTCCGTCATAGGTCAGAGTCGCTTTGATCGGTCCCTTGGCCATCAGCGCAGAAAAGTTCGGCCAGTGCGTTGCGGATGGGCTGAACTGCACCCACAGTGGGTCGATCTGCACTAGCGTGTTGAGATTCTGAGCGTTGGCGCGGCCAACGACCGCGCCTTCGAAAAACTTGCTGGGTCCAAGCAATCCGCGAAATGGGCTCGACATTGTGCAATACGACAAGTTGATTTTGGCTGTTACAACATTCGCTTGCGCGGTCAATACCTCGCCCTCGGCGACTTCAAAGTTGGAAACGAGTTGGTCGAACGACTGTTGACTGATCGCATTACTGGGAACCAACGGCGCGTTGCGGTCCATTTCCTTGCGTGCATAATCGCGACTCGCAATGGCTTGCACGAGCGAGCCTTGCGCGGAGGCGAGTGATGCCTCGAATGGTCGGGGATCAATGCGATAGATGACTTGGTCGGGATTGGTCGGTGATCCATCGGCGACTTCCTGCTTCAGAAGGAATCCTTCGACGCGCGCATCAATCGCAATCGAGCGCGGCGATGCAACGATGCCCGGGAACTCTGCGTCCATTGGAATTGTTTGAAGCTGCACGAGGGCGGTGGTGACGGGAACCGCGGTCGGCGGCACGGGCATTCCCTCGGGCTTCCCGCATGCAAGAGTTGCGATCGATGTGCTGGCGATCAAGAGGATGGCGCGCGCAGTTCGAGTCGAGATGCGGTGGGTCGTGTGCGTCGGTTGCGTCATGTGTGTCATGTGTGTCATGTGTGTCATGTGTCGAACTCTCTCCCATCCATCATTTCATCGCCGCCGAACGCTCCGCCGCACGGTTGACAGCGCCGTCATCCCATCCGCCGCCGAGTGCGCGGTAAAGACCAACAATGTTCTGCGCGACCGAACCCTCTGCGTCGGCAAGAGACCTTTGCGTTTTGAGCAGGCTGTTCTGAATGTCCATCAGCCTATTGAGGTCAATGGTTCCGGCGCGATACTGTAATTGCGCCAAGTCATAAGTTTCTTGTGAACTCTTGGTCGCGGTGGAATATCGCTTTGCCGACTCGCGCGAAGTCACAAGCAAACTGATCGAAGTTTCAGTATCGCGCATCGCTTCAAGAATGGTGTCTCGATAGGAAGCGAGTGCCACTTGTGCTTGACCTTTGCTCTGCGCAATCATCGAATTGACATAGCCGCCCTGGAAGATCAGCCACGAAATGGACGGGCCGAATCCATACGCTGCGTTGCTTCCGTTGCCCAAGCCCGAGAACTGATCTGAGGCAACATAAAAATTTCCTGAGAGAGAAAAGATCGGCAAATTGAGCGCTTCGTTCGCGCCAATATTGGCGACGGCTGCTGCGACCAATCGCTCACTACTGCGGACATCTGGTCTGCGCCTCAACAATTCAGCTGGAATACCCACGCCAATTTCTTCGGTCATGGTTGGAAGGGGAGCAGGCGCTCCAAGGAGAATCTTCATCGGTCCGGGAGTCGTGCCGCACAACTGAGCGAGTGAGTAGATCGCCGTGTCCAATTGGCCAATGATCTTTGGAATGGTTGCTTCAATGGTTTCAAGATTGGACTGCGCCTCGCTCACATCTAGCATCGTGTTTGTGCCAGCTTGAAAGCGCAGTTTCGCCAGATCGAGAGTCATCTTGGAATTGCCGACCGCAGCTGCAAGGATCGCCATTTCCACCTGCAGAGTTCGCACAGTCATATAGGTCGTGCCAACTTGCCCGCGGACAGAGATGAGCACATTGCGAAGGTCCTCGACATTGGATTCAAGTGTTGCTTTGGATGATTCAACCATGCGGGCAACGCGCCCCCAGATGTCGATTTCCCATGACGCCATCATGGCACCAGTTGCCCACACATTGTATGGAGATGTTTCGACGCCTTGCGCCGCCAACAGCGAAACATTGGTCTTGTTGCGCGTGAATTCCGCCCCAACTTTGATCGACGGCCAGAATTGACTCTCGGAGACTCCCAAGGCTGCCAGCGACACGCGCACATTCGCCAAGGATTGCTCGATCGTGGCGTTGGATTCCTCGGATTGAGTGATCAGCTGATTCAGAACTGGATCGTTAAAGCGTTTCCACCATTCACGCAGTTCTGGCTCGGCCGCGGTGATCTGTCCTTGCGCGGGCTGCGACCAGAGTTCCGCTGGCAGTAATTGGGGCCGTTCGTAGTTGGGCCCAACCTTGCATGCCGTCACAATCAGCACGCTCGCCGCCGCCGTTATGGCACCAATTCTCACAGAAGCGACGGCTGTACGCATGGGGGCAGAAGCATACTCGCTCGCAGGCAACTGCTTGATTCGCGCGAACGATGTGCATCGTTGGCGACACTGCTGCGGCTGCGATTATCCCGCCTTGCACGCGGTCGCGATTTGTTTGGCCCACACCTTCAAGCTCGCCTCGATGCTTCCCCAGACCGAGGCTTTCTCCAGCGAGAATCGCTTGGTGTTTTGCACGCCAGCAAATTCGTACAGCACTGCGCCGGTTGCGCCGTCGACGACCTCGACGGCAATTTCGCCGTAGCCATATCCAAGTCCGCCGATCTGCGTTTGCGGCGCGAGATTGAGCGCGGGCGCATTGGGTTGCGCCTTGACGATTTGCGCACGAACGACCAGTGTGTTGGCAGCGGGTGTTTGAACGGCGGAATACTTCGTCCCGAGCGCTGTCTGGAGTTCCGTTTGGAATTTCATTGCAAGATCCATGAGCGCTGCAATTTGTTTGTCATCCTTTCCTTGTCTCGCTTCTTGACTCAGCGCAACTGGCACAACTTGCGCGGTTGAGTATTTCGTCCAGTCGATCTTCGGCGCAAGGTATTGCCACGATCCGTCGCTCTGCTCCTTCATCAAGTGTGGCTGGGAAAGAAATCCAACGGGAGCACTCTTGATGGCGTTCTTGTTGCAACCGATCAAGGTGGATGCAACGGTGACCGACACGATGATGGCGACGAGGGGTGTGAACTTCATTCACAGAGTGTCGTTGAGGATGGCGTGCTGGTCAAGTCGTGCTCAACTCACGCTGAAATCAAAGCCAAATTGCACACGCCAAACATCACGGGCAACTGCCCCATGCGCCAAGCAACAGGGCAAGATCCCCGCCATCGACTGTGCTGCTGTGATCAATATTCGCGCCGCCAGATGCGCCCCATGATCGGAATGATCGGAATGATCGGAATGATCGGAATGATCGGAATGATCGGAATGATCCGAGCATGGTGGCCAAGTCAACGCTTCGGCATGAACATGCGGAAGAGTCGAGTCATCGGATCATAAAACTCATCGACGACGCGCTCCTTCAAAGGAATGATCGCGTTGTCGGTGATTTCAATGTTCTCTGGGCAGACCGTGGTGCAGCACTTGCTGATGTTGCAATAGCCGATGCCGCCGTCGTTCTTGAGGTCCGCGATGCGATCATCGGTGTCAAGAGGATGCATCTCAAGAGCGGCCGTATAGATCAGCAATCGCGGTCCAATGAATTCGTCGTGCTTGTGATGATCGCGCAAGACATGGCAGACATCTTGGCAGAGGAAACACTCGATGCACTTGCGAAATTCTTGCACACGGTCGACATCTTCTTGGAACATCGTCCACGATCCGTCGGCGTTGTCGGGCTTGCGCGGCTTGAACGGTTTGATTCTCTTCTTGACACGGAAGTTCCAACTGACATCGGCGACAAGATCGCGAATCAATGGGAACGCGCGCATCGGTTCAATCGTCACGGCTTTGCCCGGTGGCAGTGTGCTCATGCGCGTCATGCACATCAACTTTGGCTTGCCGTTGATTTCAGCCGAGCATGATCCGCACTTGCCCGCCTTGCAATTCCAGCGCACGGCCAGATCGGTTGCCTGTTCGGCTTGAATGCGATGGACGCAATCCAAAACCACCATGCCCTCCGAAACAGCGACTGGATAGGTTTGAAACGCGCCACTGGTGCTGTCACCACGCCAGATGCGGAATTGAACTGTCTCAGTCGCATCGACCGCTGGTGAGTTTGGAAGTGAAGGTGACATGTTGTGGTTGCTTGGAGTGGTCATTTCATCCGCTCGATGACGGCTTGCAGATCAGCACGCATCGGCACGATGGGCCGTTTGGTGATGGACATCGAACCGTCGGGGGATTTCTTGGCCACAAGATTGAACGAGCCGCACTCTGCAGACTTTTCTGGATAGTCGTCGCGGAATTGCGCACCGCGACTTTCCTTGCGCTCCAGCGCAGATCGCGTGATTGATTCCGACACCGTGAGCATGCAATTCAAATCAATCGCAGTATGCCATCCGGGGTTGTATTCACGGTGACCGGTGACTCCAACCTTCGTGAACCGCTTCTTCAAGGCCTCAATCTGCACCAGCGCCATTTCCATTTCCTTTTCGGTGCGCACGATTCCCACGAGATCCTGCATCGTGTTCTGAAGTGCGGACTGAATTGCAAACGGATTTTCTCCATCGGGTCGATCGAAGACCGTTTCGATCTCTGCCGTGATGGAATCGACTTGCGCGGGATCAACTTCAACGGCTCGATTGGCTTTGGCGAATTTCGCAGCATGTTCGCCGGCAAGTTTTCCAAAGA
>Ga0209702_10002333_pt1 | contig 33453 bp, 31 predicted proteins | sample FRY01_FD_187210 | JGI IMG/M metagenome (GOLD analysis project Ga0209702, IMG submission 187210) | Freshwater microbial communities from Lake Fryxell liftoff mats and glacier meltwater in Antarctica - FRY-01 (SPAdes) (version 2) | ecosystem: Environmental > Aquatic > Freshwater > Ice > Glacier...
ATTCCTGATAGGTTTCCCCCTGCACTCAAGCGTTTCCGGCGCCTGTTTGCATCGGGTTGTTAGCTCAGTTGGTAGAGCAAGGCACTCTTAATGCCTGGGTCGGGGGTTCGAGTCCCTCACAACCCACTCCGAGGTACCCTCTATGAATGAAATCGTTCATAGATAAGGTTTTTTCCTTTGTGCAGGACTTGTGGTTTCGCTTAACAGTCCCCAAGCCACTCCCACCTCGTGTTGATGATCAAGGTCAACCACTTCCTCCTTCTACTCCGGAGGAAGCCAAAAAAACTCTTCGAGCAGTCATCACAAATTATGTCGCCGATGGCTGGAACATTGAGATCGAGAATGATTTTGAAGTTGTTCTTGGAAAAAAAGCAAAGTTCCAATGGGTAGGAAAACTAATCATTTTCTTAGTATTGCTTTTGCTCTTCGCCCCTATTGGTATTTTTTACCTTATCGTTGTAATCGTCAGAGGCGTTACAGCAAAACCAGCGAGGTTACGTATCTGGATAGATGAAGAGGGGCGGATTCAGCGGTCGTAATTACTGCCAATTAAAGTAAAGTGAAGGTACGACGCATTTGCCCGGTATTTTATTCTTTCTAGTTTTATTTCTTGACCTTGTAGCCAGCCGGACACTTTGGCTTTACTTCCGTTACCTTCTTAGTTAATTTCCCTTTGACGCACATGATTGTTGTTCTCTTCTTGGCGGCAGCAAGAACTGCTGCTTTTGCGTCTGCTTCTTGCTTAGCTTTGAGATCTAGTGCGGCCTTATCAGCAGCTGCCTTCTCTTCTGCTTCTTGCTTGGCTTTTAACTCTGACGCAGCTACTGCATCTGCTTCTTGCTTCGCTTTAAGTTCAGCAGCAATTCTCAACTCTTCTGCTTTAGCAAATTTTCTTTGTTTATCCTCGGCGACAAGTAATTCGGCTTCTTTGATTAATGCCAGGTAATTGTGCGCCCCAGTAATTGATGTCATGCCACCCTCGTCACCAAATTTTGCTCCTTCGTAGCAATTAGGTATTCCGGCTTGGGCGCCACCTACTGGGCCGAGGTAGTAACGAGTGTTTCCCTTTTCAGCGAAGAATCCGGCTCCTGAATCTCCATCACATACCGAACCGTTTTTCTCTGAATTAGTAATTCCATAATTAAGAATTGTTTGAATCTGAAGGACAAAATTCTTGTAATAGATTTTTAACTCTTCATTGCTTATTAAGTAACTTGTCATTTTGCGTGGACTAAGAGTTCCGGACTGATTTGGATTTCTTTGAGATGAATTTTGTAATCCATAGCCGACCCTGTAGATGGAAGTCTTATCCTTGATGAATCCAGCCATATCAGACTCGCTGGTGATAATAACTTGATTTATCATTGGGATGCTCTCTTGCAAAATCAAGATAGCAAAATCATTTTTCCGCGTTCGATCACTTTCAGTTCTAGGTATGTAAAAAGGATTAACGAGTACTTTCTTAACTCTGTATTTCTTTTGACCATCACGATTTCCAATTCCAGGTCCGTAAACGAAATCCTCTCGCTCCCAATAAGCGATTTGCTGCAACATCGTTACATGTGCCGCGGTAAAAACGAGTCTGTCTGAATACAAGAAACCTGAAGAGCCATAAATATCAATGGCATTTGGGTCGCCGGTTGCATCAGTACCAAATTCAACTGAATGGGCGGGTAAGGCAGTGTTTAAAAACTGACTTAAAATGAGTAATAGAGAAGATAAGAGAACAATTCCCTTGATTCGCATTCGAAAACGGTAGTAGGTTTATCAATCATGGTGAGATCTTGACCAGACCTAATATTCAAATTAGAAAGGTTTTAAATCATCCATTGAACTTGTATGACTTGGCCGCATACAAAATCTCGTACAGCTTTGCGAAGTTCTTTGAGTCTTGGCTCTCTGGGTCAAAGGGAGATTCTTGGGGACCCTGAACACTTAGAGCCATCGCTAACTGCTTCCTGATTTTGGGCGAGGGATCAGCAATGGTGGCGGTATGTAAGCGCCTTGAAATTACTGAAGTTACCTTCGCAGTCAAACTACCTTTAACTTCTAATTTACAACTGCGGTATCGGCGGTCCTTGGAGCGCTTGACTTTGTAGAGCCACCAAGTGCTGAGCTCACCATGAATTGCGAGTAGGCCGAAAGTGTCAAGAAGGTCGGGAAGTGATCTTCATCTAGACAAATTTGGCGAAAGATCGTGACCGCATCTTCGAAACGATCATTTTTCTGGCGTTCGATTCCGTTGATGATGTCGAAAATGATCTGCTCAACAAGACTGCGGGTTATGTGAGTTCTTTCGCGAGTAACCACCTCATAACGAATCCACTGCCAAATCTGAGATCTACTAATTTCTGCAGTCGCTACATCTTCCATCAAGTTTTCGATTGCTACCGCACCAGTTCCGCGAAGCCAAGATTCAATGTAGAGAAGCCCAACAGCGACATTTGTTCTAAGGCCCGCATCTGTTACATCTCCACCGATTGATTGAATATCCAGTAGTTGATCCCGATCGACGTTGACATCATCGCGAAGACGGTCAACTTGATTCGGTTTAGTTCCTAAAACTGCATCAAATTCAGCCTGGGCGATCGGAATCAAATCTGGGTGAGCCACCCAAGTCCCATCAAAACCATCTGCGGCCTCCCGCGCCTTATCAGTGGAGACCGCTTCTAGAGCGCGATCTGTAACTTCCTTATCTCGGCGATTAGGAATGAACGCGCTCATTCCACCGATTGCGTGAGCTTTTCGCTTGTGACAAGTTGAGACCAAAAGCTCTGTGTAGGCGCGCATAAATGGAACTGTCATAGTTATCTGTGCGCGGTCTGGTGTTACAAATCTCTTCCCCGAATCGGCAAAGTTTTTTATGATCGAGAATATGTAATCCCAGCGCCCAGCATTTAACCCAGCGCAGTGATCGCGCAGCTCCCATAGAATTTCTTCCATTTCGAAAGCTGCTGTAATGGTTTCAATCAGTACTGTGGCTCTAATAGTTCCATATGGAATTTCTAAACGCTCTTCGGCATAAGTGAATATGTTATTCCACAACTCCGCTTCCAGGTGTGATTCGATTTTCGCCAGATAGAAGTACGGACCCGCACCGCGCGCAATCAACTCTTTTGCGTTATGGAAGAAATAGAGACCGAAGTCAACTAGCCCAGCAACACTCGGGCGAGCCCGATCTTCTTGGTCAACAAAGAGAAGATGTTTTTCAACCATATGCCATCCGCGTGGACGCATAACAATGGTTGGTGCATTTTCGTTGGTAATTGTGTAAATCTTTTCACCTGAATCAAATGAAAGTTGTCTGCGGATAGCATCAAAGAGCGAAATTTGTCCGCCAATGATGTTCTCCCAAGTAGGACTCGTAGCATCTTCTAAATCTGCTAACCAAACCTTGGCGCTTGAATTCATGGCATTACAAGTCATTTTTGGATCAGTTGGCCCAGTAATTTCTACGCGACGATCTTCGAGTCCTGGTCCAGGTCCTGCAACAAACCAACTGGAATCCTCGCGAATGTGGCTCGTTGCTTTCAGAAATGTGGGCTGACGGCCGTTTGAAAAGTGTGTCCGATTTACTAATCTGTGTGCAAGCAAATCACTTCGAGTGCCTGAGAAGAGTTCGTGCAACTCTGTCACGAATGCAAGAGCATCCGAAGTCAAAATCTCGTTAAAGCGTGGATGAATTTTACCTGTAATTGTGATGTGTGACATTTTCTTCTCCTTGTAATAACTAAAAATTAGTGAAATTGTTTGTTTTCAGTTGATCCGGCTAAAGCCAAGGTTGCACTATTAGGATTGAGCGCAGTTGAGATCGCATCAAAGTAACCGGTCCCTACTTCACGCTGGTGCCTGGTTGCTGTGTAGCCATCTGCTTCGCTAGCAAATTCGGCTTCTTGCAGTTCAACATAGGCACTCATTGCGCGAGTTTTATAACCTTTTGCAAGTGTGAACATTGAGTGATTAAGTGCATGGAATCCAGCAAGTGTGATGAATTGGAACTTATAACCGAGCGCAGCTAACTCCGATTGAAAAGTTGCAATCTGCGCATCGTTCAAGTGGCGCTTCCAATTAAATGATGGAGAGCAGTTATATGCCAACATCTTGCCAGGATATTTTGCGTGAATTGCTTTTGCAAAATCTCTAGCAAGTTCAACATCTGGCTCACCAGTTTCAACCCACATCAGATCTGAGTATTCGGCGAATGCCAAACCTCGAGTGATAACTGCTTCTAGACCTGGCTTAACTCGGTAGAAACCTTCGCTAGTGCGTTCACCTGTTGCATATTGCGCATCTCGGGGATCGATATCTGAGGTAATAAGTTCGGCTGCGAGCGCATCAGTGCGAGCAATAATTAAAGTTGGAACACCTGCAACATCTGCAGCAAGTCGCGCCGCATTTAAAGTTCGAACATGTTGCTGTGTTGGAATTAGCACTTTTCCACCTAGGTGGCCACACTTCTTCTCTGATGCGAGTTGGTCTTCCCAATGAACTCCTGCGGCACCTGCTTGAATCATTGATTTCATTAACTCATATGCATTTAGCGGCCCGCCAAAACCTGCTTCAGCATCGGCGACAATTGGTGCGAGCCAATCAATGCTCGCCGGGCCTTCGACGCGCTCGACTTGATCAGCTCGCATTAGCGCATTGTTGATTCGGCGGACGACAGCTGGCACCGAGTTAGCTGGATACAAACTTTGATCTGGATAGGTATTGCCCGAAAGGTTGGCATCTCCGGCAACCTGCCAACCGGAAAGGTAGATCGCCTTCAAACCGGCTTTAACCTGCTGGACCGCTTGGTGTCCCGTGAGGGCGCCAAGGGCTGCGACCCATTTCTCGGTGTGGAGCAAATCCCACAGGTTTTCAGCACCACGACGAGCTAGCGTAGAATCCTCGGTAATCGAGCCACGCAGGCGAACCACATCTTCAGCGGTGTAATCACGCTTGATTCCCATCCAGCGTGGGTTGGTATCCCACTCTTTTTGCAATTCTTCTGCGCTCTGGATGTTGCTCCCGATCTGGCTCTTCATTATCTCTCCCTTGATTTAAATGAAAAACAAGGGTTTTTGCGCCCCATGCTTGAATATGTTGAGTATTGAGCACTCCGAAGGCATTTGTATGACTTTTCCAACAGAATAAATCCAATATTTCTGTTCTACAGAACTTCCCCTATTCTGCTGTGGATGCAAGAATTAATTATGAGTGATTTAGAGAAAGAGTTCGATCCGCTAGTTGTAGGTCGGCACATCCGAGATCTGCGCACTAAGCAAGGCATGAATCTTGACGTGCTTGCTCGTGCGATAGAGCGTGCACCTTCGCAAGTTTCGGCGATTGAAAATGGGAAACGAACTCCACCAATTCAACAACTTCAAAAGATCGCACAAGTACTCGGTGTTTCGTTAAATCAACTTTTAAATTCGGAAACTCTAAGCGAGCGAACTGCTAACGAACTTGAAATCGAACGAGCCCAACGTGCTGGTCTGTATGCATCGCTCGGTTTACCAGATGCATTTATTGGTAAGTCTGTGAGTAATAATCTGGTTGAGATAATTTTAGGGCTTCAACGCGAGGTAGAACGATTGCATTCGCAGCGATCAGCAACTCCTGAAGAAGCGCGTCGTGTAAATTTAGAACTTCGTCAAGAGATGCGAAAGATAAACAATTACTTTCCATATTTAGAAGAACAAGCAAAAACTCTCTTGGCCAAAATTGATCATAGTTCAGGTCCACTTTCAGAGCGCTTGACAGCCGAGCTCGCAAACAAACTAGGTTTCAGCTTGCATTACGTTCAAAATTTACCTGCCTCTACCCGAGTCATCACGGATGAGAAAAATGGTCGAATTTACTTGCCCGTGCGACGTGAGGGACGCGATGCGCGTACTATCTTATTACAAGCGCTGGCAGGTCATGTACTTGGTCATGAGTCTCCAAAAGATTACAAAGATTACTTATCACAACGCGTTCAATCAAATTATCTTGCGGGAGCGCTTTTAATGCCCGAAGCAAATGCTGTTGAATTTCTGCAAAGCGCCAAAATGAAGCGAGAGCTTTCCGTGGAAGATCTACGGGATTACTTTGCAGTCAGTTATGAGTCCGCAGCCCATAGATTCACAAATCTAGCAACCGTTCATCTGGAGTTGCCAGTGCACTTTCTTAAAGTTCACGAAAGTGGAGCTATTTCTAAGGCATATGAAAATGATAAAGTCACGTTCCCCTCTGATGTTTTTGGCTCAGTCGAAGGGCAAATAGTTTGCCGAAATTGGAGTGCCCGAAAGGTTTTCACCATTAAGGATCGTTTTACTCCGTATCATCAATATACGGATAAACCTATTGGCACCTATTGGTGCACTTCTAGAATTCAATCCACTGCACAGGGTGATTTCTCAGTCAGTGTAGGAACAAACTTTGAGTCAGTTAAGTATTTTCGTGGTAGAGATTCAAGTATTCGCCACAAGTCATACTGTCCTGATGCCAAATGCTGCCGTCAGGCACCGGCGGAACTTGAAAGCAAATGGGGCAAAAAGATCAGGCCAACACCGCGATTAAATTCCAGTTTGCTTGCTGCAATTCCTCAGAATGGGTTTTTAGGTATAGAGCATCGAGAAATCCTCGAATTTCTCGATGCACAATTGGATTCATGACTTATATTCTAAAATGAACTTCCGAGATTTAAATCATCCATTGAACTTGTATGACTTTGCCTCATACAAAATCTCGTACAGCTTTACAAAGTTCTTGCCATCCTGACTCTGCAGTTCAAAGCCCGATTCCTGCGGCCCCTGAACAGATAGCGCCATCGCTAACTGCTTGCTGATTTTGGGCAGAGAGATCCTGAACCGTAACTCGCTCGGAGATATCTTTCGGAACTTTCATCTCGTAGGACATGACCTTGGCTCTTGCAAAACTCCAGTAATCGAAGGACCGAATTCGTTACCCCATTTACCTGGGGTAGAAAAGCTTCGGTCACGACGGCTATGCGAAGCTTAGGGCGAGTTAGAAGCTCGTTCATGTATGCAGAGTGGCGGGCCGATCGTTCCACTCTCTATTTTTTAGGTTACGCATTGCTGAACATAGAGTGAAGTAGTTGTTGAGAGTTGAGAAGTTTCTGATCGTCCCCACTTTTTACATTTTGCTCGTTTTAGAACCTCTCCTAACTTAATTCGAGCCCCTTTTCAGCTCTGCCCACTAGGGTTTCGCACTGGAGGTTTACATGCCGCTGTGCCTTAACCCAGAATGTCAGAAACGAATACCTGAGAACGCTGTCTCCTGCCGATTTTGTGGCAGTACCGAAATCGCTCAGTTTGATTCATACAGTAAGCAAGAGGCACTAGCTGAAGAGTTTACGATGGAAAACTTGCATAAGGTTATGAAGAATTCGAAGCCAGCTATTGAACGCACCATATTGCCAAGTGGTGGCAAAGGAAGCCGAAAATCTCGAATTACCGTGCGCTTGCATTATGTAATAAGAAAGATCTTTTCACGTTAAATCTTTTTCGAAAACTAATTTAAACTCCTACAAACTCTATTTTTGGAGTATCTCCACCCAGCGAAGTAAAAGTCGCAATAACCTGCGGCAAGGAATCTTTGATCTCAACTGCAGCATTCAAGCCCGCCGTGCCGGTTACTCCTTGTGCACCAGTTGTCCCCGACAATAAGCCGACTGGTCATGCGAAAAGAACGGTACTAAGACTGAATTTCAAAGATGTTTCTATTTACAAATTTCTCTGAGAGTTAACGGGGGCTAATCGGCGTTGCATCGCTGTAATAGCTGCTTCAAATTCTGGTGAGTCAATCTCGCTCTTCCATCGACCAGTTGAAGCGTTATCAGCAGTCATCTTGGTCTGGTGAAATTCACGCATTGCTGGTTCATCTTCAATGCCTAGAAAATCTAGAATCTTGCCATATGTCTCTTGTGGTTTATTTGTTACTAAATCCTCTAAATGGATAGTTAATTGCAGGTGCTTGGGCACTGATTGCAAAGCACTGTGATCAGCTTTTAATCTGTTTTCAATCCATTCCACGCCTTCCAGCGCGGTCGTTGGTCCCCAGTCTTTCTTGAGCAATGAGGCAATCACATCTCGTGGATCGCGCTTCATCACAATAAAAAGCGCATCTGGCTTTACTTTGATCAAGCGATGGGCATAGGAAATATTCATTGGGGTTGTCTCGGCCCAAAACTTTTCGCCTTTGTGATCGCTTTGACTAGCGATGAAATCATCTAGAAAGCTTTGCGCAGCGGGAACAGGATTCTTGATCAACTTCTTCTTGTGCTTTTGAAGTAATGATGAAAAAACTTCGCGATCCATTCCGGCATGAAGTCCGGGGCCATGCGGTGCAACGGCATCGATCTTCCACCATTTTTCCCAAATCTTTGCTTCTAATTCAGTAAAGCGTTTTTCGCGCTGGGCTTGAGCTGTGAATTTTCGCTGGCGGTACGTGCGGTAATGAATGATCGAGACTGGTTCACGCTCTTCTTGATTTGATTCCATAGATCCAAATACAAGATCTAGAAACCCGCCACGATTTGCAAAGAACTTTATTTCAGTCGGGACACTAGTTCGGATTTGGGAGTGAGTATTGAGCAGATCGCCCAAGACCGTTGTTCCACTTCGGCCGGTACCCCCAATAAAAATAGGTGTTGGTGCATGCGAATTCTTGGCCATAGTGGCAATGATAATCAACGCTCTCCAATGCAACCCAGAGAATTGCCGAAGTTTTCTGAGAACTTGAAGTGAATCTGCCTAGTCTTTGAAAAAATTGGCATAGCTACAACTTTTCTGGGGCAATCACTCTTATGGTTACGAAATGAGCATTCGTTTTATACCAGTATTTACTGGCGGAACAGGGCGCAGCGGCACGACGATTGTTGCCAATATGTTATCTCGGCATCCGGAGTTTCACACAAGTCTACCTCGTGAAATTAAATATCTCACTGAGCGAAAAGGTCTGATTGATTTTAACTTCAAACGTCCAATGAAAGAGGAGCGTTCTCTAAAGGAGTTTCGTGCTGCTATTGCAGGTAAAATTTTGCCATTTACAGGTAAAAGTAATTTCCAGATATTTTCAGATCGATTATTTGGTAAATGGTGGAGTGAAGTTGGTAAAAGTGGAAATACACGTGGATTAATTCAAGGAATTGATTTTAGAACTCTTGAAAATGCACTTGGTAATTTCAAAGAAGAGTATAAAGAAAATCCTTTGTTTGCCTCAAGAGAATTTTTCTTCACAATATCTGCGGCTCAGATTAAGAGTTCAATTACTAAGTTTTTTGCTGATACGACCCCAACAAATATTATAAATGCAAAATATATTCATCAATTATTTCCTGAGGCTATATTTATTAATATGGTTCGAGATGGTCGTGATGTTGCCAGTTCAGTTGCAAAAGAACGTTGGGGGCCAAATACTCCTCAATCTGCCCTGACTTGGTGGGAAAAGCGGATTGAATTTGGGTACCGTTCATTAAAACAAATTCCTACAGCTAATCAAGTCACCATACGCTTAGAAAATTTAGTTACCGATAAGCGAGAAGAAACCTATGAAGAGCTTTTGAATTTTTTAGGACTTGAAGACCATCCTAAATTACATAATTACTTTGACACAGAAATGAAACCTGAAAAAATGAACGCGGGTAGATGGCAAAAAGATGTTTCTAATCCCGTGGAATTTGACAGAAAATACCAAGAGATTATTAAGCGCTTAGAGAGCAAAGGGATTTCTATCTAAAGCTAGCCAAGAATGATTCGGTAACCGTTTAACACCACAATCATTAATCCAACGGCAATACCTAGTTTTTTGCGGGGAATTTTAACGACCAGTCTGGCCGCGATCGGTGCCATAAGAACTCCACCAATTGCTAATCCCCCGACAGCGTTCCAGTCGATATTTAAACGGTTGAAGTTAACTAAGAAACCAACACTAGCCGAGACGGCAACGATAAATTCGGCAGCACTTACTGTTCCAATAATTTTGCGTGTTTCAATTTGCGTTGTGCTCATAAGTGTTGGCGTAACGATGGGACCCCAGCCACCACCACCTGAGGCATCTACAAATCCACCAGTTAGGCCTAAGTAGGATAAATAGCGTGGATTTTTTATCTCGACCGTATTTTGGCCAGCTTCAAATTGAAAGATGTTGCGGTACAAAAGTAGGAATCCAAGTAAAAGCAGCAAAGTAGAGATGAAAATCTTTGCACTCGATAAATCGATAAACGATAAAAACGTTGCGCCGGCAAAGGCGCCAATTCCACCTGGTATGGCTAACTTTAAAAGCACGGCCTTATCAATATTTTTAGCCTGCCAGTGCGATGCACCCGATGCCAAGGTTGTTCCGATTTCAGCAAAATGTACTGCCGCTGATGCAACCGCGGCCGATGTACCAAGCGTAAGTAAAAGAGTAGAACTTGTTAATCCAAAGCCCATGCCTAAGGTGCCATCGATTAGCTGGGCGATCGAGCCAGCTAATGCAAAGAGCATGATGCTCATAGAAGTTTTGTCAAAATCAAAGCCACGTTCTCTTCAATTTCCTTGCTGCCATCTAGTACTAGATCGGCATTTGTAGGTCGCTGATAATCCTGTCCCACACCCGTGAAGTTTGGAATTTCACCTTTGGCAGCTTTTGCATACAGACCCTTGGGATCTCTTTGCGCACATAATTCCATAGGGGTATCCACGAAGACTTCAATGAATTCGCCATCTTCAAAGAGTGATTTAGCGCGTTGGCGATCAGTTTCAAAAGGGGAAATAATGGCAACGATTACAACTAAACCAGCATCTACTAATAGTTTTGCAATTTCAGAGGTACGACGAACATTTTCAGCGCGATCTTCTTGAGTAAAGCCAAGATCTGAGTTAATGCCAGATCGCAGGTTGTCACCATCTAGGACATAACCATGTATACCCTGCCCAAAGATTCTTTTCTCTAGCGCGTTGACAATAGTGGATTTACCCGATCCAGAAAGGCCAGTGAGCCAAATGACTTTGGCCTGCTGACTCTTTTGGGCTGATCTAACAGCTTTATTTACCTCGTACTTTTGGGCAAAGATATTTTCACCGCGGCGAAGTGAGTGATTAATCATGCCGGCGGCCACAGTTCTAAAAGTTAAGCGATCAACCAGAATAAAGTTTCCAAATTCACGCGATTGCTTATATGGCAGCAATGGCAATGCGATATCAGTTGCGATTTCAACTGAGCCAATTTCATTTACCGCTAGCGTTTTAGCTGCCGTATGCGCACCTGTGTTTACATCGATCTTGTGGGTAATTCTAGAAATCGTTGCTGGGGTTTGTGTAGGGCCAGAGATAAATAGGTACGAGCGGCTGTGGATCATCGGATCCACATCTAGCCACACAATGTCGGTACTAAATCGATTAGATGGATGTAGCTCTTCACTTTCATGTGCAATCAAATCACCGCGGGTTGCATCTACTTCAGGCTCTAGCACCAATGTAATTGCATCTGATTCTTGGGCAGTTTGGATCTCTTCTTTATACGAAACGATCTTAGAAATTACCGCACGTTGATCGCTAGGGAAGATCTTGATCTTGTCCCCCACGTTAAAGCTACCCAGATGAACAGTTCCGGATACGCCGCGAAAATTATCGGCCCGTGAAATCATCTGGATTCTAAGTCGTGGTGAAACATCTTCGATGTGTGCCGGGCTCCACTGCTGGATCGATTGCAAGAGGGTGTCTGCCCCATACCAAGGCATATTGGTACTTGGCGCAACCACGTTATCGCCAGCAAGTGCGCTCATTGGGATGAAGATGACATCTTCTAGTTGCATGCGGGTTAGCGCCTTTTGCACCGTTAATTTAATTTCTTCAAAAACAGCTTCGCTAAAATCCATGGCATCTAACTTGTTAATTGCCACAATCACGCGGCTAATGCCCATCAGCGAACAAATAGTTAAGTGGCGCAAAGTCTGAGTACGCACGCCTTTGGTTGCATCGACTAGTACCAAAGCGATGTCGGCACGCGATGCGGCAACGGCCATGTTGCGGGTGTACTGCTCGTGGCCAGGTGCATCGGAGATAATTAAACGTTTGCCATCAAGTAATGACATCGAACGATAAGCAACGTCAATGGTAATTCCCTGTTCACGTTCTGCTTCAAGGCCATCTGTTAATAAGCTGAAATCAATTTCCCCGGCTGGAATAGTCGATCCGCTGCGTCGAACTTTCTTTGTGGAATCGATGGTGTCGTGTGGGATGCTGTCGGTTTCTACTAACAAGCGGCCGATCAACGTACTTTTACCGTCATCTACGCTGCCACAGGTTAATAATCTAATTACCGATCTCTCCATTAGAAGTAGCCCTCGGTTTTTTTCTTTTCCATTGAATCTTCATTTGCGCCATCAATTAAACGGGTTGCTCGCTCGGATAGTTTCACTGCAAATACTTCATCAACAACTTCTTGCAAGGTAAGCGCATTAGATACAACGGCGGCCGTTAATGGGTAGCAACCAAGAGTTCTAAAGCGAACTTTCATCATTTCTGGAACTTCACCAGGATTTAGTGGGTATCGATCATCGTCGACCATAATTAACTGTTCACCGCGTCTAACTATGGGACGCTCTTTTGCAAAGTACAACGGGTTAACTTCGATATTTTCCTGCAAGATATAGCGCCAAATATCAACTTCAGTCCAGTCTGATAATGGAAAGACTCGTATTGTTTGTTTTGGCGCCAAACGAGTGTTGTATGTTCGCCATAATTCTGGTCGTTGATTACGTGGATCCCATTTATGGCCATCATCTCGCACCGAAAAGATTCGCTCTTTCGCCCGGCTCTTTTCTTCATCGCGCCGAGAGCCACCAATTGCGGCATCAAAACCATGCGAATCTAAGGCCTGGCGCAACGCGACAGTATTCATAACACGCGTGAACTCCGAGATGCCTGCATCAAAGGGATTTATGTTTTCCCTAACACCTTCTTCATTAGTGTGCACGATCAATTGTGAATTAGTCTCCCGAACAATCTCATCTCTAAATGTGATCATTTCCTTAAACTGCCATGTGCAATCAATGTGAAGCAGTGGGAATGGAATTGGTGATGGATAGAAAGCTTTTTGAGCCAGGTGCAGTAAAACTGTTGAATCTTTTCCAATTGAGTACATTAAAACTGGTTTACGGAAGGCAGCAGCTGTTTCTCGGAAAATTTCAATCGCCTCAGATTCGAGGGTTTTCAAAATTCTGCTATTCACATTCACCTAGATAACGTAATAGCCCAACCTTAAAAAAGCGACAAATGACACGTTTAGCGGCTACCGAACTTTAGCTATTGAGCCAACTTCTGCATGAGAATCGAGCCCAGCAGATCTGCGCAATCCGGCAGTGCCAGTTAATGACAATACGATGATAAATAATGAAGCACCGACAAGAACAATCATGGTGCCAGATGGAACATCGGCAAAGTAACTGGCATACATTCCAGCAATTCCACAGAATAAGCCAATGACCGTGCTGTAGAGCAACATGCGACTAAAAGAATTTGTCAGCATTCGTGCAATAACCGCTGGAATGACCAACATGGCCGCGACCAGAGTTACACCGATCACAGTTAAGGTGGCCAAGATTGCCAGAGAAAGAACAACCATTAACGCCGCTTCAATTCGACCCACATTTACACCAGAAACATTTGCAACATCTGGATCAAAGGAAGAAAAAAGTAACGCGCGATACCGCAGAAAAACAAAGAGTGAAGTCACAACCGAGACCACAATGAGCCCAACAATTTGCCCATTTGTAATGCCAAGGATGCTGCCAAAGAGTGCGTTTTCAAATGATGGCCCACTTGTTCCAAACTTAGAAAACAGGGCTACTCCAAGTGCAAACGAGGCAATGGTAATAACGCCGATAGCGGCATCTGCGCCAACTTTGCTGCGCTTGGTAACCGCCGTAATTGCTAGGGCCGATGCGATCCCCCACAAGCCGGCACCGAGCGCGTAAAACTTTGCCGCAAACAACTGCATGGCGGCAAAGCCACCAAAGATTGAATGTGAAAGACCATGACCGATATAGCTCATACCACGCAAAACGATAAAGACGCCAATTAATCCAAGTAGTGCGCCAGAAAAACCAGCAACTACTAATCCCTTTTGAAAGAATGCATAAGCAAATGGTTCTAGCAAAGTTGTCATTTTAATCTTTGCCCTTCCGCATTTCCAGGACCTTGGTCAACGACGAGTCGAACACCTAGGTGCTCGAGCACATCCATCTTGGCGCCATAGGTTCGCTCTAATAAGGCAGATGTCATAACTTCACTAGGTGTACCTTCGCCAACAATTCCACCGTTGACACAGACCAAGTGTGGTAAATGCGTGGCGATGCCATTGAGATCGTGCGTCGTTAAAACAATAGCCACGCCATCTTCGTGTAGGTCGGCAAGTAAATGCATGATGTCGTGACGAGTTGAAATATCAACACCACTTGTTGGTTCATCCAACAAAAGTAATTGAGGCTGACGAAGAAGTGCCCGGGCCAAGAACATGCGTTGTTGCTGGCCACCAGATAATTCGCGAATATGACGCTTGCCTAAATCGGCAATACCCAAACGCTCTAGCACCTGATCCACGCTCTCTTTTTCGGCGACAGTTGGCTTGGGGCCAAATCCAGAAGATTTGCGCGACATCAAGACGCATTCAAAGACTGTAATGGGGAAATTCCAATTAACGGTCTCTAACTGCGGAACATAGGCGATGCGAAGATCGGGTGATTTCCACACAGTTCCAACGGTTGGTTTTAAAGTTTGCAGCAACAAACGCAATAACGTTGTTTTTCCTGCTCCCGATGGCCCAACAATTCCGGTGAATTGATCCTCGTGGATATGAAATGAAACATCCTTTAGAACTAAATGGTGATCGTATCCGGCAGATACGCCATCTAACCTGATGAGCTCAGGACCAACTCCAGTGCCGGTCATAGATTTGATTTCATTATTGTGGGTACTTTGCGCTAATCGGTATTGCGCTGACTTTGATTAAATCAATAAAGGTTGGTGTGCCACCAAGGCCTTTAATCATTGTGCTGTAGTTGTACTTCATCAACCCTAACCACGAATGGCTAGCATCTCCTGGCACACCCGGCAGATCATCATCGCGCAAAGTATCTTCATAGCGAGCGCCACTTGCCCGGCCAATCTCTTCTAATACCGCAGAAGGAAATACTTCTGAGCCAAAAATTGTTTTCACCTTTTGTGATTTCACTTGTCCAATAATGCGCACCACATCGGCAGGTGAAGGATCGGAAAAACTACCTGGCTGCAGTGCACCAATAATTGTCCAGCCGTATGCCTTTGCAAAATAGGCATAGGCATCGTGATAGGTCAGAAGTTTTAAATTACCGGCCGGCACAGATTTTTGATCTTGGGCAACAGCTGCGCCAAGTTCAGTTGCTTGTGCCTTAAAGATTTCAAAGTTTGTGGCAAAGTATTCGGCGCTATCAGGATCTAATGCGGTGAACTCGTTTTGGATCAACTGGGCATACTTGATGGCATAGCCAGGATCGGTCCATAGGTGGGGATTTGGCTTTCCCTCTTCCTTCGGAAATGAAAAGTCGTAAATGTAATCAGACTCTGGCAATACAACGGTGCCAAGTTCCACAATTCTGGTCGCTGCTTTTTTATTTCGCTCAGCTAATTCAAGAGTTGGATCTTCGAGCTTTAAACCATTTACTAAAATTAAATCTGCGTTGCTCAGCAACTTTGCAATCCGAGGCGATGGCTCGAAGGTATGGCTGTTTGTGCCTTCCGGAACAATCCCTTCGATTCGGATTCGATCCCCGCCAATGGATGCCGCGATCGAGGTAATAGGTGAAACCGTGGTTGCCACAAGGGGGCGAGTGTCTTGGGCGCTTGTCTCTGAGTTCGTCGAACAAGCGGAAAGGGATGCGATCAGGGCTAGCGCAATTAGACTGCCAAGAATTTTTCTCACACTCAAAGTTTAAGTCATCACGCTCCTTCCTGCAAATTATTTGCATCTGCAAAAGTGTGGCATTTTTCACTCTTCTCGCCTGCCCGCTTGAGATTAGGCTCGCCCAATGAGCGGTGCGCTGGCGTTAGTTGGTTCGGGTGAATACATGCCGATCATGCAAGGCCTGGAAACCGCGCTGCTAAATAATGCAGTGGCATTGGGTAAGAAAAATCGCTACATCCAAATTCCAACAGCTGCCGGCCAAGAAGATCCTGATCGTTTGAACTTCTGGCAAGACCTGGGCGCCCAACAAGCCCAGCGAATGAATACCGAACCAATATTTTTACCAATTTACAATCGCGACGATGCCATGAACCAAGCCTTCGCCGATGAAATCAGTGATGCCGGGCTGATCTATTTATCTGGCGGAGATCCTGGATATCTGGCACAAACTTTAATTAATACTCCGGTGTGGGCAGCTATTGAAACAGCTTGGAAAAACGGTTCATCATTAGCTGGCTGCAGCGCCGGGGCCATGGCGATGGGAAATCACGTTCCTAATTTCTTTCGCCCCAAAGAAGAAGGTACACAAGGCTTTGGCACCATCGGTGATATTCGAACGATTCCACATTACGACAAATTCTTTCGTTGGATTCCAGAACGCGCAGCAAGATTATTGCTGACCGCACCTGCTGGCACATCCGTCATTGGTATTGATGAAAAAACTGCATTGGTAACTGGATTAACTAGCGATGCAGAAGTTACTTTTGCCAAGAAAAATTGGCGAGTCGATGGAGCCGGCAAAGCACACTTACTTCGTGGTCAAGCAGATGCCGCCCATCAATTTGCACACGGAGAAATCCTTACCCCGTAGTTACTTTCCGCTCTTGCAGCGTTCGGAGCAATATTTAACGTTTTCCCAGTCCCGGGCCCACTTCTTGCGCCATTCAAAATCTAATCCGCAGCGAACGCATGTTTTAGGCGAAAAGCCATTTTTAGTTTTAGCTTTCACTTACTTCGCTCCAAAATCTTGGTGGCAATCGCAACCAGCCTAGAGTCTCGATGTGTTGCCACCCAGTTATATCCCCAACGCCCTAATGGCCCAGTTGCCGTAATTACAAATGATAAAACCTTATTTCCACGCTGCTTCAATAGATAAGAAATGGCGGCTGCACCAGCAAAAGTTTGCCCTTGTGCAATTACTTGCACGGATTTCGAAGCTTGTTCAATAGTTAAACCAAATTGCGATAGATCTGTCTCTTGAAAAGCCTTAGCTTCTACTGAAACTTTTCGTTGAATCCAATTAACACTTGCTTGGCAAAAACCACATTGACCGTCATAGATCACAACTATTGATGATTGAACTTTCATTGGTTTGTATCTCGCAGTACTTCGCCGAATACTTCTCTTTCGCCAACTGCCAGCGTGATCGAAGATTTGCCCCGTGAAGTTACAAGAAAACTATATGTACCTTCTTCTGCTGGCGCGCTATAGCGGCCAAGATAAAGGTAGTTAGTTTGGCCATAGGGCTCAAAGAACTTTGTGCGCTCCGTTAATTTCATTGTAAATTTCTTACCCGTTGGTGAAGTCACAACCAATCTAGGCATCTGTGAAATCTTTAATGCATTCTCGGGTTTTTTATCTACAATTAAATATTGAATAGCTAACTGATCACCTAATTTTAGGTTTGCCCGAAACCCGCGCTTTTCGTTGGCTTTGGTAAACGATGCCCGAATTGCAAAGGAAATTGTGCCATCAACTAATAGTGGGCCTTTCACCGCAGCTGTGTCGCCGACTAATAAGGGAACAGGTTGATGGGCTACGGCTTGGCTTGGTATCAAAAAAGCACATGCAATCGCAAGGATCAATAGCCGCTTCATTGTGTAAAAATACATTAGCCAGCCGTAGAGTGCACCTTTAAAATTTACTGAGTGTTACTTCGCTGAGTTGGCTTTTCTAGCCGCGCGGGATAGGAACAAAGCAAAGACCAGCGCCAAAACGATTCCGGTATTAACGCCCATCTCGATTAAAGCCCGATTGAAGTACTCGTTAGTCTTCTCTTTTTCCATGGTCAAAGATGCGCCAACAGTCAAAATATGTCGAACCGCTGCAATAACACCAATGATTAGGAAGTTATCCAATTGAAAAATTCCATCAGTGAAGCGCACAATTACGGTGCGCATAATTTCTAAGATGATGACAACAAAGAGAATGTCGTTAATTCCCTGAATCATTCCGACTGGGAAAAAGGGACGGGTTTCAATCAAACGCAACAAGGTATAGCCGGCCGCAAGTATTGAAATTATAAACAAGACTATGCCAAGGAAGCCGTGCAAAATATCTTCAAGCTTGTCAATGAAATTAGTAGGGATCAGTGATTCGTCACCTTTTAACAACCCTTTGACTGATTTGTATTTCATCTGGCCCCACCTCAATTAGTCGTGGCTAAGGGTAAATGGGGTATTGGAAAGCTGCAAGAGAAACCGCTTAATTCGCGGCAATTACCCCTAAACACATCTCATCTGATGAGCCTTCGCCCCATGTTACATAGCGGGGGGCTAAAGATTTGAGTACTGGCAGCTTCTGGCGCAAAAATGGATCGAAGGTGCATTCCACTCGAATCACATCGCCTTTTTTGACGGCGATTGGTTTTTTCAAAACTGTCGCTGATTGATCATCAAAATTGTAATTAGCACGGTTGAGCAAAATTTGTTCAGTTGCGGTTCCTGGATTTAAAATAAGTTTTAACGATGTACCAAGTAAATGCATATGTGGCGCAGCGGCAATCACGTTGTAATCCTTATTCACAACTGTGTCGCATCGAGAAACTAACGATGGCTTTGGATTAAATGGGCTTCCTGAACAAAGAAAATTAATACCGGCAGCTTCAAAGGCACTTGCCGTGCTTGTGCGCGCAGCTAAATCAATTAGGGAATTTCTGCGTTCACACAAAGGCCCGGTGACTCCGGCTGGACACGATAGTTCTACCGGCGCGGCAAAGAGTTCTACTTTCAACTGCTTAACCGTTGCACCCTTTGCTGGAATTGCTTCGAGCCGAATTCTGGATTGATCGGTTTGTAACTTTCCGCTTTGTTCAGCTAATAAGTTGTAGTGCACCTGTAAAACTAGACGCTCACCTTTTTTGAAAGGTATGCCATATCCCTTTGGTGAAACATCTTTTCCTCTACCTGGCGCCCACGAACTAATCCATGGCGAAGTTAAAAAAGAACCAAGCATTGAACCAAGACCGGAGCCACCAAAACATGGCCAGCCTTGTCCTTTGTTATCGGATGCAATTGCTTCGGGTAAGTCTGCATTGGTCACTCGAAACATGATTGCGTGGTGAACATACGACTTATTTTGTGGAATAAATTCAACAGATTTTACGATTGAGTCTTCGGTAACTTTAGGATCAAGTAAGAAACAACGGTAATCATCAGTTCCATTATTTGGCGCAGTCGGCGTGTGAGCCTTTAACATTTTTGCAACATAAAACTTGGTACTGGACTTCGCACCTTGCGCAACTGGATTGGCAAAAAATGAGACAAGCGCCATAGCTAAGAGAAAAACCAGTGCGGTACGCTTCATTGTCATAGCCTACCGATTCTTTGAATGTGCAGCACATCGGATTTTCTATTATCTTGTGTAGGTGAAACTACGCCGCACAACCTTGGGATTATCTGCAGTAATCCTGATAACGGCCGTAGCGATGTATCCGGCGCAAGCCGCTGGTTCGCAAAAATCAAGCAAGATTCAAACGAGTGCCGATGTCTTTATTGACACAACTTTATTTCTTCCGGAAAAACTTCCCGCCCCAGCGATTTTATTAGCCCATGGTTTTGGCGGAAGCAAAGATTCAGTTGCCGCCGATGCTCGCTACTTTCAGGATCAGGGATATGCCGTTTTAACGTGGTCGGCGCGTGGCTTTGGTGACTCATCTGGTTTAATTTCGATGAACTCACAATCAGGTGAAATTGCAGATATTAAGAAATTAGTAGATTTCCTATCCACCAATAAATCTGTTGTGCAAGATAGTAAAGGCGATCCGGTTGTTGGAATTACTGGCGCATCGTATGGCGGAGCCGCTGCATTGTTAGCTGCTGCAAGTGACCCCCGTATCGATGCCGTAATTGCCGATATTACGTGGAGTTCATTAACGAACGCGCTCTTTCCGCAGTCGGCAAAATCATCGGCAACTGCTGGGCCATTTAAAAAAGTTTGGGCCGGAACTTTCTTTGCCTTGGCTACCTTGCAACGTGCCTTCTTGGGTGAATGTGGCTCGCTGGCCAATGCTTGGTGTACTGCATATAAGAATGCCGTAATAAATGGTGAACCCACTGCCGCTGATCTGAATTTACTAAATTCGGTATCACCAGTTAATTTTCTGCAAAAAATGCGTGCGCCAACCCTGTTAATGCAAGGTCAAGCCGACTCACTCTTTCCACTAGCTGAATCACTGAAAACATTATCTGTTTTAGAAAAAGCACTTCCTGCAAAAGATCTATCCATGATTTGGCATGCCAGTGGACACGATGGTGGCCCAGATGATCGAAAGTATTTGCTGGCCCAGAGCCTGCGTTGGTTTGATAAAAACCTCAAGGGTGCAGCGATCCCCTTCCCAAGATTTCAATTCACCCGCATTAACGGAACTATTTCGTTGCAAGACTCCACCGCTATTCCAAAGGTCTTTGAATCAACGTCGCTGCCAAACCGGGCCCAATCACTATCAATAGCGTTGCCGGCGCAACCGGCACCAATTGCCTATCCGGTTGGCGGAATCCCAAGTGCAATTTCTGCACTACCCGGAATTGGTTCTGCTGGTTCCTTGGCATCAACTGTTCTCTCTAACATCGCTGGCTTTAGCCCAGCATTTATCCCTGGACAAAGTGCATTCATCGAAAGCGAAGCGTTGGCCACGCCGATTTCAATTGTTGGTTCATCATCGGTAAAGCTGCGCATTACAAGTACTACCGGCAACGCCACATTGTTCTTTTCTTTAGTTACCCGAACACCAAGTGGTGGTACTAACCAACCCAACGGAATAGTTGCGCCAGTACGGATTGAAAATATCCCAGCTGAAGGTGCAATCGTTGACGTCGAACTTCCAGCCGTTGTTTTAGATGTTGCCATGGGCGACAAAATAGCGATTGGTATTTCAAGTACCGATCAAGGCTATGAACTAAGTAAAGAATCTGCCTTTTACACAATTACGGCGATTTCATCGCTGAGTGTTCCCACAATAATTGCAACAACTTCGGCAAATGGAACTAGCAACTTCCTGTGGCCAATCATTGCGCTAATAGTTTTGGTACTTTTATTTGGATTTACATATCTGCGCAGACCAAAGCCAAGTAAGACAACCAACGAAGATGATTTCTTAGTCAGTATCGAAAATCTTTCTAAGGTCTACAAAGATGGCTACCAAGCCGTCTCTGATCTTTCTTTCACCGTTAGTCGCGGACAAGTACTAGGTCTGCTTGGTCCTAACGGTGCTGGAAAAACAACAACACTTCGCATGTTGATGGGTCTGATCTTTCCTACTAACGGTGCGATTTACCTTGGTGGAAAAGCGATTTATCCAGGTTCACCATCGTTAGCAAACCTAGGCAGCTTCGTTGAAGGCCCAGGCTTTTTGCCGCATCTTTCTGGCCGCGAGAATTTAGATCTGTACTGGAAATCTATTGGCCGCACTGGCGAAAAATATTTAGATGAAGTAATCGAGATCGCTAATTTAGGAACTGCTTTAGATAAGAAGGTACGTGCTTATAGCCAAGGTATGCGACAGCGCTTAGCAATTGCCCAAGCTATGTTAGGTATGCCTGATTTATTAGTGCTGGATGAGCCAACAAATGGCCTAGATCCGCAGCAAATCGCGGAAATGCGCCAGGTATTAAAAGATTACGCCGATACCGGCCGTACCGTCATTGTCTCTTCTCACTTGTTAGCTGAAGTTCAACAGACCTGTACCGATGTGGTCTTAATGCACCGCGGCAAGTTAGTTGCCTTTGGTCCGATGAAAAAGATCTTGACCCGCAACCGTCGCTCTCGTTCCTTGGAAGAGATCTTCCTAGAACTTATCGGTGATGACTTAGTAATTGGAAAGGCGAAGCAATGAGTTATGACAGTGGCAAGACTCTGCCCTATCGAGTCGAGTTATATCGTCAGCTAAAGCGAAAGCGCACCGTCTTTGCTTATGGATTCGTGCTCTCACTTCCTATTCTGGTTGCGATCGCCGTTAAATTTGGCCCATCAGGTAACAGTGGTGGTCCAACCCGTTTAGGTTCTGGCACCACCGACTTAATTGGTTTAGCAACTATTGGCGCAGCAAATTTCACAACCACCATGTTGTATTTTTCAACACCGTTCTTGTTGGTAACTGTCATCGCACTATTTAATGGCGACACCGTTGCCAGTGAAGCCCAGTGGTCTACTTTGCGATACTTGTTGGCCTCACCAGTTCCGCGCACGCGTTTGCTGATTCAAAAAATAAAAGTCAGTCTTACTTTGTCTGCCATTGCAGTTTTACTTGTTCCACTTGGTGCCTGGATCGTTGGGTGGATCGCCTTTGGTTCAAAGCCATTACAAACACCGCTTGGTGCCACCTTTGATAACGGCACCGCAATCTCAAGAATTGCAATCATCACCACTTATTTAGCTATTTCATTATTGTTCGTAGCCGGCCTTGCCTTTTACTTAAGTGTTCGTACTGATGCACCATTAGGAGCCGTTGGTGTGGCAGTTGGTATTTCAATCTTGCTCAATATCTTGGACACCATTACCGCCCTTGGTTCAATCCGCGATTGGCTGCCAGTTCATTACGCCTTCACTTGGTTTGATGCGCTCTCTAGCACCATCGATTGGTCGGCCATGATTCGCGGTGCCTCGTACTGCTTTATCTGCGGGCTATTTTTCTTTGCTTTGGCCATTGATAAATTTGCGAAAAAGGATGTCACCTCGTAATTTTGGGCTTTCCCAGTAAAGTTGAGTTATGAAACGGTTGATCTATGTTCCCTTTGATCACCTCAATGAGAATTTTGGCGTATTAAAAACTAGTAAGAAAACCGATGATGTCATTGTGCTAGTTGAAAGTGCCCGTATGACTACTGGGCGAAACTGGCACAAGCAACGGTTGCACTTTTTAATCTCATCGGCCAGACATTTTGCCGCTGCCCAAGAAAAACGTGGATACACAGTTAGATATATCCAAGCCGCAACCACCATTGATGGTTTGAAGAAAGCCCAAAAAGAGTTTCCTAAATTACCTATCGTCTGCGCCGAACCTTCCTCTTTTCGCCAATTGAATGCGCTGAAAGATTTCGGTGTTGAATTTGTGCCCAATGATTTCTTCTTAACGCCACGGCCACTGTTTGCCCAATGGGCCCAAGGTCAAAAGAGTTATTTAATGGAAAACTTTTATCGCGCACAACGTGTGCGACTAAATGTTTTGATCGAAAAAGGAAAGCCAACTGGTGATGCCTGGAACTTTGATAAAGAGAACCGGTTGCCTCCGCCAAAAAATTACACCTGGCCCGCGTACTTAGAACACAAGCACGATGAGATCGATAAAGAAGTTGCAAAGCAACTAGATTATGAGCCAAGTACTACCTGGGCAACAACGCGCAAAGGTGCGCTGGCTCAATTAAAAAACTTTATCGATAACCACTTTGCCGAATTTGGACCGTATGAGGATGCCATGGCGCTAGATAACTGGGCGCTACATCACTCACTTCTTTCGCCATATTTAAACAATGGCTTGCTGCACGCCAGCGAAGTAACTGAAGCTGCCGTTGCCGCCTTTGATACCGGAGATGTTCCCATTGCATCGGCGGAAGGTTTTATCCGCCAAGTAATTGGTTGGCGCGAATACGTCAATGGCATGTACTGGTATTTAGGCGCCGACTACCGCGAAAACAACCAGTTAAATGCCACTCGAGCCTTGCTGCCGCTATTTACCGATTCAACTAAAACACAGATGAACTGCGTGAAAACTATTGTTTCCGATATTGAATCACGTGCCTGGGTGCACCACATTCCACGGCTAATGGTTTTAAGTAACCTGGCTTTAATTACTGGTACTAATCCGCAGGCATTTCTAGATTGGATGCGCGAAGTATTTATCGATGCTACCGAATGGGTAATGGTGCCAAACATTATCGGTATGGGTTTACATGCCGATGGTGGCGCCATGATGAGTAAGCCATATGCAGCTGGCGGTGCCTATATTTCACGCATGGGCAGCTACTGCAAAACTTGTGTTTATGATCCCAAACTTCGCGTCGGCGATAACGCCTGTCCTTTCACAACTTTGTATTGGGATTTTCTGGATCGACACAAAGAAACATTTGTGAAAAATCACCGTATGAGCCAGCAAGTGCATGGATTAAGGCGATTAAGTGATTTAGAGGAGCTGGGTGTGCGGGCGGAACAGGTTTTAAAGGGATTAGACAAGGGAAAGATTTAACTTTTTATTGCTTGAAGGTTTTCCCATTGTCTCGTGAGATTTGCACGGCGTTCCCGACAACCACCGCAATTAATGTTTCGGATTGAGAAATTGAGGTGATGGCAGAATTAAAAGTTTTTACGGTAATCCAAGTTTTCCCTTTATCTGCTGAACGCAAAAGATTTTTTCCGGATACACCGAGGACCCCTTTTTTATTCCAATCCAGCGCAGTTAGTTTGGGAGTCTTTGCTAACTCTTTGCTGGACTTTAGTGAGTTTTCAGTGAAATAGAGTTGGCCCTCTTTCACTGCAAGTGCAGCGCCTTTAACTTTCGGGTCGATTGCAATATCCGAATACATGTTCGTGCCAAGACTTGTCCAACTTTTACCTAAATTCGCTGAATATAAAAGCTCGCCACTACTTGCATTAGCGCCATAGACCTGACCATTGGCAACTTCCAAGAAATGAAAATCTGCTTTGCCACGCAGTGAAATATCTTGCCAAGACTTACCCATATCGTTTGAAACCATCAGCCCCACTGGATTAATCGCTTTTGACCCGGCCGCTGGATGTCCACTGGCATAAATCTTCTTACCCGCAATACTCAACCCCATTATATCTGAACGATTTTTTCCAATTTGGGTAAACGTATCTTTATTTTTGTATTCAAATAACCCTTCGTGGGTTCCCAGCAAAATTTGATTACCAAAAACTCGCACATCATGTAAATGCGAAAACATAGAGTGCGAATCGGCCACGGCTGGTGGTGTCACAGTTAGTACTGATGCCACAAATCCGCTTGCTAAAACAACTCCGACTGCCCGAAGGCTCTCTTTACGATCTCGATTTCTATTCACGCCCAAAGTCTAACGTTGACCTTAGTTTACCGCTCATTAATTTCGCAATTAACGACTCCAAATGGCAGTTGAAACTGAGAAATTCTCGGGTTTTTCAGCGATCTTAATATCAACCTGGGTATTCTTTGCGAATGGTAAAGCGACTAAAAGCATTATTAGGTGCCGCTCACTTTGCACCAACCATGACTGTAACCACTTTAACTTTTCTGCTGGCCAACCAAAGTAGCGATCTTTCAACTGCACTAGGTATTGCCCTTACATTTTTTACTGGTCAATTAATTGTTGGCTGGAGCAACGACTTAATTGATTTTGCCGATGATCAACGACACCACCGAATGAACAAACCATTAGTTGCTGGTGATATTTCAGTTCGCACCTTACAGGCCGCCATCGCAGTAGATACCGTTGCCCTGCTGGCGCTTACCTTTTTTGGCCCACTGGCCTTTTTCTACGGAGTGCTGCACCTAATAGCCGTTGCGAGCGCCCTTGCCTATAACGCAAAACTAAAATCAACACCGCTTTCGTTTTTGCCCTACCTAGTTTCCTTTGGGCTGCTGCCAGTAATTATTGTTGGCGCAACAAAAGTAGAAATTAAATGGTGGATGCCAGCAATCGGTGCGCTCTTTGGCGTTGGTGCCCACTTCGCAAATGTCTTTAAAGATCTAGAAGAAGATCTCGCCAGCGGAATTCGCGGCCTGCCACAGCTACTGGGTGCGACACTTTCTAAGATCATCTGCGCAATGTGTTTTGGGGGCGGGGCGCTCATTTTGTACATCGTTAGCCAACAAGGTGTCGCCCTTTTCTTGGTCGCCGGCGGCGGCATCTTCCTGCTGCCAATCCCCCGAAAATTCGCCTTTCCATTCGCCATGGCACTTGGCCTCACCGTGATGCTCATCTTCATCAGCGCGATCCGGGCTTGATTTACGCAACACTTATGTTGCGTAAATGCCCAGGTGAGCGTAGAGTCTGGGACTCGAAGGCAATGAAGCCTCGCACGTGCCTACAGAAAGTGACACTCCCTTGAAATTATCGAAGAAAAAGATCGCCCTAGCCGCTGCCGCCCTAACCTTTTTAGGCCTAATAACTGGCTGCTCGTCATCGGATGAACAAGCAAGTGATGTCACCGAACTGACTATTTATTCAGGTCGTTCGGAAGAGTACATCGCCCCATTTTTTGCCCAGTGGGAAGCCCAATCTGGCATCAAGCTAAATATTCGCTACGGTGATTCAGCAGAACTATCTGCTCAGATTCTTGAAGAAGGCTCTAACTCACCAGCCGATCTTTTCCTATCCCAAGATGCCGGCTCACTAGGTGCAATCGCTGATGCTGGTTTGTTTATGGCATTACCGGCCGATGTTGCTGCGCAAATTCCAGCTAACTATGTAGCGGCAAATCGCAACTGGGTTGGAATCACCGCCCGTACCCGCGTCTTTGCTTATTCACCTGATCGCCTAAAAACTTTGCCGATATCAGTTACTGATTTAACAAAGCCAGAGTACAAAAACCAAATCGGTATCGCTCCAACTAACGCATCTTTCCAAGCATTCCTCACTGCAATGATTCAAAGTAAGGGCCGCGACTTTGCCAAGTCATGGCTGGAAGGAATCAAAGCAAATGGTCCCAAGATATATTTGAAGAACTCGGCTATCGTTGAAGCAATTGATAAGGGCGAAATCAATATCGGTCTGGTTAATCATTATTACGTCTGGGAAGTATCAGAGTCATTAGGTCGCCCAGTCAAGGCCAAAATTGGTTTCTTTGCACCCGGTGATGTCGGAAATCTTATTAACGTATCTGGCGCTGGCGTTCTTGCCACAAGCAAGAAGCAAAAAGCTGCCCAAGATCTCATTAACTACTTTACTTCGGCTACAACACAGCAGAAGTTTGTTACCGACACCCACGAATACTCATTATTTGTTGGCGCAGCCGCACCTACAGATCTACCAGCCCTAGATAAAGTTGGTGCACCTTCAGTTGACCTAGCTATTTTAAAAGAAGTTAAGACAACTCAAGAACTGTTAATTGAGGTCGGTCTACTTTAAAAATGGTGACGACTACCCCAAACGCAACGCACAATTGGCCTGCTGCGCACACGTCTTCCCAACGTGCGTGGAGGGTTGGCCTAAACGTTGCAGTTGGGGTAGTCGCAGCCCTTTCCCTAATTCCATTTATCTACTTGCTTGTTAGAGCAAGTGATAAACCATTCTCGGAAATTTCCGCGCTGCTCTTGCGCACAAAAACCCTAGAAGTTCTCACTACAACTGCGCTCTTAGTTACCTGCGTTGTAGTAATTACGCTGACTTTAGGCGTGGCAATTGCTAGCGGATTGCACTTTGTAGCACTGCCCTTTAGACGCTTGCTTATTATTCCAACTGTCTTACCGCTTGCCATTCCATCGTATGTTTTCACCTACACCTGGGTTGCACTGATCCCATCTTTTTCTGGCTTCGCCGCTGCCGTATTTATCTTGTCTCTATCCACAATTCCTTACATAATTTTGGCAACCTTGGCTGGACTTCGATCCGTTGATGGTTCCCAAATTGAAGTTGCCCGTTCTCTTGGCCTTAACTATCGCCAAACTTTTACCCGTGTTATCTGGCCACAAATTAAAGGTCACGTAAGTGCCGGTGCACTCCTTGTTGGTCTCTACACCATGAGTGATTTTGGCGCCGTCTCGCTGCTAAATGTGGAGACCCTAACTGTCACGATTCAAAATATGTATCGCGCTTCCTATGATCGCAGCGCCGCCGCCGTTATCTCATTCGTGCTTATTGCTTTCTCTATTCTCTTTGTCTTTGGCGATGAAGCAATCAAGCGACGTTCGGCAAAAGGCCAGATCGTTAAAACTTTCTCGGTCAAGAACTCGCTGATTCGCAAAAACTACCTGCGCGTTAGCATCACCGCAGTAATTCTGATCTTCACAATCATCGCCGTGATTATTCCCTTCTATGTTTTGTTCTCCCGCTTTTTCTCCAACCCAGTTCCGATTGATTACACCGATCTAGCCCGCGCCACCTTTGCCACAATCTCTGTTGCCGCAGTTGGTGCATTAATCGCGCTACTGCTTTCAGCTCCCATTGGTTTACTTCTTTCAGGCAAGATGACAAAGTTTGGTCAAATCAGCAATAAAATTATTGTGATTGGCCACGCCCTACCCGGTGTGGTTGTTGGTTTGGCACTTGTTTCGGTCGGTTCAAAACTTGGTCCGTTGTATCAAACAACGCTACTGCTGGCCTTTGCCTATGCGCTGCTATTTCTGGCAAAATCTGTTATCAGCATGAGCTCTTCCCTTGCCCGTGTACCCAGTGGCGTTAAAGATGTTGCGGCAACTCTGGGCATGAATCCCTGGTCAGTTGTTCGCAAAGTAATCGCACCGATTGCCGCACCTGGCATTGGCGTTGGCACAATCTTGGTCTTTTTAACTGCCATGAAAGAGTTGCCGGCCACATTAATGCTTCGTCCAACTGGCTTTGAGACTCTTGCCACAAATATCTGGTCGGCTGGATCAATTAACCGATTTAATGAGGCCGCACCTTATGCATTAATCTTGGTACTTGTTGCGGCAATTCCAACTTTTCTTATTAGCCGCCCAGATCACGATGACCGTGCTTACATCGACAACAGTGCAGGAGGCGACAAGTGAACGCACTTGAACTCTCGCACCTAAAAGTAATGCTCGGTGAAAAAACTGTCTTAGATGATCTCTCTTTCACACTGGCCCAAGGCCAAATAGCTGCACTTCTTGGTCCATCAGGTTGTGGCAAAACAACGCTGCTTCGTTCAATCGCCGGATTAATCCGCCCTAGTGAGGGCCAGATTCGTTTTGGTAAACAGCTTGTCTCTTTTTCATCGGTGCACTTGCCGCCACACAAACGCAAAATTGGTTATGTGCCACAAGAAGGCGCACTCTTTCCGCATTTAAATATTATGGAAAACATCGCCTTTGGAATCGATCGCACTATTTTTACTAAAGATCAAATTCGCCAAACCACAAAAGAGATGTTGGCCCTAACTGGCATGGAAGGCTTTGGCCATCGCATGCCCCATCAGCTTTCCGGTGGCCAGCAAACTCGCGTTGCACTTGCTCGAGCACTTGCAATTAAGCCCTCCATTGTTTTAATGGATGAACCCTTTGCGGCATTAGATGCCGAGCTTCGCACCGAACTGCGCACCGATGTCATTAATTTGCTGCGCTCACAAAACACCACCGCAATTTTAGTTACTCATGATCGCGAAGAAGGCTTAGTTTCAGCCGATGTTATTGCCCTAATGCGCGAAGGAAAAATAGTTCAAAGCGGTACCCCGGAAGATGTTTACTCTTCCCCAATATCCCCCGCACTTGCAATCAGCACTGGCGATGCCTTGATCTTGCAAGCATCCGAGCGCGCCGATGGCAGTACCGATTACATCCTTAATCCAATTAAATCTTCATCGCAATCAATTACCCAAGGCCACATCGTTATCCGCCCCGAAGAGATCAAGCTCAACCGCACAATCTCGGCATCATCCATCAACGGTTTAATTACCAAGATTGATTACTACGGTCACGATGCCATGGTCAGCATTGATATCGCCAAGGAACATTTACAAGTTCGTATCCCCGGACCCTTTGATTTCACTGTTGGCGAGCAAGTAGCGCTAGAACACGTTGGCCCGTTGCGCTTCTTCGCTAACAAGTAACTCAGGATATGAAAACTGCACCTTTATGAGCTTTCGCTAAATTACGATCACAGCTCCATAGTTGAGCATTAAGCCGACTAGGCGTTACTTTTTGAAAGCCTTCATGATCTGCTCGGCAGCCCCACTTAACTCGGCTGGAATAACCCAGATCTTACTTGCAGTTCCATTTGCAATGGCAGGTAGCTGTTGCAGATATTGATATGCCAAAACTTTTTCATCTGGATTTGCATCATGTACCGCGCCAAATACTTTCTTGATCGCGGCAGCTTCACCATCGGCGCGCAAGATTGCAGCTTGGGCATCTCCCTCGGCCCGCAAAATCTCGGCTTGACGCGCACCTTCAGCCGTCAAAATCTGACTTTGCTTTTCACCCTCGGCAGTCAAAATCGCAGCACGCTTATCTCGCTCAGCACGCATCTGCTTTTCCATCGACTCTTGCACACTTGGAGGTGGATCAATCGCCTTCAGTTCGACACGATTAACACGGACCCCCCACTTGCCGGTTGCCTCATCTAACACTACACGCAAGGCGGTGTTAATAGAATCCCGCGAAGTTAAAGCCGCTTCCAAATCAAGCCCACCAACAACGTTACGCAAGGTAGTAACCGTTAACTGCTCAATTCCCTGAATCACGTTTTCAATCTCATACGTGGCAGATTTTGGATCAGTCACTTGAAAATAAATAACGGTATCGATTGAAACCACCAAGTTATCTTCAGTAATAACTGGCTGCGGTGGAAATGAAACAACTCGCTCGCGCATATCGATCAGCGGACGCAAACGATCGACGAAAGGAATAATGATCGTTAGACCAGCACCCAACGTGCGGTGATATCGCCCAAGTCGCTCTACCAAGCCAGTACTTGCCTGCGGAATGATGCGAATAGATCGCCCCAGCACCACACCAAAAATAATGACCAGCAGTACTAGTACTCCTAATGAATAATTCATGACATCAACCTCTCTGCTTTACAACCGCGGTGGCACCTTCAATTGCTACAACTTCAACTCGTGCATCTTGGGCAATCGCACCCGATTCACTGCGAGCGCTCCAAATTTCCCCACTGAGCTTTACCTGTCCCGATAAATCATCAATCGCCGTCATGGCAAGAGCCGGTGCACCAATGAGCGCATCAACATTTGTGGCAAATTCAGGTGCACTCTTCTTTAGATTCTTCAAAGCAATTGGCCGCAAGATAAATAAGGAAATCACCGCAGCCAAACCAAATACCAAACCCTGCACCGCCATGTTGGCACCCAAACCGTTAGCAATCGCAGCCAAAAAGGCAGAAAAGGCGAGCGATGCAAATAAGAGATCAACGGTCAGCATTTCGGCAACTAACAATCCGCCACCGGCAACTAGCCACATCCATAACTGCATAGATCCGCCCATCACTAATTAACGCCTCTTCGATAACCAACGAGTTAAGCCTAGCCAACTGATTGCTCCCCCGCCATAACAATTTTGTGCAGGCAACTCTCAGGCTTTGGTTACATCAATCCAGCTTGGCCAGCGCCGCCAGCACATTCGTGGCAGTTGGCTCATCCACCAAAATCTTTTCTAAATCCTTTCGCGCCATCGCCTTTTTACCCATCTTGGCATAGGCAAATGAGCGCTCGTATAAACCACGATGCAAGACATCGAGTGAGCGCTTCTTTGATGCCAACGCCCGCTTGAAACACTCCAGCGCCGCATCATTTAAATCTTTCTCACGAAATGCAATCCCACGAAAGATCAACATCATCGCAGTTGCATCATCCTCGTTCTCAATATCTTCAGTCGTCTCAATCGCCCCATCGAAATCCTTCATCACGATTTCCAGATCAGCTAAGGCCAACCCCACCAACTGATCTGCCCGCAACGCCTGCAACACATCCATCGACTCCTGATAACGCTCGCCCGCCTGCAACGCCTCGGCCCACATCAACCCAAATGTCTGCGCGTTATATACATCGGTACTTGTAACTCCCTTTGTTAATTCAAAGGCAACTTTCATTCCCTCGAAATACTTCTGCGCAATCAAATTACCAAAGTACTCCTCGCGATCAGCCCAAATCGCTATCCCAAGTTTTTCACCTTCGGCACTTGTCTCTTCAAACGTTGCCGCATGCAAAAACATCACTGCATCGACCGGCTTTTGTAACTGCGGAAATAAAAGCTTTAACGCTGCGCCTTTATCCAGGACGCTTCGTTGATTATCTACTTGCCCATCGGCACTGCCATAAATATCCAAAAGAAATTTATGAAATGCCTTCTCGTGCTTCGGTGAGAAAAACCCTGGCTTTATTGGCGCTGAATACTCTTGATATTCCGGCTCCTGCGCCGCAGCTCGTGCCCTCGAAGTTGTTCGCCCACTGCTTAAAGTCTCCACGTTATAAATACCCGTCCCAGGTATTCCAGTACTGATAGTTCGCCTGCCCTTTGTATTCATTGTGTATCTGGCACCCGGCACACCAAAAGATAATCCCATCGTCTCTTTACTAAAATTTAGCCGAACCCCCGGCATCAACTTCATCGACTGTCTAAATCTAATTCCCATACTAATAACCTAACGCAAGCCCCCGACAAACAAAATGACCCCGGGGGACTAAGCCGGGGCCATAAGTTGTGCGGATAAGTATTAAATACAAAACCAAAAGAAAGTGTTAAAGTTTCCTATCGAAGTCATCGATGCGCAGTGCTACTCTTTGAACTCTTAGTCATTGGGTGCACTTAGTTGGATTAAACCAACTGCTTGAGCTACAGCAGAAAACCCGCAGCGCAATCTGCGGGTTTTCTACTTTCAATTACTCAATAACTCGCTTACTGAACTACTTCCCGCTTGAAAAATGTCTTCACCGTTGAGATAACCACGACATAGACCGGAAAGAGCAAAAGAATATACCTGGCTACATCGGCTAATCCCTGATCGCTATTTGGATACTGCTCCGACAAATACACCAGCGCCGCAATGTAAACCGTGCCAAATGGCAACGTCACTGGCCGCATCCATGCCGCCCGCACAATATGCGGCATCTGAAATGATGTGAACTGACTCAAGCTGAGCACCACCGAGATAATCAAAACCCACACCGGGCTGGTTTCCCAAATAAACATTGTTGCCACAGCTAAATTCCATACGGCCGGAAAACCACGAAACCAAAAATCATCAGTCTCTAAATCGGGCCGCGAGAACCACAACGCAGATGAAACAAAGATCAACCCCGCGATCACAATTGAATAATCCGCCGGCAACATCCCGAACTCCAACATAAATATCGTTGGCACCACAACACACGTAACGTAATCAATTACTAAATCTAATGTGTTGCCATCAATTCTCGGCGCATGTATCTCCACATCAAAGCGCCGGGCAATTGGCCCATCTAATCCATCTAATATCTGCGATGCCACTAACCACAACATCGCCGCCCGAGCATCGCCATCGATAACAGCTTGCAACGCCAACATGCCAAGAACGGCGCCACTTGCCGTAAACAAATGCACGGCATATCCCTTGTTACGAGATGTATTACCAAACCTGTCTGGACTCATGCCGCAACTTTATAGCCACGACCCCATCATTAACT
>Ga0209702_10002335_pt1 | contig 33444 bp, 24 predicted proteins | sample FRY01_FD_187210 | JGI IMG/M metagenome (GOLD analysis project Ga0209702, IMG submission 187210) | Freshwater microbial communities from Lake Fryxell liftoff mats and glacier meltwater in Antarctica - FRY-01 (SPAdes) (version 2) | ecosystem: Environmental > Aquatic > Freshwater > Ice > Glacier...
CGACGAAAAAACCTCCGACAATCAACCCTCAAGGACTTCCACGACTCCATGAACAAATTTAACCATCGCCTCGCCTTCGCCACCATCACCGCCCGTTCCAAATAACCCCGTGCAAAAATCCGCCGTGTCCATGGGTGGTCGTGGACGACGTGATGTTGCCCACGCTGTTCCAGACGTTCGTCTGTGAAGCGATCAGGCTCGGCGCGGCCGTGTTCCACGTCACGCCGGTCGGGCGGCTGGCGGTGTCGTAGGTGTAGGCCCCGGTGTGGTTGTTGGGGAACGTCAGGCCGGTCCGTCGCTGGGCGTCGTCGTACGCAAACCCGAAATTCCCCAGGGTACTGGCGATATTCGAGAGCAGGCTGCGGCTGTTGTAAGAATACGTCAGGGTGGTGCTGTCCGGATACGTCATGGTCAGCGGACGACCGGCATTGTCGTAAGTATATGAAACCGTTTTCGATCCACCCGTCGTGCCGCCCGGCTGCACTGACGTCAGCGTCCGGTTCAAGTTGTCGTAGGTCCAGGAGTAGCTCCCGGCATTGACGTCGAGGGCTTGGGTCAGGTTGCCCTCGTCGTCGTAGGAATACGATGATCCACAGGTCGGGCAATTTTTGGCGGTGAGCCAGCCGTTGGCGTTGTGCGTTCTTGTCTGCACCTGACCGGAGCGGTTGGTGAAGGTGACCAGGTCGCCACCCGCATCATACTCGCTGATTTCGGTCGTCGCATTAGGGAACGTGGTCGTGCGGCGACGGGTGAACGGATCCCAAGCGAACTGGGTGACCTGATTCTTGGCGTCCTTCGCGCTGGTCAGCTCGCCCGCCAGATTGTAGGTAAAATCAGTGACAATGGCCGCGCCGCCCGGCGCCGAGGGCGGTTGCGTGAGCTTCGTGCGCCGGCCGGCGTCGTCGTAGTCGAAGGTGGTCACGCGGTTGAGAGGGTCAGTCACAGAAACGATCAGACTGCGTCCATTATAGGCAGACGTCGTCGTGTTGTTCAACGGGTTTTTTGTGGTCAGGCGTCGTTCCCGGGAATCGTAGGTGTAGGTGGTGGTCGTGTTCGCCAGCGGGGTTTTTTCGGTCAGCCGATTGCCCATGGCGTCGTGCGTGAAGTCCCAGAACTTGCCCAGCGGATCGGTCACCCGGGTGATCCGGTCCGCCACGTCGTAGGTGTACGTGACCGTGGTGCCGGCGATCGGAGTCGAGCGGGTCAGCAGCCGGCCGACGGCATCGTAGGTGAATTTCCATTTCTGGAGGTTGGCATCTTCAACCTCCGTGGCATTTCCGTGGGCATCGTAGGTGAAGGTGGTGGTTTTATTGCGGCGATCCGTGATGGAGCCGATCAGTCCGGTGGCAGCGTCATAGGTGGAAGCAGCATTTTTGGCCAGGGCATCCTGGACGTTGGTGACCCGCCGAAAGCCGTCCTTGGTCAGGGTCACGGTCCGCGTATTTCCCGTGCCGAGGGTGATCGTTTCGCTGAGGATTTCGTGGTTGTTGGCGCTGTAGGTGAAGTCTTTCACCGTGCCCGTTTCGTCGACGATTTGGGTCAAATCATGGTTGTTCCAAGTGTAGGTGATCCTGCGGTTGGGGGCATTGACGGCGTCGTAGAGCGGGCCTCGGTACTCCGTCAATTCGTGCGCGCTGTTGTACTGGTAATGGTGCACCCCGTTGAGCGGATCGATGATGTTGGTGACCAAGCCCGGGCCGGCGTACTCGTACTGCCACACCTTGCCGTCTTCGTCGGTCATGGCCGAAGTACCGAGAAAGTTGTTATAGGTGAACTGTACGAATTGGTTGTTCGGATGGGTCATGCGCGTGACGCGATCCATGGCGGCGTCGTACTGGTAGGAGGTGACATTCCCGCGCGGATTCTTCAGACTGACCATGTTGCCGTCCGCGGCGTAATAATAGTTTTCGGTTAGATTCAGCGGTGCCGGGCCTCGGACACCCGCGAGCATGCCGGCACCCCAGACGAGCGCCGGATGGTAGCCGTACCCCCAGACGCGACCCAACGGGTCGGTCAGGCGGGACAGTTTTCCCGTGATGTCGTAGGTGAACGTGAGCGAACGACTGGAGGCATCGGTGATGCTGGTCACTTGGCCAAGTCCGTTGCGATTGTACGTGAGCCGGTGTCCCAGGGGATCTTCAATGTATCGGAGTTGTCCGGTGGACGTGAAGCGGTATTTCCAGCCGAATTTTTCGCCCATTTCGTAGTCTCCGCCGCTGACCGCCTCCAGCGTCCACCCCTGGTCCTGCCAGCCTGGCCCGACATGACCATCGTGAAAAGTGACTGTTCCCTGCGTAAAGAACATCTGGTTGCCGGTATCGCTGCGGAAACTGGGAGTGGAGCCACCCGCATTGTCCAGGAAGATGTCGAGCGTCGTGGTCCATCCTTTACCCAGGACGCCGATCGAATTGTCCTGATTGGAGTAGCCCCGGAAAAACCGCAGGTTCAGTTCGAAGGCCCGACCGAGACCGGGGATTTCCACATCCACCATCGGGTAGTACAGCTTGCCGCCGCTGAGTACCACCGGATCAACCGGTTCGGCACAGCGGCCGGTGGGGCAGGTGGGCGGGGGCGGGACGGGATTGGCGGTAGTCGGCTGAAAGGGAGCCGGCGGACCTTTTTCGGGCGCGCTATTGCCAAAGACAGCGACCGGCATGAGCGCCAACAGGCACAAGAGAAGGCGGGAGTAAAACATATGGGCAGGGCGGTTTTGTGGACGGATCGTCAATGGGCACCAGCGAGGCTGGCGGGGCACAGTGGCAGGCACGGAGGCCGACGGAGGGAGCCTTGAGAGGCGGCCGGATCAGAATCCAGTCGCGGAGGCAAGGTTCAGGTCGCGATACCGATCCAGGACTTCGAGCGACTCGGTGGCGGCGCGATAGGCGATGGCGCTGACCTCACCCGGTTTGACCGAGGTGAAAGCGTCGCGGGCAGCCTGGTACTGGCGTTGATAGAAGAGAATGCGCCCGCGCCGCAGAGCCGCTTCGGACGCGGCGCCGGCATACTGGGCGGCGCGTTCCAGCGTGACCAGAGCGGCGGCCGGATCGCCAGCGTGGTACTGGGCGTCCGCCACTTCGCAGAGGCACTCGGCGGGCATCCGTCCGTCGGCCGCCGCCTTGAGACCATAAGCGATGGCCTGGGCGTGCCGCGAGTTCTCGCCTTCTTCGCCCAAGGTGAAGTCGTTGCGGTAAGACTGAATGACCTTTACCGGGTTATGAGCCAGTTCGAACGCCGCCCGAGCCTCGGCGAACCGGCGTCCCGCAGAATACACGTCTCCCAATCCATTGGCGTCGTTGGCAGCCGCAAAAGCGCGCTCGGCGGCCGGAAGGTCGTTTTTCGCCAGATAGACCATGCCCTGAAGAGACGCGTCGTTTTGCTCGCCGGCCAGCCGCAGGGCTTCGTCGAGCATCCCTCGTTTCAGAGCCAGGAGGCACAGGCCTTCCTGGTCGCCGATTTGCGTGAACTCAGCCTCGGCCGTGGCGAAGTCTTCCTCTTCCAAGGCGCAGAGCCCGAGACCACGATGATCTTCGACCTTGGCGAAAGCGGACCGTGCGGCCGCAATGTCTTTTTGACTCAGCGCCACCAAGCCCAGTCCGCTCCAGTCGTTCGCCTTGGTAAACGCGGCGGTCGCTTCCTCAAGCCGACGTAAACCAAGCAAGGTCAGCCCACGTCCGGAATCATCGCCCGCCTGCTCGAAATGACTCAGCGCTTGGGCGAAGTTCCTCCGATGATGCGCGACCAACCCGAGCCCACGATGGTCGCCCACTGCCTGGAATGCTCGCTCCGCGTCGTCCAACCGCTTGCGCGCCAAGGCCACCATGCCCAGCCCTCGCTGGTCACCAGCACTGGCGAAATGCTCCGCCGCTGAATCGTAGTTGCGCTTCGTGAACTCAATCCAGCCAACTGCTTTCTGGCCGTTGTTGATGCCGGCGTAGGCACACCAGCCGACGAGCGCGAATATCGGGAAAAAGCGGAGGAATTTACCCCCCCCCCCTTTATTTTCAGTATGTTAGGGAGTTTCATGGGGGTGGCGGGCGCGTGCCGTAAGAGGTTGTACAGAAAAATTCTGATCCTAGTCAAGAATTTTTCTGTGTTTTTTAACACCCCTCCCCCGGAGGACCGGATCGTCGCGATCCTGGTCGCTCCGCCCGTCCCCAATTGGAGCTCCACCCCACCGACATACCCTGTCGATTCCAGCTCTTGCGCCGGTACGCCAACCCCAGGTTGTTCCTGTCCCTCTCGATCACGCGCCGCAAAACCAAGCCGATGCGCACCCGGACGGGGCTTGAAATCAAAGGCGGGCGATGCGACAGCAGCGGGATGAAACGCCTGTTTTTCGGCCTGTTGCTGCTGACGGCCACCGGCCTCGCCGATCCCGTGCCGGACAACTTGGTGGTGGAAGGAATCCCGGCCATACCCGCCGCCTTGAAGGAAGACGCCGGGCGATACCTTGAGTTCCGCGGTGCAGCGTTTCAAGGCTGGCATCCGCAGCGGCGGGAAATGCTCATCACCACTCGTTTTGCCGACACGACCCAGCTGCATCTGGTCAAAATGCCGGGCGGCGCGAGGCGGCAACTCACCTTCCTGGCCGAACCGGTGCGCGGCGGCGGCTACCGCCCGAAAACGGGAGAGTGCCTCGTCTTCGCCCAGGACACCGGCGGCACGGAAATGTTCCAGCTGTACCGCCACGACCTGGACACCGGGCGCACCCGCCTGCTGACTGATGGAAAGTCCCGCAACACCGGGGCCGCCTGGTCGAAGGATGGCCGCCGGCTCGCCTTCACCTCCACCGCCCGCAACGGCACCGACAACGACATCTGGGTGCTCGATCCCGACGAACCGGAGGCACGCCGCCTGGTCTGCGAAGTGAACGGAGGCGGCTGGGCCGCCATCGACTGGTCGCCGGACGGGACCACCCTGCTGCTTGGCGAATACCGGTCGGCCAACGAAAGCCACCTCTGGCTGGCCAGCGTCACCACCGGCCAGCGCGATCGCCTGACGCCGGCGACCGAAGCGCCGGTGTCGCGCGGCAACGCGGTTTTCAGCCGCGACGGCACCGAGATTTTCCTGACCAGCGACGAGGCCGGCGAGTTCAAGCAGCTCGGCCGGATGAAGCTGGCGGAAAAGAAGTTTGTCCCGATGACCGCCGACATCCCCTGGGATGTGGAAGCCTTCGATCTTTCGCCGGACGGCGCGACCATCGCCTTCGTCACCAACGAAGAGGGAGCGAGCCGTCTCCGCTTCGCCAGCACCGGCGAGACCGCACCGCCCGCGCCGCCCGCCCTGCCCGCCGGCGTCATCGGCGGCGTGGAGTGGTCGGAGGATGGGCAAACCATCGGCTTCAGCATGACCAGCGCACGGTCGCCCGCCGACGCCTGGTCCTGCGATCCCGCCACCGGACAGGTCGCCCGCTGGACCGAAAGCGAAGCCGGCGGTCTGGACCCGGCCGGGTTCATCGAGCCCGAGACCGTCCGTCTTAAAAGCTTCGACGGCCTCGCCGTCTCCGGATTCCTCTACGCCCCCGATCCGAAAAAATTCCCCGGGCCGCGCCCGGTCCTGGTCAACATCCACGGCGGCCCGGAAGGCCAGTCGCGACCGGTCTTCCAGGCCCGCAACAACTATTACCTCAACGAAATGGGAGTCGCCCTGCTCTTTCCCAACGTCCGCGGATCGTCCGGCTATGGAAAGACGTTCCTCGCGCTCGACAACGGCTTCAAACGCGAGGACTCCGTCAAGGACATCGGCGCGTTCCTCGACTTCATCGCCACCCGCCAGGACACCCTCGATCCCGCGCGCGTCGGCGTCATCGGCGGCAGCTACGGCGGCTACATGACCCTCGCCTGCCTGATCCACTATCCCGACCGCATCCGCAGCGGCTGCGACATCGTCGGCATCTCCAACTTCCTCACCTTTCTCGCAAACACCGCCGGCTACCGCCGCGACCTGCGCCGCGTGGAATACGGCGACGAACGCGATCCCGCGATGGCCGAGTTCCTCCAGCGCATCAGCCCGACCACCCACGCGGGCAAAATCAAACAGCCGCTGTTCGTCGTGCAGGGAAAGAACGACCCGCGCGTCCCGCTCAGCGAGGCCGAGCAGATGGTCAAGGCGGTCCGCGGCAACGGCACCCCCGTCTGGTACCTCATGGCCACCGACGAAGGCCACGGCTTCGCCAAAAAGAAAAACGCCGATTTCCAGTTCCTCAGCACCCTGCTGTTTTTCCAGGCCCATCTGTAACGGGTCCGTGATCGACCGGCCCTGCGGTGGCCCAGCCCCCCAGCCCCCCGCCCCACCGCCCCGCCCCTGCCATGGACGCTTTTGCCGAACTCGGACTGCCCCGCTCGCCGGTTGTCGACGACGCGGCGCTGTCGCGGCGTTTCGACGAATTGAGCCGCACCCGCCACCCTGATGCCGGGGGCGAGGCGTCCTCGTTTGCCCGGCTCGCGGAGGCCCGGCGCCTGCTCACCTCCACCGCGCTGCGGCTGCGACATCTGCTGGAGTTGGAATTTCCAGGGACCCGCCTCGATGGCGCGCTGGCTCCGCCGCTGATGGACCTGTTCTCCATCCTCGGCCCCGCCCTCCAGGAGGCGCAGGACCTGGAACGCCGGAAGGCGGGCACCACCTCGGCACTGGCCCGCGCCCTGCTCGCCCCCGGGGAAATGCGCCAGCGCGAGACCCTGGAAGCGGCCGCTGCCGCCGTCTCGGACCGGCTCGACGCCCTGACCGAAGACTGCCGGACCTGGGACGGCTCCGCCGCCGCACTGGCCGCATGGGCACGGGAAGCCGCGTTCCTGGAAAAATGGCAGGCGCAGGTGCGGGAAGCTCTGCTCCGGCTCGGACTGGGATAACACGCGACATTTGGTCCATCGCAGCGACGGTCCCCCCTCATGATTTGTGGCATTGACCTCGGCACCACCAACTCGCTCCTCGGCGTGGTCGAGGCCGGCTTCCCCATCCTGCTGGCCGATGAAACCGGCTCCCGGCTGACCCCCAGCGCGGTGGCTTTTCCGCTGGACGAGACAGCCGCGCCGCTGGTCGGCGCGGCCGCCCTCCGCCAGCGACTCGTCCACCCCGAGCGCACCCTCACCTCGATCAAGCGGCTGATGGGACAGCCCACGCGCGTCGGCCCGCACCGCCTGCTGCCGGAGGAAGTCTCGGCCCTCATCCTGCGGCGGTTGAAGGACATGGGCGAGGCCGTGATGGGCCAGCCGCTGACCCGCGCGGTCATCACCGTGCCCGCCTACTTCAACGACTCCCAGCGTGCCGCCACCAAGCGGGCCGGGGAACTCGCCGGCTTCACCGTCGAACGCATCCTCAACGAACCCACCGCCGCCGCCCTCGCCTACGGCCTCGACAAACTCGGCGAGCGCTCGCGCATCGCCGTCTATGATCTCGGCGGCGGCACCTTCGACATCTCCATCCTGGAACTCCGCGAGGGCGTCTTTGAGGTGCTGAGCACCGCCGGCGACACCCGCCTCGGCGGCGATGACATCGACCAGGCCCTGCTCGCCCACCTCCTCTCCCGGACCGGCCCGGCTGCCGAGGCCGTGGCGCACGCCCGGCTCTGGGAGGCGGCCATCGCCGCCAAACACGCGCTCTCCGTGGCGGATGCCCACACCCTCCGGCTGCCGTTTTTCCGCGGTGCGGAAAGCCTGGAGCTCGAAGTGACCCGCCCGCTTCTCGAAGCCCTGGCCCGCCCGATCGTCGAACGCACCCGCGCCCACTGCCGCCGCGCCCTCGCCGACGCCGGACTCGAGCCCGGCCTCCTCGACCACATCATCCTCGTGGGCGGATCGACCCGTATGCCACTGGTTCAACAGCTCGTGGCCGAAGTCTTCGGCCAGCCGCCCAACACCTCGCAGCACCCCGACGAAGCCGTCGCCCTCGGTGCCACCATCCAGGCCGGCATCCTTGAAGGCTCGCTGCGCCAGATCCTCCTGCTCGACGTCACCCCGCTCTCGCTCGGCATCGAAACATTCGGCGGCCTCATGAATGTCATCATCCCGCGCAACACCACCATCCCCGGCAAGGCCGGTGAGATGTTCACCAACGCCGTGCCTAACCAGCCGTCGATGCTCGTCCGCGTCCTCCAGGGCGAACGCGAAATGGCCCGCGACAACTGGGAACTCGGACAGTTCGCCATCGATTTCGAACCCGGCCCGAAAGGCAGCGCCCGCGTCGGCGTGCAGTTCGAAATCGATCAGAACGGCCTGCTCCGCGTGCTCGCCCGCGACACCAAAACCGGTGCCGACCGCCTGCTCGACATCGAAAGCACGGCCGTGGACGTGACCGACGAACGCGTCGAACAGATGGTTGCCGAATCGGTCGAACATGCCTTTGACGACATGCGCGAGCGCGTGCTCACCGAGGCCCGCGTCAAGGCGGAAGAACTGCTGCCGGCCCTCGACGAAGCCCTGGCCCAAGCTGGGTCATTGATCACCGCCGACGACCGCGCCGCCATCGAGGCCGCCGCCAGCGAAACCCGCGCCGCCCTCGCTGCCGGCGAAGGTGCCCGCCTCAAGGCGGCGGTCACGGGCCTTGACCGCGCCACCGAACATCTGGCCGCCCTCATCGTGGAACGAGCCCTCGAGGAATCACTCCAGCGACGAGGCATCCTCTGAGCACCCGCTGGCAAAGGCCGCCGCGCAGCTCGAACGCGTAGCTCGACATTCCGATGTCGAGTTCGCAGGGTGTGCCAGCGCATCCGCCCCACGCGGTGGCCTCGACTCGACTTCGAAAAGTCGAGCTACGTGCAGGAGGCCGCGCAGTGGAGCCCTCAATCCCAGAGCGGCACGACGCCGCGGAACTTGGCCGGATGGCCGCCGATGCCGTTCCAGAGGAGGATGGCGTGGGCGGCCTCATGTTTGAGGGTGCGGTCGTCCCAGGTGCCGTCGGGCAGCACGGCGATAACGATGATGACCGGCCGCTCGCGCCCGGTGAAGAGCGTGAGCCCCCCGGAGCGGTCGCGGGTTTTTTCTCGAAGCGAGGTGTAGAACGGCACGCCGCGCGCGTCCTTGCGCACGGCCGGAACCGGCTTGAGAACCACGTCCCCTCCGAACGTCAGCCCGCGGCGGCGGAAAAACTCGGACGTGAGGAGAAACTCCAGGTGCTCCCGGGTCCGCTGTTCGAGGGCCGGATGCCCGCCCTCGGTGACCCGGTAGATGTTCGGAATCCGAATGGCGCGGTGGAAGGACACGCACCCGGCGGCGGCAAGCGCGATCAGGAGCGCGAGGGCGGCCAGGAGCGGAACGGCGTGGCAAGGTCGCGGAGCGGCCGGAGGGCGAGTCATCGTGCCACCGACCATGCGGGCGATCGCTGAAGCGCGCAAGGCCCGCACGCTTCAGCCCGTCGGACGGGCCGCCGGGCCGCGGAGCGACCCTGGCACCCCCCGCGGCAATCCCACGATTTCTCCGCAAATCCGGCACCCCGCCTGCTCTAGCCTGTACTGTCACCTGTCTTCCCGACCACCCCCACCCTTCGATTATGGCGATCCATGTCGCTCTGCATCACGTCTCCCGCTACACCTACGACCGCCCGGTGGCCCATGCGCCGCATGTGGTCAGGCTGCGCCCCGCTCCGCACTGCCGCACGCCGGTGTTGAGCTATTCGCTGAAAATCGAACCGGAAGGGCATTTTCTCAACTGGCAGCAGGACCCGTTTTCGAACTGGCATGCGCGGCTGGTCTTCCCCGAAAAAACCCGGGACATGATCGTGACCGTGGAGCTCGTTGCGGAGATGACAGTCTACAATCCGTTCGACTTTTTTCTTGAGGACACGGCGGGTGAAATCCCCTTTGCCTACGAGCCGCTGCTGGCCAAAGATCTGACGCCCTTCCTCGAACTTGATGCGCTGACTCCGGCGTTCCGCGCCTATTCCGACACCATTTCTCGCACGCCGACGCCGACGATCGACTGGCTGGTGGCGCTCAATCAGCAGCTCTGGCGGGACATCGCTTATGGAATTCGGCTGGAGGCGGGCGTGCAGACGCCGGAGGAGACACTGACCATGCGCGCGGGTTCGTGCCGGGATTCGGCGTGGCTGATGGTGCAGCTGCTGAGGCATCATGGACTGGCCGCGCGCTTCGTTTCCGGCTACCTCATCCAGCTCAAACCGGACGTGAAGGCGCTCGACGGGCCGGTCGGCGCGGACACGGATTTCACCGACCTGCATGCCTGGGCGGAGGTGTATTTGCCGGGCGCGGGCTGGGTGGGGCTGGATCCGACCTCGGGCCTCTTCGCGGGCGAAGGCCACCTGCCGCTGGCCTGCACGCCGGAACCGCAAAGCGCCGCCCCCATCACCGGCGCGACCGACCCCTGCGAATCGGCCTTCGTTCACGAAATGACGGTGGCGCGCATCTTCGAAAGCCCGCGCGTGACCAAACCGTATACCGACGAGCAGTGGGCGGCCATCGAGGCGCTCGGCCACCGGGTCGATCTGGACCTGCGGGCGGGCGATGTCCGGCTGACGATGGGCGGCGAGCCGACCTTCATCTCGGTGGATGACATGGAGGGCGAGGAGTGGAATTTCCTGGCGGTGGGACCGGACAAGCGCCGTCTGTCTTCCGCGCTGCTGCGGCGGCTGCATCGGGCGTTTGCGCCCGGCGGCCTGCTGCATCACGGGCAGGGCAAGTGGTATCCTGGAGAAGTGCTGCCGCGCTGGGCCCATGGAGCCTGGTGGCGGCGGGACGGTCAACCGCTCTGGCGCGACATCACCCTGCTCGCCGGACCGGGGCAGGTCCAGGGCCACGGTGCCGCCGAGGCGAAGGAATTCATCGATCATCTCGCGACCGTGCTGGGCGCGGACCCCGCGTATGTCATGCCCGCGCACGAGGACGTCATTTATTATCTGTGGCGGGAAAAGCGGCTGCCCACCAACGTCGATCCGCTCCAATCCCGCCTTGAAAGCGAGGAGGAACGGGAGCGGCTGCGGCAGCTGTTCGAGACCGGGCTGGAGGCGACCGTCGGCCATGCCCTGCCCCTCCAGCGCCGCCACGGCCGCTGGGTCAGCGGCTCGTGGCACCTGCGGCGGGGGCATCTGTTCCTGACGCCCGGCGACTCCCCGATGGGATTGCGCCTGCCCCTGGACTCGCTGCCCTGGGTCGAAGCGCATGAATACCCCTTTCTGACCCAGACCGATCCGCTGGACGATTTTACGGCACCGCTGCCGACCCTCGAGGAACTGCGCCAGCGGCGGCACATCGGAACCGCCGGGCCGGCCGCGCCCGATCCGGCGGTTGCGGCCGTGCCGACCGGCGCCGCTCCGGCCGCCGCGTTCCGGACACCCCCCGCCGCCCCCGCCGCCCCCGCCGCCGGCCCGATCCGGCCCGGCCATCCGTCCGGCCATCCGTCCGGCCATCCGTCCGGCCATCCGTCCGGCCAGCCGCCCGCCCCACAGCAGTCCGCCCCCTGGGTCATCCGAACCGCGCTCTGCGTGGAGCCGCGCGAAGGCACGCTGCATGTCTTCCTGCCTCCGGTGCCCACGACCGAGGACTACCTGGACTTGGTCGCGGCCGTGGAGGAAACCGCCGCCGCTCTGCGGCGGCCGGTGATCCTCGAAGGCACCCCGCCGCCGTTCGATCCCCGCCTGCTGAACGTCAAAGTCACCCCCGATCCGGGCGTGATCGAAGTCAACATGCCGCCCGCCGAAAGCTGGGGCGAAGCCGTGCGGCTGACCACCACCCTCTACGAGGAGGCGCGGCAGGTCCGGCTGGGCACGGAGAAATTCATGATCGACGGCCGCCACGTCGGCACCGGCGGAGGCAACCACATCGTGCTCGGTGGGGCCACGCCGTCGGACAGCCCATTTCTCCGCCGTCCCGACCTGCTGCGCAGCCTGCTGACGTACTGGCAGAACCACCCCGGCCTCTCGTTTCTCTTCAGCGGACTGTTCATCGGCCCGACCAGCCAGCACCCGCGGATCGACGAGGCGCGGCACGACGCGCTGGACGAATTGGAGCTGGCCTTTGCCCAGCTTCCCCCGCCTGGGGTGGAGGTGCCGTCCTGGCTGGTCGACCGCCTGTTCCGCCACCTCCTGACCGATGCCACCGGCAACACCCACCGCGCGGAGTTTTGCATCGACAAGATGTTCGATCCCGATTCGCCGACGGGGCGGCTGGGGCTGCTGGAGCTGCGGGCCTTCGAAATGCCTCCCCATGCGCGGATGAGCCTGGTGCAGCAGTTGTTGCTGCGGGCGCTGGTCGCGGTCTTCTGGAACAAGCCGTGTCCGCGGCCGCTGGTCCGGTGGGGCACCGCGTTGCACGATCGTTTTATGCTCCCGTGGTTTGTGGCGCAGGACGTGGCGGAGGTGGTGGAGGAATTGCGGGCCTGGGGCCAGCCGTTCGAGGCGGAATGGTTTGCGCCGCACCTGGATTTCCGTTTCCCGCTGCTCGGCAGCTTCACCCAGCGCGGAGTGACGGTGGAGTTGCGCACCGCGCTCGAGCCCTGGCATGTCCTGGGCGAGCAGGGGGCGGATGGCGGGACGACCCGCTACGTCGACAGTTCCCTGGAACGTCTCGAGGTGCGGGTACGCGGGCTGACCGGATCGCGGTATGTAGTCACCTGCAACGGCCGAGCCCTCCCGCTGCAGGCGACCGGCAACATCGGCGAGTCCGTGGCCGGCGTGAGGTTTCGCGCCTGGCAGCCGCCGGAATGCCTGCACCCGACCATCGGCGTGCACGCCCCGCTGACGTTCGACCTCGTCGACACGTGGAACGAAAGAAGCCTGGGCGGCTGCATTTACCACGTCTCCCATCCCGGCGGCCTGAGTTACGAAACCCTTCCCGTCAACGCGTACGAGGCCGAAAGCCGGCGCCTCTCGCGCTTCTCCCGCACCGGCCACACCGCCGGCCGCCTCGTCATCGCCCCCCCGTTGACCAACCCCGCCCACCCGTTGACCCTGGACCTGCGGCGCTGAAAACACGCCAAGCACCTGGGAGCGCCGTCGTCCGCGGCTCGCCACCGCCGTCCGACGCCAGCCCGCTTCCCACGCCCCCTGGGGGTTGCGTGCATTCTTGGGAGCGCCTCGCATATCATCAGGCCAGCCCGCGCGCGCCCCGCCGCGGGGCCGGCGGACAGGCCCGCCCGGTTTCGCCCTAGTCACCGGCCCCGGCCGCCCGGGCCTTCCGCCGTTCCTCCAGCTGCGCCCGCTCCTCGTCCGTGAGTTCGGGCAGAGTCGGGCGCCCCGTGGTCGCGGCCGGGCCGAAGTCGGTCTTGTTCCAATAAACGACGACGTTGTGGGAGGCGCGGCCGGTGGCGATCAGGTCGGGCTTGGCATCGCCATCAAGATCGGCGACGACCATGTCCTCGCAGGCCATCGGGGTGTCGGGGCCGAGAACGTGCGACGTCCAGCTCTCCGCCCCGCTGGCGTCGTCGCGCAGAAACAGTTTGATTCCGGTGCGGCCTTGGGCGTCCGGCTCGCGCCAGCCCACGACGATTTCCGGAAACCCGCGCCCCAGCAGCGGCTGGCAGACCAGCGCATGCCCCTGATTGAGGGTGTCGTCGAGCACCACCCGGCCCTCGTCCTCATGATACACGACCACCTGATGGCCGTGCATCGGCTGCACCAGGGCCAGAATCCCCGTCCCGGCGGCGCGGATTTCCCCCACGCCTTCATCCAGGCCCGGCAAGGCCAGGGCGCGCCCCTGCCAGCGGCCATCCTGGTGCGAGACCTGCCGCACGCCCTGGCGCCCGCCGATCCAGAGGCTTTCCGCGCCGGAACGGGTTTTGCGCACCTCGAAGTTGTGGGTTTTGTTCAAGGAGGCGTCGACCACGGTGGTGGTCCAGGCGACGGCGTCGCTCCGGTCGTCGGGCACATCGTAGGCCAGCACCCGGACCGGCTCGCCCTCGCCGGTCATGGGATTGTTCCCGCGTCCATGCAGCGGGACCACCACCAGCTTGAATTCCGTTTCGCCGGTCCGGACCCATTTCATGCGGTGCACGGTGGGCTCATGGGCCAGCTTGACCGGGCTCCACGGCTGCCGGACGTCGGCTGGGCGCTGCAGGTAAAAGACCGCGCCGCTTTTCGCCTCCTCCACCGTCTCGCCCGGGTTCCACTGCGCCCCCACGGCCACCTCGGCCCGGCCATCGCCATCGATGTCCCGCGCCGCCACGCACACGTTGTCCATGAGCGTGAGCTGCCGCGCCAGCACGTGCTTTTGCCACGACGGGTTGTGGTACCAGACGATTTCCGCCTTGTCGGCCACGATGATGTCGGGGCGGCCATCGGCATCCATGTCGGCCGCAGCCACTCCATAGCCAATCTTGATGGCGTCGTCGATGACCTGCGGCGCAAAGACGGGCACGGGCGCGTCCAGCGCTAGTGCAGTGGTCGAGACCAGGGCCAGAACGGGAATTCGAGCATTCATGGAGCCAGAATAATCGAGGAAGTGGCCCGCTGGCGAGATTTTCTCCATGCAATCCGGCCGACCCCGCTCAGCGTTGGGCCTGATGCGATTTCCGACTGCACTGGCCTGCCTTGGCTTGGTTTGGGGGGCCCTGGCCCTGACTGCCTGCGGGCGCCATGATTCTCGTGCCGCGAAGGCGGCACGCGAAGGCATCCTGCTGGTGGGCAACGGGACCGAACCCAAGTCGCTCGACCCGCACATCGCCAGCGGCGTGACCGAGCACCACCTCATCATGTCCCTGCTGGAAGGTCTGGCCAGCGAGGACGCGGTCGGGGAGGAAGTGGTGCCCGGCGCGGCCGCGCGCTGGCAGGCCAACGACACCCTCGACGAGTGGACCTTTCACCTCCGGCCCGAGGGGCGCTGGAGCAATGGCGACCGCGTCACCGCGCACGATTTCGTCTGGGCCTACCGCCGGCTGCTCACTCCCTCGCTGGGCGGCGAATACGCCGCCATGCTCCATCTGCTCAGGGGAGCCGAGCCGTTCAACAAAGGGGAGACCACCGATCCAGAATCCATCGGAGCCAGGGCGCTCGACGACCTCACCCTGCGCCTCACCCTGGTCGGCCCAACGCCGTACTTCCCCAGCATGCTCACGCACTACGCGTGGTTTCCGGTGCATCCCCCGACCATCCTCAAGCACGGGAAAATCGACACCCGCGCCAGCCGGTGGACGCATCCGGGAAATTTCATCGGCAACGGACCGTTCGTGCTCAAGACTTGGCGCTTCAAGCATCTGATCGAGGTCGGACGCAATCCGTATTACTGGGACGCGGCCAGCGTCAAACTCAACGGCATCCGCTTCCTGCCGATCGACAACATCCCGGCCGAAGAGCGCATGTTCCGCGATGGCCAACTGCACGTGAGCGCAACGGTTCCGCTCGACAAGATCGAGCACTGGCGCGATCAGCAACCGGAAAGCTACTACAACAACCCGTATCTCGCGGTCTATTTTTACCGCTTCAACGTGACCCGCCCGCAGCTTCGGGACAAACGTGTGCGCCACGCGCTCTCGCTCGCCATCGACCGCGAGGCCATCACCAAAAACATCACCAAGGCCGGACAGATTCCCGCGGACGGACTGGTCCCGCCGGTCGCTGGCTACCACGGGCCCGGCACCGTGAAATACGATCCAGCCGAGGCGCGGCGGCTGCTCGCGGAGGCCGGCTACGCCGACCCATCGACCTTTCCTCGGCTCGACATCCTGTTCAATGTCAGCGAATCGCACCGCACCATCGCCGAGGCCATCCAGCAGATGTGGAAGAAAAACCTGGGCATCAACGTCGGACTGAACAGCCAGGACTGGGGCGTCTATCTGGACGCCCAGCAGCGGCTCGACTACGACGTCTCGCGGGCGGCGTGGACCGCCGACTATCCGGATCCGATGACTTTTCTGGACATGTGGACCACCGGCAACGGCAACAACATGACCGGGTGGGCCCGGCCCGAGTTCGATGCCCTCATCACCAAGGCGCGAACGGTGCGCGACACCGCCGAACGCTTCGCCGTGCTGCGCGAGGCGGAAACCCTGTTCCTCGACGACCTGCCGGTCATCCCGCTCTACATTTACGTCCGCAACTACCTCGTCTCCCCCATGGTCACCGGCTGGCATCCCAAGCTGCTGGATTCAAGGCCCTGGAAGCAGGTGGGGCTGCGCTTGGACGAAGACACCCAACCCACGCGATGACCCGATTCCTTTGCAACCGTCTGTGGCAGTCGGTCGCGACCCTGTTCGCGATCGTGACCGTCACGTTCTGGATCGTCCAGGCGGCCCCGGGGGGCCCGTTCCAAAGCGAGCGGGCCGTCTCCCCGCACATTCGGGAGCAGATGCTCGCGGCCTACGGGCTGGACCGACCGCCGATCGAACAGTACACCCGCTATCTGGGCCGGTTGCTCAAGGGTGACCTCGGCCTGACCACCAAATATGAAGGCTGGACGGTCCTCGAAATCATCGGCGGGGCCTTCCCCATCTCGCTGCAGCTCGGCCTGCTTGGCATGACCTTCGCCCTGCTCGCCGGACTGCCCATCGGCATCGTTGCCGCCGCGCGCAAAAACTCGCCGCTCGACTGGATCCCGATGTCGATTTCGATGCTGGGCATCTGCCTGCCGACCTTTGTGATGGGGCCGCTGCTCGCGCTCGGCCTGGGGCTGAAGCTGAACCTCTTTAACGTGGCCGGCTGGTACGGCTGGAGCGACCGGGTGCTGCCGGCGCTGACGCTCGGGCTCTTTTATGCGGCGTACATCGCCCGGATGACGCGCGCGGGCATGCTGGAGGTGCTGTCGCGCGATTTTGTGCGCACGGCCAGGGCCAAGGGGGTGTCGGAGGCGGGGGTGCTGGTGCGCCACTCACTGAAAATCGGGCTGACCCCGGTGGTCGCCTTTTTGGGGCCGGCGATGGCCGGCATGGTCACCGGGTCCTTCGTGGTGGAAAACATTTTCCAGGTGCCGGGCCTCGGGCAGCACTTTGTCTCTGCCGCCCGCAACAGCGACTACACCCTGCTGCTCGGGGTGACGGTCTTCTACGCCACCCTGCTCGTCTCCGCCAACGTGGTGGTCGACCTGCTGCAGGCCTGGATGAACCCCCGCGTCCGACTCGACTCATGACCGCCGCCCACTCCGCCACCACCGCCCCCCGCTCGCCCTGGCGTGAAGCCTGGCGGCGGCTCCGCCACAATCGTCTGGCCGTCGGCTGCGGCATCGTCCTGATCCTGATTTTTCTGGCCTGCGTCTTCGGGCCGCTGGCCTCGGGGCATGCGATCGAGACACAGAATCTGGCCCTGGGTGCCCGCGGCCCCTCAGGCGCACACTGGCTCGGCACCGATCCGCTCGGCCGCGACCTGCTCACCCGCATCCTCAGCGGCGGACGCGTGTCGCTGGCCGTGGGCCTGACCGCCACGCTGGTCTCGCTGGTCATCGGCGTGGCCTACGGCGCGACCTCCGGGTTTCTCGGCGGCCGGGCGGACGCCATCATGATGCGCATCGTGGAAATCCTCTACGCCCTGCCCTTCATCATCCTGGTCATCATTCTCATCGTGGTGCTCGAACCGGTCTTCAAAAAACCGGAAATGGCCTGGCTCGTGAACCTCTTCGGCGGCGAGGGCCAGATCAAGCTGGTCGTGCTCTTCATGGTCATCGGCGCGATCGAGTGGCTGACCATGGCCCGCGTGGTGCGGGCCCAGGTCATGACCCTGCGCCAGCAGGACTTCGTCTCCGCCGCGCTCGCGCTGGGGGTGCCCAAATGGAAAATCATCCTCCGGCACCTTGTCCCCAACTGCCTCGGCCCGGTCATCGTGTACAGCACTCTGACCATTCCCGCCGTCATGCTGCTGGAAGCCGTGCTCAGCTTCCTCGGCCTCGGCGTGCAGGCCCCCTTCGCCAGCTGGGGTTCGCTCATTCAGGAAGGCGCCGACAACCTTGAAACCCGCCCGTGGATGCTCGTCTTCCCCGCCCTCTTCTTCTCCACCACCCTCTTCTGCTTCAACTTCCTCGGCGACGGTCTGCGCGACGCGCTCGATCCCAAGGCGGAACGGTGAGACCGGTGACCGGGGGGCGGGGTCGGGGGTGTCGCTCGGAAACCTCTTTCCGTGGGGCGAGACGGCGCGACTTTTGGCGAGGGTCATTCCACTCCGGAATGGCCCTGCACCAGGGACCTCCGCGGCGAGAAGGACGGCGGCGCGTCCAGCGATCAAACAAAAAGGCCGCCCGGTTTCCCGTGGCGGCCATTTCGAAAGGGAAGGGCAAACCGAACCGCGCGAGCGGCCCCGGCTTAGCGCTTGGAGAACTGGAAGCGGGCGCGGGCACCGGGCTGACCGGGCTTTTTACGTTCTTTCATCCGCGGATCGCGGGTCAGCATGCCGCCATCGCGGAGAAGCTTGCGCAGCTCGGCGTCGGAGGCGAGCAGGGCGCGGGCCAGCGCGTGGCGGATGGCACCGACCTGGCCGGTGGAGCCGCCGCCGGAGACGAGGGCGGTGATGTCGAACTTCTGCACCGACCCGGTGGCCTGAAGTGGCAGGAGGACTTGGTTCTGGTGGCTGACCTGGGGAAGGTATTCCTCGAAGGAGCGGCCGTTGATGGTGATCTGGCCGGAGCCTTCCTTGATGGTGACGCGGGCGGTGGCCGTCTTGCGACGTCCGGTGGCGGCGGAAATGGTGGACATGATTCGGTGGGAAAGGGGGACGGTGCGAAGGAGGTGTTAGAGAGCGAGGGCCTGAGGGTCCTGGGCCTCGTGAGGATGAACTTCGCCCTTGTACACCTTCAGCTTGCGGTACACCGCGCGGCCGAGACGGGTGTGCGGGATCATGCCTTTGACGGCTTTCTCCACGAGCAGCTCGGGATGCGTCTGACGCAGCATCTTGGGGGTGCGGGTGTGGTGGCCGCCGACATAGCCGGAGAACGAACGGTATTCCTTGTCGGTCTCCTTCTTGCCAGTCAGCACGACTTTGTCGGCGTTGATGACGACGACAAAATCCCCAGTGTCCACATGGGGGGTGAAAATGGCCTTGTCCTTGCCACGCAATGCGCGCGCGGCACGTTCGGCAACCTTGCCAAGGACCTGGCCCTTGGCATCGATTACCCACCACTTGCGTTCCACTTGTTCGGCCTTGGCTGAGAATGTCTTCATGACTGCGTAAAAGAGAATCCCTGAAATTGGGGAGCGGCAACTAATGAGTTTCAAACCCAGTGTCAACTCGCTTTTGTGAATAAATCAGGTAGTCCACTGCCCGTGGTGCCGTGCTCCCCGGCCATCCCCCACCCCATGTTCTCCAACTCCCCCAACACCCGCCGCGCCACGCCCGAACGCGTGCTCTTGCTGTTCGCGGCCTTCGCCCTGCTCGCCGCGCTCTCGACCGTGCGCGACTGCCGGCTGCGGGAACGCCTCGAAAGCGCCGTCCCGGTGGCGACGGACCCGTAAGGAAGAGGCACAGCCCGGGCCTCTGACGTTCGGGCGGCAGGTCCCCGGAGCGCCACGGGCAGCGCGGCGCATCGCGATGGAGCCGACCGCCATCCCGGAGGGATGACCGCACGCCCCCCCCGGGGGAGAGGTGGGCGAAGCCGCGCCGCCGCCACCGCGGGACCCGGGCCGGGCTTTTTTTTCCGCCGAGACCCGGCGGGCACCCCTCGGTGCCTCGCCCGCGGAGCGGCACGAGCGCGCATCCCGCATCACGCGTATTCCACCTGTAGTGAAATCGATTATGTTCTATCCAACAGCGCCGCAGACCCGTGATCGGGTTACTTTTTGTGCTGGGCGGAGAGGTATTCCACAAGGTCCACGATCTGCTGTTCGGTCATGGCCGGGGCCAGCGGGGTCATCAGCGAGATGGTCATTTTTTCGCGTTTGGTCAGGTCGGCTTTTTTCAACTGGGTGTCGAGTCCGCCGACGGCGCGCAGGGTGATGGTGTCGTCCGTCTCGCTGGTGATGATGCCGGCGAGGGTGGTGCCGTCCTTCGATTCCACGTTCCATCCTTCGTAGCCGAAGCTGACCCCCTGGCTGGGGTCGATGATGGAGGCGAGCAGGCCTTCTTTCGGCAGTTTCGAACCGATTTCAGTCAGCGCGGGGCCGAAGGCGATGCCGTCGGACCCGATTTGATGGCAGGTGGCGCACAGCAGCGCGTAGACGCCGCGGCCGTTTTCCGGGTCGCCTTTTTTGGCGGCGAGTTCGGCGATCGGAGGCAGGGCGACTCCCTCGGGGATCTTGACCATGGAGGCGAGCACCTGGGTGGCCTGGTGGCGGATGGATTCGTCACTGGAAGCACCAAGGATGCGTCCGGCCTCGACCTTGCTGGCCTCGTCCGGGAGGCGACCGGCGGTGGCGAGAGCGAGCAGCGCCTGTTCGCCGCCGCGGGAGCGACCGAGGGCGGCCACGGCGGGCGCGCGCAGCGTCCCCTCCCCGGCCAGCACGAATTTCTCCAGCAAGACGACCGCTGGTTTCATGCCGGTGGCTCCGAGCGAGCCGAGCATTTCGGCCGCGTGTCCGCCGGCCTCACGGACAAGGTTTTCGACCGCGGTCAGCTCCCCCCAGGCGACCAGCTGGCGCAGGGCCTGCATGCCGGCCTTCTGGGCGGTGGATTCCTTTGCGTGCCGGAGCAGCGCGGGCATTTGATCGCGCAGATTGAAGCGACTGACGTAGTCGAAGAACTGGTCTGAGCCGTCCCGGGCCGCGAGGAAGCGGGCGAGCGCAGCCTTCACCTCCGGGGTGGCGGCGGTGGAGTCGAAGGCCGGCAGCTTGCCGAGCACGACGGCCATCAGGTCGCCGGATTCAGGTCGCTCGCTGACCGCGGCCAGCACCGATTGGAGCGCGGCCTGCCGGCGGTCGGCCTGCTGGAAATCCATGGCCCGGAGGTAGCGGAGTTCCTGGCCGGCGGGCGTCTGCGGGGCGGTGACCAGCGTGGCGATGAGTTCCGACGAGCGGGACGCCCGGCTGCGCCAGATGACGTCGCGGGCCGCGGCGGAGGAGGCGATTTTTTCTTCGCCGCCGATGGCGGCCAGGTAGGCCTCCAGGCAGGCGTCCCAGTTGCGGTCTGCGCCGATGCCGAGAGCCTCCAGATACCAGCGGTCCTGCCCATCGTGCTGGGCGGCCAGCGCGGCCCAGAGTTTCGGGGCGTCGCTCGACTGCGAGTGGCGCAGGGCGAGCGCGCATTCCCGGCGGACGTGGGGACTGGGGTCATTGACGAGGCGGGTGACCACGGGAATGACGTCCAGCTGCATCCGGCGGGCGAGGCGCAGGCCGGTCACGCGCAGATCGGCGTCGGGGTCGGCGATGGCGGCCTCCGTAAAGGCCGGCGCGTCGAGCTGGCCGAGAAGCCAGAGGGCGCGGGCGCGGAAGCGCGGGTTTTTATGCTGCCACATGGCCCGCAGCGCAGGTGCAGCCTTCGGGCCGAATTTCCGCAGCGCGGTGTAGGCGAGGTGGCGGGTGCTCTGCGCGGGCGAGGCCAGCGCCGCAACCGCGGCTTCGGGGGTGGAGACATCGAGTGTGGGCACCGTATAAGCCGAGCCCGCGGGGGCCACCCGGTACAGGCGGCCGTGCTCGAGGTCGCCCATGGCATGGCCGCCCACGCCCGGATCATACCAGTCCGCCACCATCAGCGAACCGTCCGGGGCGGCCACCACGTCGGACGGACGGAACCACTTGTCGCCCGTGCCTTCCAGGATGTTTTCGATGCGGGCCGACCAGCCCGCGCCGGCGCGTTCAACCGGGTACGCGCGGACCACGTTCGGGCCGGCGTCGCAATGGATGATCTGGTTTTGGTACACTGCGGGCAGCAGCGAACCCTCGTAAATCATGATGCCGGTGGGCGAGCCCGCGCCGGTCTGGAGCAGGTTGGGCACCACGCCGGGGTCGTTGAGGTGCCAGTGGCGGCGCGGAATTTCCGGCTCGCGATTGGTGCGTTCCTCGCCCCAACCGGCTCCCGTGAATTCGTCGCAATAACCGTAGTTGCCGAATTCCATGACATAATTAATGCGCACCCCCTGGTTGCCATCGTCGTCGTTGTCGCTCTGCCAGATCGTGCCAAAGCTGTCCACGGTCACCTCCCAGTTGTTGCGGAAGTTCCAGCCGAGGGTTTCGACCCGACTGCCATCCGGCTCGCAGCGGAAGACGAGCCCCTGCTGGTACGGTTTGCGGTCCGGCGCGATGACGTTGCCCGCGAGGTCGGTGATGGGCTGGCCGTCCTTGTCCCGGATCTCGCGGCCGTCGTTGCCCACGTTGAAATACAGGCGGCCATCCGGGCCGAACATGACCTGGTGCGCCCCGTGGTCGTGCTGGGCGCCGCCGATGCCGGTGAAAAGCTTTTCATGCACATCGGCACGATCGTCGCCATCGACGTCCACCAAGCGGTGGATGGCCCCGTTGGCGGAGACGAGCACCGTATTGCCGAGCACGCAGACGCCGTGGGGTGAATCGATCTCCCGGCTTTGGAAGAAGACTTTGGAGGTGTCGGCGCGGCCATCGAGGTCCGCGTCTTCGAGGATGATGATGCGGTCGCCCTCCGGGCGCTTCCCGTTGTGCCCGCGGTAATTCACGATTTCCGCGACCCAGACCCGGCCTCGGGCGTCCACGTCGATGGCCGACGGACTCAGCAGCATTGGTTCGTGAGCGAAGGTGACGGCCTGCAGTCCCTCGGCCACGGTCAGTCCGGCCAGGGCCTGCTCCGGCTCACGGGCTCCGCCCCCCCCACCGCTGGCGGGATCCACCTTCGGGCGTTCCGTGTAGAGGGCAAAGACCACGCTGGCACCGCCCTGCGCAGTCCCCCCTTCATCGAGCGCCCCGAGGGCGGAGAAGCTTTTGGTCCCCGGCGGCAGGTCGTATTCGATCACCGAGATGGCGTGGGCCGAGAGGCCGCTGACCGGATGGCCAGCCACCCGCATCGGACCGCCCTGGGAATTTTTGTCCACCTGCACCGTGCCCCAGCCCGCCTCCGCTTTGACCCATGGCAGGTCGGTGAGTTTTTTTTCGCCGTAGCTGCCGCGCAGCACGGGATTGACCCAGTTCGCCCAGTCCGCCGCGTACCCGTTGCCGCCATCGGTCACGACCAGAAAAAGTTTGGCGGCTCCGGCGGGCAGAGCTGCCTCGATCGGCACCGCATGCCCGGGAGTGCCTGCCTCCACAAGGGGACTTTTGTAGAGGGGCTTGGCGGGCGGTGCCGCCGGGGCCGCGCCGGTCAGGGCGGCGGCCAGGGGCAGCACAGGGAAAAGACGGCCGAGGAAGACGGTGGCAGGTTTCATGACAGCGGCGAGGCTAGCCAGCCCCGGACCGCGCCGCAACTGCGCCCTGCTCGGAAAATGACGCGCCGCGCACCGGGGAATTGCCTGCCTCCGGAACATAAGAACCGCTTCGAGCGACACCCGAGGCACCGGAGGAGAAGGCAAGGCCGGCTCCCTCCGGGTGCAGGAACCGTGCCCGCTACCGCGCGCCGCCGCCAGGGCCGCGGCCACCCCCACCACCGGGACCACGCCCTCCCCCGCCGCCGGGGCCGCCACGCCCCCCGCGCCCGCCACCGGGACGGTCCATGCCAGGCTGACCACGGCCGCCGCCGGGCCCTGCGCCCGGTCCTCCGGGACCGCCCGGCCCACCCGGTCTCCCGGGACCGCCCGGGCCGGCCCCGCCGGCACCGGCCCCGCCAGCCGCAACTCCGGTTCCGGCGTAGGTGCTGGGATTGACCATGGTGGGAATCCAGAAAGTCACATTTTCACCCGCGGTGTCCTCTCCGAAAAATTTCAGGTACAGGTTCACCAAGCTGGGGCGGCGGTTCGCGAATTTCTGCGGATCCCACTCCTCCACCCACTCTTCGGTTCGCTCGTCCCAGAAGTACCACTGACAGAAGCGCAAGCCGTCGACCAGGGTCAGCGCCGCCACGGTGTCGTCGTCCACGCTCAGTTTGCCGCCATCGTAGGCTTCGGCCTGGTCCTCGTTGAGGTAGAGGATGCGGGCCGCGAGCGCCCCGCGGGCATCCGGCTGGGTGCGGAAAATGACCGTTTTCGCCCCGGCCTCGACCCCGGCCCAGGCAAAGGCCAGCGGGTAATCCCGAAAAATGATGTCCGACTGGGCCGCCCCGCCGGATCCCTGGCTGGTGATCTTCAATTCCACTTTGGCATTGCCCGGGACCTGCTCGAAAGTGCGGCGCAACAGGCCGGTGAAACTCTGCCCGAGCATCGCGCGCTCTTGGCTGGACGCCACCTCGTCCGCCATCGAGGTGGCTGACTGGGCCACCGCAAAGACCCCGGCCAGCAGCATGCCGGTGATGGCGAGTGAAAGCACGACCTCGATCAGGGTGAAGCCGGCCGCACCGGCGCGGGACCGGGAGGCGCGTGCGCCGACGGGCCGGCCGGCCCCGCCCGTTTCACGACACGGCCCGCCGCCGGCCCCCTTCTCCGGGTGCTTCGGCCAGTCCGGCCCTGCAAGTCGTGCGTTCATGTGAATGGTGGATGGGGGCCAACGGCGGCTACTGGCCGGCGGCCTGCTGAAACAGCGGGGCGTAGCGGAAGGTTTCGGCGGTTTCTTCGCCGCGCTGGCCGCCGAGCTCCCAGTACGCGGTGACCACGATGTGGAACATCTGCGTCAACGGCTGGCGCCCGCCCTGCTCGCTTTCGTCCGTCTGCAGCAGGTTGCCGTTTTTTTCGTTCATCTCGGTGATGCGGGTCTCGGTCCAGACGCCGGATTCATCGGGCTCGCTGATAATAGGGCGCTCCGACTCCTCGATCTTCGGCTGCCGGGCGAACTGGGTCAGGGTGGACTGGAGCACGGCCATCATGCGCAACTCGATCCTGGCGTTATTCGAGGCCTGGGACATGGCCGTCAGGGCGCGCAGCAGTCCGAGCGCCGCCATGCCAAAAAGGGCGACCGCGAGGATGACCTCGACCAAGGCGACCCCCGCCTGATGGCGGCGGGACCGGGGCCGCCGGCTCGTCATGCCCGGAGAACGCGGCGGGCGCGGCGCGGCGGCAAACCGGGCCTCGGCCGGCCGTGCGGCCGGGGTTTCATGGGATCGGGGGTTCATCGGATTTCGGAGGCCTTGTCCTCCACGTGCGCGTCGAGCGCGTTAAAAGTGACCTCGATGAAACCGTTGGCGCTTTCTGCGCGCACCGCCAGCGGTTCGCAGAGGCCGCTGCGCTCGAAAATCCACACCTGGCGGCCGGGCGGCGCAAATTCCCCGGACCGCCAGCGCCGGACGGTCAGGACTACGTCGGGGTCGAAGTCAAAATAATCCAGCCGGCCCTTGAGCGCGGCCGACTCGGCCGCGCCAAACACCGACGCTGTCTCACCTCCGGCGGAAACGAGCGAGAAGATCGCCACCGCATGAGGCGTAATTTCAAGCAGGTAGGGGCGCTGCTCCAGAATGGCCAGGTTGCGGGCCCTCTTGGCAAATTCCTGAACTTTACTGATCGGTTCCTCGAGGGCGCGGGTGTGGCTCAGCGTGATCGTCGATCCCAGCGCCATGGCGATAAGCAGGGCCACGATCGACAGGGTGATGACAATCTCGACCAGGGTGAACCCGGCCCGGGAGCCCGGGGCGCGCCGGGGGCACGGCCCGCCGGAGCGGCCCCATCCTGCCGGCGCAGAGACCGGTTCCCGAAGCGAAACAGGCGCGTGGCGGTGACGAATCATGGGGTCAAAAGGCCACGCGTGCGGCCGGTTATTTCACCGCCCAGTTGCCGACGTCATCCTCATTGCCTTCGACGCCGTCGGGGCCCCGGGAGCCGATGTCTGGCTTGTTGATGCCGTTTTTCTTGCCGGGGAAGTAGTAGTAATAGTCGTTGCCCCATGGATCGGGCTTGATGTCCTCCATCATCCGGCGCCACTGGCGGGGCTGGGGGGCGGACGACGGTTTGTCGACCAAGGCTTTGAGCCCCTGTTCGGTGGTCGGGTAGCGAAGGGCCACGCTCTGGTAGGTGATCAGGGCGCTGCCGAAGGCGTCAATGTCGGCCCGGGTCCGCACATCCTTGCCGGTGTCAAGCACGCCGGTCAGTCCTCTCACGGCGACGCCAAGCAGCAGGGCGATGATGGCCAGGACCAGGACGATTTCGACCAAGGTGAAGCCGCGCGCGCGGCGGCGTGGGAGACGAGTGTGGAGTTTCATGGCTGGGAATGAATAAGTTCAGAGAAAGAGACCGCCAACCAGCGGATTCCGTTCAAAATCCCCGGCCCGGCGGCAATTTCAAGGGGGGACGGCCGGCTCCCAGTTCAGCGCGGCCGCGTGGCCAGCACCTTCAGCCGGGCCTTCAGAGCCTCAACCCCCGGCTCGCTGACGGTCGAGGATTCAATGATCTCCATTTTTTTGAACCTCTGTTTGAGGGTCTTGAGCCGGGCCCGGGAGCCCTCCACGTCCATCTTGTTGGCCACGATCAGCCATGGCCGCTGGGCCAATTCCTCGCTGTAGAGGCTGACTTCGGTGCGCAGGGAGGCGAGATCGTCCCACGGCTCGCGGCCGTCGCTCGCCGCCATGTCGACCACGAAGAGCAGCACGCGGCAGCGCATGATGTGGCGGAGAAACTCATGGCCGAGGCCGCGGTTGGCATGCGCCCCCTCGATCAATCCGGGAATATCCGCCACCGTGGCGCGCATGAATCCGGGGTATTCGATCACCCCGACCATCGGCTGCAGGGTGGTGAACGGATACGCGGCGATTTTGGGGCGGGCGGCGCTGAGCGAGGCGACCAGGCTCGATTTCCCGGCATTGGGGAAGCCAACCATGCCGGCGTCGGCAATTTTGCGCAGCTCGAAGAAAAACCACCCGTCCGCGCCCGGCTGGCCGGGTTCGGCCTCGGCCGGAGCGCGGTTGGTGGAGCTTTTGAAGTGCTCGTTGCCGCGTCCGCCCTTGCCCCCCTGGCAGAGAATGAATTCTTCGCCGTCGCGGGTCAGATCCGCGACCAATTCGCCCTTTTCGCCATCCTCATTGACCCGGTGGACGAGGGTGCCGGCGGGCACTTTGACCAGAAAGTGCTTCCCGTTACGGCCGGTTTTGCACTGCCGCGCTCCAGCCTGACCGGCCTCGGCAACCGCCTTCGGCTTGTAGAAAAGCGTGCGCAGGCTGTCGGTATGGTGGTCGACCCTGAGCACCACGTTGCCGCCCCGGCCGCCGTCGCCGCCGTCCGGTCCGCCTTTGGGCACGTACTTGTGCCGCACCCAATGGACCACGCCATTGCCGCCGTCGCCCGCCTTCGCAAAAACCTTCAAATGATCAACAAACATCAGACGTCAGTCTGGCGGCAGCCGGGGCCGGGGGCAAGCGGCGTTCCGGGGCGGGCCGCATTTGTCGCCGCCCCGCCGAGCGATAATTCGATCCATGGAGGCCCGCCGCGCCCCGCCCTCCTCGGAAACGGGCCCCTCCAGCCCCGGACCGGCCGCCCGCGCCACGCCCGCGCTACGGTGCCACGACGGTGAACACGCCCTTGCCTCTGACGTCGGCGAAGGAGCCGGAATTGGTCGTGAACAGCCCGAGCGCCGAGAAGTACCCTTCCGTGAGCGAACCCGGATTGAAGGTCAGCGTGATCTGGAGCAGCCGCAACGAAGTGGTGCCGGGCCAGGGAAAGGGAGCGGCGGCGTAGGTCTGGCGCAACAGCGGGCTGAAAAGGCCCGCATCGCCGGAACCCGGGAAATATTCGGTGGTGACGGCGGGCCCGGAGGCCGCCGGAGGCCCGGCGACGTCCCAGGTGCCGCCCGCGGGCGACAGGGCCAGGGTGCTGGTGAAGGAGGAGGGCGTCGAGAACCTCAGTTGCAGCGATGCCGTTGCCGAAAGCGGGGGCAGCGTCTGCGCAATCAGCGGGACATAGTCGATCTCGCGGACGCGCAGGTAAAACGAACTCGTTTCGTCCAGGTTGGAATGGGTGTACGTGCGGATGGAGGCGGTCGTCCGGATCGGAGTCACCGGGCCGCTCGACAGTCCGATGCTGCTCCATGAATCAAGGTCGGTGGACTCTTCATAGGCATGCGCCCGGTACCGCTCGCTCGCGTAGGAGAGCTGCATCTGCGTCAGCGTGCCCGCGGCCGTGCCGGGCGTGAACGTCGTCGTCGCCTCCACCTCGCCGCCGACTGTAGGCAAGGCCCAGGCCTGCGCGTCGAACGCCTCTGCCGAAGCCCCCGCACGCCGGATCCGCAACGTCTCCATCACGACCGGGGTCAGCGGTTTGTCGGACGCGCTGCGCGGAGTGGCCGCGATCGCATCCACCACCGCCTGGCCCTGCGCCGCCGTGCCGCCCGGCCCGTCCACAATTCTTCCGAAGACGGTGTGTTTGTCGTCCAGATGCGTGGGAAAGGTCGCCGGGGGCGTCACCGAGGTGGTGATGAAAAACTGGCTGCCGTTGGTGTGGATGCCGGAATTTGCCATCGAGATCATGCCGGCCGCCGCGTGCGTATGGAGCAGCCGGCCGGACGGGCCCTTGACCAGTTCGTCGGGGAATTTGTAGCCGGGGCCGTCCGTGCCCGTGCCCTGTGGCGAGCCGCCCTGGATCATAAAATTCGGGATCACCCGGTGAAAAATGATCCCGTCATAATACGGCACTCCCGCCTGGAGCTGCCGGGTGGCCGGATTGATCCACGGCCGCGAGCCCTCAGCCAGGCTGACAAAGTTGGCCACCGTGCGCGGCACGTCCTCGTGAAAGAGTTCGAGGCTGAACCCGCCCAAGGTGGTCTGGACATCCGCGAAGATCTGGGCCGGGGCGCGGCGAGGGACGAGCAGCGCCGCCGCGAGCAGCCCCAGCCGGCCGGCCCGGCGCAGGATTGAATACACAATCATGGAATGGTGGAACACGGGGCCGCACCCCCGGCTAGAACGGCATGCCATCCTGCCGGCCGCCGCCGAAGTCCCGGGAGTCGTCCGCGTCGTCGTACTCGCGCGGAGCCGGCCGCTTGGAGCCGCCCCGGGCCTCGCTACCGCCGCCTCCACGCCCCTCCTCGTCATACGACTCGCCGCCGCGGCCGGAACCCGGGGAACCGCCGCCGCTGCCGTCGCCGGCCTCGATTTTCCACGCCTGCAGGTCCACATAATAACGGCCGTTGCTTTCGTTCCCGCGGATGTCGAAGGCAATCTTGAGGCGCTGGCCGGGTTTGAATCGGTCGAGCAGAGAGACCTTGTCCTTGATGAGCGTCAGCTTGATGTGCTGGGGGTAGCGGTCGTCGGGCCCCTTGGAGGAGGTGATGACGAATTCGCGCTTGGTAAAGCCTTTGCCGAAGGTCTTGGTTTCAAAGACTTCCTTCAGGATTCCTTCCAATTCGTAAGACATGAGGGGTGTGGAGGTGACGTGGTTGCGGGATGACGGGCGGATCGGATCCGGGAAAATGCTGACCGGTCGCACGCCTTTTGTCACTCGCGGATTTGGCAAATTTTCCCCTGGCGAGAGGGCGGCCGAAGGGGCGACCGAGGGGGCGGGCGGCTCCGCGGCGCGCCCGGAGGGGTCAGGAGGGGACCGGCTGGCCGCGGTGCGGAGGAGCGGCGGCGAGCGCCTGCCGCACATACGCCTCAACCGCGCCGAGCTCGGCCGGCAGCCGCCGCCGCTCCAGCGGCCGGGCCTTCAGCGCCTCGAGGCTGGCATGGGTCGGTTCGGTGCCGGTGGCGGCGCGCACGACCTCGGGAAATTTCGCCGGATGCGCGGTGGCCAGCACCACGCTGACCCGCTCCGCATCGAGATCGTCGAACCCGCAGGCGGTGTGCGGATCGACCACGTAGCCGTACCGCTGCCAGACACGCGCAATTGCCCCGGCAATGCCCTCGTCATCCATCCGCGAGGACCGCGCGGGGCCCGCCGGCGGGCCGCCCAGGCTGAGACGGCCGGTGGCCTTCATTTCGGCCATGGCCGCCTGCGTGCGCGCGGCGTCCTGGCCGAGCAGAAAATACAGGAACCGCTCGAAGTTGCTGGCCGCCTGGATGTCCATGCTCGGGGCGTGGCTCGCCCGCACCTCGCCCTCGGCATAGTCGCCGGTGGTGAAAAACCGGTGCAAAATGTCGTTCTGGTTGGTCGCCACCCGAAAACGCGCGGAGGGAAACGCGCCCATCCGCTGCGCCAGCCAGCCGGCCAGGACGTTGCCGAAATTCCCGGTGGGAACCACGAATTCAACCCCCGCCACCCGCGCCTCCTCCGGCAGCCGCAGCCACGCCCACAGGTAATAGACGCACTGGGCCAGCACGCGTGCGATGTTGATCGAATTGACCGCGGACAAATTGACCTCGGCGGCAAACCAGGCGTCGCCAAACGCCTCCTTCACCACGCGCTGCGCGTCATCGAAGGTGCCCGGCACGCACAGCGCGTGCACATTGGCCGCGCCCGTGCAGACCATCTGCCGTTCCTGCAGCGGCGCCACCCGGCCCTCGGGATACAGGATGAAAATAGTGATCCCCGGCTGCCCGAGACACCCGTGGATGGCCGCCGAACCGGTGTCGCCGCTGGTCGCCCCCAGGACCGCCAGATGCTGGCCGGTCCGCGCCACCTGCCGCTTGTACAGCAGCCCGAGCAACTGCAGCGCAAAATCCTTGAACGCCAGCGTCGGCCCGTGAAACAACTCGAGCACGAACGTCCGGTCGTCGAGCCGCACCAGCGGCGCCACCTCGGCATGGTCGAAGCCGGCGTACGCCCGCCGGGTCAGCCGCCCCCATTCCTCCCGCGAAATCTCCGGCCCGAACAGGGAGAAGAATTCGGCCGCCAGCCCGGCATACGAAAGCCCGGCCCAGCCGGGCATCCGGCCGCGCAGATCAGGCAGATCCTCAGGCAGGAACAGGCCGCCGTCGGCCGCCAGACCCGCCGCGACCGCTTCGGTGAATGAATGCGGGCGCGTCTGCCCGCGAGTTGAAATGTACCGCATGAGAGCGGACATGATGCGCGGCCCACGGCATTTGGCAAAAAAACCGGGAGAGGGAACGGGCCCGCCGACCGGCTCCCGCCCTTTCCCCCGCCGGTTCAGGGCGGCGGCACGTCGAGGATGCGGTAGTATTTGCGGACCGCTCCGGGCGTGGAGTCAGTGAACGTGAGGCCCGTTTGCCGGGCGGTCAGCGGCCAGGTTCCGGGCAGTGGCACCCAAGCCTGCAGGTCGCTGCTGAGCTCCACCACATAGTGCCGTCCGACCACCGCCTGCCAGGCCAGCACGTTTTGTCCCTGCGGGTCAGGGGAGGCAAAGGCGGTCGTGCCGGCGAGCAGCGCCGGCCCTTCGTCGTCGTAGATTCGGCCGAGCAGCGAGGGGATGGGCAGCGTGGTGTTGATCGGATTGGCCAGGATCAGGGTCAAGGTCTCGTCCGTCTCCGGATCGCGGTCATCAAGGATCGTGATCGGGCCGATCTCGCCGTCGGTCTGCCCCGGAGCGAGGACAAGGGTGCCGGAAGCCGGGAGGTAATCGAGCCCGGCCGAAGCCTGGGCGGCTCCCGGGGACGCGGTGGTCCAGTCCACGCTGACCGGGCGGCCGCTTGGGGCGGACAGGACAGCGGCAAAGGCCAGCGGCTCCCCGCTTTCCTCGCGCGCCCCGGCCGGGGAGACGGTCAGGGTCGGGGGCGCATCATTGTCGACCACGGTGACCGTGGCCCAGGAGTCGGCGAGCGAAGCCTGGGTCGCCCCGGTCAGTTCGACCAGGAATGTTTCATCCGGCTCGTCCAGCGCGTCGTCGAGCAGCGCCACGGAGAGAGTCGCCTGACTTGAGCCGGCGGGGATGACGAGCGTTCCGGAAGCGGCCTGGAAATCTTCGCCCGCGGTGGCCGTGGAGGGCGGGTCGCCCACGGTGCGCCACTCGACGCTGACCGTCTGCCAGGCCGCCGGGGTGACGGTTACGCTCACGGTGGCGGCACCCGCGATTTCCGAGGCGGAGGCATCCGCAACCGCGACCTCGCGAGGCGTGGAGGAGTCGATCATTGTCACTTCCAGCTCGTACAGCTGGCAGACATCCGAGTTTCCGGCGGCCGCGATGCGGAGAAAGTGGGGGCCGGGCGGCAGGCTGGTCAGCGGCAGGATTTCCTCTTCTCCGGCGGCCGCGGCGGCCGCGGCGGCCAGCACCGTCGATCCGTCGGCCGCACGCAGCTCCAGGCTCAGGTCGTGCCGGGCGAGCGAATTAAAGGAGGTGCCAGCCGAGCACGAACCGCCGGCATTCTGCGCGCCCTCCAGATAGGTGGCTCCGATCGGCCGGACCGTGACCGTGAGACTCAGCCCCCCGGTGGCGGCCTCCAGGAGGTAAAAGTCCTGGTCGTCATTGTCATCGATGCTCAGGTGCGCCCGCACCGTCCGGCCCGCCGCCAGCGCTCCCAGGGTGGTTGCCGCCGCGGCGGAGTCGTTCGGCTCGTCCCGATCGCCATAGAGCCGCTGCACTGAATAAATGTCGTCCAACTGAGGGCCGCTCAGCGCGGAGATCTGGGGTTCCATCAATTTGGTGCTGTCCTGGGGGCAGACGTGGCGCAGGGCCAGGCCGTGGCCATGCTCGTGGGCGACCACCGCCCGGAGCTTCCGCGAGGTGTCGGCCGTGTCGGCAAAATACGAGTCGGACGTGTCGAGCACCATGTCTCCCTGCTGCGGGAAGTAATTGTAGGCCAGGACGTTGAAATTGCCGTCGATCGGGTGGCCGGAAAGCCGGATGTCCCCGCGCACGCCGGCCAGGCCGGCGCTGGTGGGAAAAGCCGCGCCATCGTCGGCGGGCTCGAAGACATAGGTCACGCCGCTGACCGCGGCCCACTCTGCGAAAACCTGGGCCAGCAGCGGACGCCAGACCGCTTCCGATCCATAACGTCCGTTGAGCCAGGCTCGCAGCGCGCTGGGGGAAGACGGTTCGCCAGACCCACCCGAGATCTGGGTTCCGTCGGCCACGATGCTCCAGGTCAGGGTGATCGGATCCCCCTGGCGCAGCCCGAAGCGACCGCCCGGAGTGGTGGCGGAGGAGGTCCAGCGCGAACCCAGCTGCCGCGCCGCCACCGCCACGCCGTCGCCCGCCCGCCGCGCCCGCGCTCGCTCCTGCGCCATCGCAAAAGCGCTGGTGACGGCCACGGGCGTGCCGGGGGCAAAACAAATTTCCGGCACCTGGCCGGAATCACCGGCCGCCCCGCCCAGCCCCGGCTCCGACCCGCCAACGGGCCCCGACAGCGACTCACCGTCGCCTGCCAGCAACCGCCCCACCATGTCCTGATGGCGCGGCGCCAGGCCCGCATAATCATCCCAGCCCAGCCAGACCCCGGACGGCGGGGCGGCCGGCCGCGCCGGTGGCCATGCCGGTGGCCGCGCCGCCACCGCATCATCGGGCAGCCGCCCGGCGGAGGGGCGCGGCCGCAAACTGTCGGCACCCACGCCCCCCGCCAGGGGCGCATCTCCGAAAGTTGCAAAATCAGTTCCAAAAGAAGTGGAGGGTGTCGTTTTTGAAGGCGACGTCGACTGCGAGCATATGGGCCAGACCGCTTGGGGACCAAAACTGGCCGCGACGTTTCAATCGGTCTTGAAACTGACTGCAGGTTGATTCCATGGAACCCGATCCAATGGGGGCATTGCGGGCGGCCAAGTCGGCGTAATTGAGGTGGTTGCGGTGGTTTTTGAAGTAGTTGACTTCCCGGTTGACGACCGCATCGGCTGGATTGGTGGCGAGATCCTCAAGGGTGTGG
>Ga0209702_10002337_pt1 | contig 33413 bp, 18 predicted proteins | sample FRY01_FD_187210 | JGI IMG/M metagenome (GOLD analysis project Ga0209702, IMG submission 187210) | Freshwater microbial communities from Lake Fryxell liftoff mats and glacier meltwater in Antarctica - FRY-01 (SPAdes) (version 2) | ecosystem: Environmental > Aquatic > Freshwater > Ice > Glacier...
AGAATGTCAAATGTTTCACCAGGAGTTACTGCGAAAGTACCTTTCATACGGGCACCTAAACCACCTGCGATATTGTTTTGGTAACCACCGCCACCTTGAGCACCAAATGCTTCAAAGGTAACTTCAGAAACACCAGCAGGAACAGTCCATTGTTGTAATGACCCTGAGTAGTTGAATTGAACTTCAGCTAGGGTATTTGGATCGTAACAGTTGCCGCAATCATCGCCAATGTAATTACCACCACAAACACCAGCACAGTCAATCACATAAATACAGCTTCCATCATCGCAAGCAGCATTTGGATTGAAGTTACAAGCTGCTAAATCGTTGCAACCAGGATAGGTACAAGTATTATTATCACAGTTAGCTGCAGGATCGAAGTTACAAGCAGTAGGATCAATACATCCATCAGGATAGAAACAAGATGCATCGTCGATATCTGCGTTTGCATTATAGTTGCAAGCAGCAGGATCCATACATCCAGGTTCGCAATCAGGAGCTTGAGAGTAATAGATCATTACTAGACCATTTCCAGACTGAGCACCAGAAGTATTGTCTTGGTTGGTTCCATTATTATAGGAACCGCCGCCACCACCGTAGGTAGAGTATGAGCTCCATTGACCCGCAGAACCACCGCCAGAATAACCACCACCAGCACCTGGACCGCCGAGATTGCCACCGCCACCTCCGCCGAATCCGCCGTAGTTGGTTGCGCCATAGCAACAGTTACCAACACCACCGGCACCACCGTTCATATATGCAGATCCACCAATTGCAGTACAGCAATGAGTACCACCGTTTTGGCCGTTTCCGAAGAAACCTCCACCGGCAGCACCTGCTATAGATCCATTCCAAGTAGAACCACCTTGTCCGTTTTGACCGCCGTTTCCAACGCCATAACATGCAGGAGGTGTAGCTCCAGCTTCTGTTATTTGACCGTGCGCCAATGCGATATCACGAGTACAGTTGTTACCGTGGGTAGTAGATGGTCCACCACCGCCGCCGCCGGCAACGAGGTAAGGAACGTTTCCGGCATCATTAACGATGAAAGATCCACCGCCACCGCCGTTTTCATTACCGTGAGGGTCATTCTGTATTGAGCCTGTTCCACCAATTTGACCAACAAGAATATTGAAGGTTTCACCAGGCGTTACGCTGAAAGTTCCTTTCATACGAGCGCCGCGTCCACCAGCCAAACTGTTATTTACACCACCGCCACCTTGAGCACCAAATGCTTCGAAGGTAACTTCAGTTATTCCACCAGGAACAGTCCATTGCTGGATGCCACCATTATAGTCGAATTGAAGAGCTATATCAGCTGGATCGTAGCAATTGCCGCACGCATCCTGAAGGAAGATTCCACCGCAAACACCTGCGCAATCGAGGTATAAGCAAGAACCATCGTCTTCAGTAGCAGTAACATCGAAATTACAAGCATTTACATCGTTACAACCTAAGTAATAAATACAAGTGCCATCATCGAAGTTTGCGTTTGGATCGTAGTTATCAGCAATTGGATCGGTACAGCCAGGCACACAATCCGGGATGAGCGAGTAAGTAACGATCACAAGACCATTACCGCTTCTAACACCGGATAAATTATCCTGATTTGTTCCTGTATTGTAGGAACCACCACCTCCAGCGTAGGTAGAGTATGAGCTCCACTGACCAGCAGAACCACCACCGGAATAACCACCACCAGCACCTGGGCCGCCGATTTGGCCACCGCCACCTCCGCCATAACCACCAAAGGTGTTATTACCCCAATTGCAGTCACCTTGTCCACCGGCACCACCATTTAGATAAGCAGATCCACCGATTGCAGTACAACCGTATGAGCCACCATTTTGGCCGTTTCCGAAGAAACCGCCGCCAGCAGCACCAGCATAATTTCCATTCCAAGTAGAACCACCTTGTCCGTTCTGACCGCCGTTTCCAGTGCCATAACATGAAGGAGGAGTAGCTCCAGCTTCTGTTACTTGACCATGAGCTAATGCGATATCACGAGTACAGTTGTTACCTTGGTTAATAGATGGTCCACCACCGCCGCCACCGGCAACGAGGTAAGGAACGTCACCAGCAGCATTCACGATGAAAGATCCACCGCCACCGCCGTTTTCGTTTCCATAAGGATCAGAATTTCCAAGGGTTGCACCCATTTGACCAACAAGAATATTGAAGGTTTCACCAGGCGTTACACTGAAAGTTCCTTTCATGTGGGCACCTAAGCCACCAGATAGGCTATTATTTATACCGCCGCCACCTTGAGCACCAAATGCTTCAAAGGTAATTTCAGTAACATCAGCAGGAACAACGAATTGCTGTAAAGAACCGCTGTAGTTGAATTGAACTTCTCCGGCAGCATTTGGGTCGAAACAGTTACCACAATCATCGAGAACATAAGTTCCGCCGCATTGTCCGGCACAGTCGATAAAGAATATACATGAACCATCATCATTACCTGCAGAAGGATCCCAGTTACAAGCTGCTGCATCGGTACAACCGAGATCAAACAGACAAGAGCCGTCGTCAAAATTTGCTGCAGGATCGTAGTTATCTGCAAGAGGATCAGTACAACCAAGAACACAAACAGGGATTGAGTTATACGTAATAACTACATATCCGTCGCCGACATTAAATCCGGCATCATTTACTTGGTTTGATCCGATGCTATAAGAACCACCGCCACGGGCTGTAGTAGAAGAATTATATCCACCATTACCGCCGTTGTAGCCACCGCCACCGCCGCCAGGGTGATGAATAGATCCGCCACCACCGCCGAAGCCGCCATGACCACTGTAGTTACTTGCACCGCCATTACCTGCATTGGTAAAGCTTTTTGCGTTTCCGCTACAATTAGAGTTTCCAGTGAAACCTGCGCCACCGCTGTCGCAGTAGCTACCTGAATCACCTCCATTGGTAGTTCCATTATTGGTTGTAAGACCACCCTGACCAGGTTGGTTTACACCTTGGTAATAAGCAGTACCGCCTCCGCCGCCACCGGCAACAAGAATTGGAGTAGCTGCGCCGTAATTAGGGCCTGTAGCAACAAAAGTACCGCCGCCGCCGCCGCCGCCATCATATTGCGGGTCATTTGGATTAAATCCTTTTTGACCTACCAGAATTTGAAGTTCAGTACCAGCAGTTAGAACGAAGTCACCGCGCATTGCAGCACCAAGTCCACCGATATTATTGCCATTCACCGTACCACCTTCCGCTCCATAAGCTTCGATATGGTAAGTGCCATTAGCAGGAACAGTCCAAGTCTGATATCCACCAGTATAATTAAACTGAAGATTACCAATTTGATTTGGATCATAGCAATTGCCACAATCATCAAGGAAGAAAGTTCCACCGCAAATACCTGCGCAATCCACTATATAAGCACAACTGCCATCATTACAAGCCGCAGCGGGATCGTAGTTACAAGCAGCTGCGTCATTACAGCCAGGATAAGTACAAGTAGCATTATCACAATTGGCTGCAGGATCGAAGTTACAGGCTGTAGGATCGATACATCCATCAGGATAGAAACAAGATGCATCGTCGATATCTGCGTTTGCATTATAGTTACAAGCAGCAGGATCCATACAACCAGGTTCGCAATCAGGAGCAAGCCCATAAGTGATATTTACGAAACCATTTCCTGAATTTGCCGCAGCGATATTGTTGGGGTTAGTACCAGAGTTGTAAGAACCACCTCCGCCACCACCGTGACCCCAGTCTGCTTGGTTGTAACCTGACCAGGTACCACCACCACCACCGGAATAGCCGCCGCCGCCGCCGCCGCCAAGGGCACCGCCGCCGCCGCCGCCAAAGCCACCGCGCATTGCATTTTGATTTCCTTCGCCAAGTCCACCTGCTGCGCCATTGAGATAAGAGTCTCCACCCCATCCCCATTGGCCACCGCCATGTTGACCCGTATATTCACCACCATCAGAGGAGAAGCCAGCGCCTCCACCACCTGGACGGTGTGATTGACCACCAGAACCTCCATTTCCGCCAGCACCACCGATGCCATCAGCAAGGAAATATTGATTGAAACTTGGTTGAGAATTTGAACCGCTTTCACCCGCTTCTGCCGGTTTTCCATCCTGATAATCACCAGGAACCGTTTCATTGTATCCTCCTGCTCCACCTCCAGCACCAGCGATTACCAATGGTACGTTTCCAGATTGACGGACTACGAAAGTTCCACCACCGCCACCGGCAGATTCAGAATTTCCGAGACCTTGTTGACCAACAATAATACTTAGCGTTTCGCCAGGAGTAACAGCTACAGTTCCGGTAATATTGGCACCAAGTCCACCTATACCATAAGAACTGTTACCACCTTGAGCACCAGCTGCTTCGATAGTTACCGAAGTAACACCGTTAGGAACCACCCAGTTTTGTACTGATCCATTATAATTGAAGCTCTCGACTGCTCCAGAATTGGAATCATAGCAGTTACCACAAGCATCAAGTACAAAAGTACCACCACAAACACCTGCGCAATCAATAATATAAATACAGCTTCCATCATCGCAAGCAGCATTTGGATTGAAGTTACAAGCTGCCACATCGTTGCAACCAGGATAGGTACAAGTACTATTATCACAGTTAGCTGCAGGATCGAAGTTACAGGCTGTAGGGTCGATACATCCATCAGGATAGAAACAAGAAGCATCGTCGATATCTGCGTTTGCATTATAATTACAAGCAGCAGGATCCATACATCCAGGTTCGCAATCAGGAGTAAGCGAATAAGTGATTACTACAAGACCATTGCCCAATTGAACGGCATCAGAATTATCCTGATTAGTACCTGCGTTGTAAGAACCACCGCCGCCACCGTTTCCAGGGCTAGAATAGCTTCCACCTCCGCCTGAGTAGCCTCCGCCACCTCCGGCACCGTCGCAGCCACCGCCGCCACCGCCACCGAAACCGCCGACTTGACCACCGCAAGTACCTACACCACCGGCACCGCCGTTAACGTAAGCTCTTCCACGAACATTGCCAGGTGCACAGTTATCTTCTTGACCATCAGAGAGGAAACCGGCACCGTTACCTGCACATGGACCGTTAGGACCATTAGTAGCTCCGTTTCCGTTAACACCTCCAACGCCTTCGTAAGACACACCACAGCATGGGCTATAACCATTTCTTCCGTTGTTGCCGGTTAAGGCATCTTGGTTACCATTGTTGCTGTAGTTTGCACCACCGCCACCACCGGCAACTATAAGAGGAGAGTTATCCGAAACCCTAACCACAAATGATCCACCACCACCAGCTGGGCGGTACTGTCCATCATTTTGGCCTTGTCCACCGACAAGTATGTTGAGGGTTTCGCCTGGAGTAACTGCAAAGTCACCTTTCATGCGAGCTCCGCGGCCGCCAATTCCGCCACCATTTCCAGATCCGCTACCCCCTTGGGCACCGAATACTTCAATAGTAACATTGGTTGCTCCGGAAGGAACCTCCCAAGATGTAATAGAACCACTGTAATTGAAAGTTTCAGTAGCGTTTGAATTTGAATCGTAGCAGTTTCCACAAGCATCAAGAACAAAAGTACCGCCACAAACACCTGCGCAATCAAGATACTGGCAAGAGCCATCATCTTCTGTTGCAGTAACGTCGAAGTTACAAGCATTAACATCGATACAACCCAAGTAATAGATACAAGTTCCATCGTCGTTTGTAGCTGCAGGATTATAGTTATCAGCAACAGGATCAGTACAACCGAGAAGACAATCAGGGGTAAGTGAGTAAGTAACGATCACAAGACCATTACCGCTTCTAACACCGGATGTATTATCCTGATTTGTTCCTGCGTTGTAGGAACCACCACCTCCACCGTAGGTAGAGTATGAACTCCACTGACCAGCAGAACCACCACCAGAATAACCACCACCAGCACCTGGGCCGCCGAGTTGGCCACCGCCACCTCCGCCATAACCACCAAAGGTGTTATTACCCCAATTGCAGGCACCTTGTCCACCGGCACCACCATTTAGATAAGCAGATCCGCCGATTGCAGTACAACCGTATGAGCCACCATTTTGGCCGTTTCCGAAGAAACCGCCGCCAGCAGCACCAGCATAATTTCCATTCCAAGTAGAACCACCTTGTCCGTTCTGACCGCCGTTTCCAGTGCCATAACATGAAGGAGGAGTAGCTCCAGCTTCTGTTACTTGACCATGAGCTAATGCGATATCACGAGTACAGTTGTTACCTTGGTTAATAGATGGTCCACCACCGCCGCCACCGGCAACGAGGTAAGGAACGTCACCAGCAGCATTCACGATGAAAGATCCACCGCCACCGCCGTTTTCGTTTCCATAAGGATCAGAATTTCCAAGGGTTGCACCCATTTGACCAACAAGAATATTGAAGGTTTCACCAGGCGTTACACTGAAAGTTCCTTTCATGTGGGCACCTAAGCCACCAGATAGGCTATTATTTATACCGCCGCCACCTTGAGCACCAAATGCTTCAAAGGTAATTTCAGTAACATCAGCAGGAACAACGAATTGTTGTAAAGAACCGCTGTAGTTGAATTGAACTTCTCCGGCAGCATTTGGATCGAAACAGTTTCCGCATGCATCAAGCATGAACGTACCACCGCAAACACCGTCACAGTCTAAATACAAACATGAGCCATCATCTTCTGTTGCTGTACCATCATAGTTACAAGCACTCACATCGATACAGCCCAAGTAGTATATACAAGTTCCGTTTTCGAAGTTAGCTTGTGGATTGTAGTTATCAGCAATAGGATCAGTACAACCAGGGAAACATTCAGGAATAGTAGAGTAAGTAATCACTACATATCCGTTACCGATATTAAATCCGGCGTCGTTTACCTGATTTGTTCCAATGTTGTATGAGCCTCCGCCCCGCGCTGTAGAAGAAGAATGATTATATCCACCACGGCCGCCGTTATAGCCACCACCGCCACCACCAGGATGGTGAATTGCTGCGCCACCACCACCAAAGCCACCATGACCACTGTAGTTAGATGCACCGCCGTTACCGCCATTTGTGAAGCTTTTTGCATTATTGCTACAAGTAGAATTACCTGTAAATCCGGCACCTCCGCTATCGCAGTAATCGCCAGAGCTACCTCCATTAGTTGTACCATCATTTGTAGTTAAACCACCTTGACCGGGTTGATTTACTCCTTGATAAGCAGCAGTGCCACCGCCACCGCCACCGGCGACAAGAATTGGGCTTGCAGCTGGATAGTTAGGTCCAACAGCTACAAATGAGCCGCCTCCGCCTCCGCCACCATCATTATTAGAATTTCCAGGGTTATATCCGGCTTGTCCTACAAGAATATGCAGTACATCACCAGCATTTAATTGAAAATCGCCACGCATTGCGGCACCATTTCCACCCACATTATTACCGTTTACGGTTCCACCTTGAGCGCCATAAGCCTCGATATGATATATGCCGTTAGCAGGTACAGTCCAGGTTTCATAGGCACCTGTATAGTTGAATTGAATATTTCCTTGAACATTTGGATCGAAACAATTGCCGCAGTCATCGAGAACATAAGTTCCACCACATGTACCAGCGCAGTCTATTGTATAGATACAAGATGCGTCATCAATTATTGCTATAGGATCGTAGTTACAAGCCGCTGCATCGATACATCCAAAATCGTAGTTACACGTTCCGTTATCGAAATTTGCAATTGGATCATAGTTATCAGCAATCGGATCAGTGCAACCGGGATTACAAACTGGGATTGAAGAATAAGAGATGGTTAAAGTTCCATTTCCGTATCTCACACCTGATTGAGCCAGTAATAAGCTGCCAGCGTTAAATGAACCACCTCCACCACCGGAGTATCCATTTCCATGATACGGAGCACCACCACCGGAATAACCACCGCCGGCACCGCCTCCTGTGTTGCTACTGTGAGTACCAGCACCGCCACCGAAACCACCATAAGCGTTTCCTGTAGCACTGGTTCCACCTGCACCACCGTTTACGAAACCGTAACCGAATTGGTAGCCATAATTTCCGCCGCTAGAGCCGTTGCTGTAGAAGCCTCCGCCTCCACCAGCACCGCTTCCGCAACCAGCAGCATCACCACCGCCATTTCCATTTACACCTCCATTACCACCGCAACTTTGTCCGGCAGTGCCGAACTCAGTAGTTTGGCCTGGCTGTCCTTGGCTACTACATGTTGCACCGGAACCGCCTCCGGCAACAAGTAGCGGGACGTTTGCTGAGGTAGCGAGGAATGTACCTCCACCGCCACCGGCAGCGTTGCTCACGTCCTGAGCTTTTTGTCCAACTAGGATTTTCAGTTGGTCGCCAGGGGTGACACTAATAGTGCTCTGAATACGAGCACCAAGTCCACCTTGGTTTCCACAACTGTAACCACCTTGTGCGCCATAAGCGTCAACAGTGATTTGAGTAACTCCCGCCGGAACGGTCCAGAATTCGATAGATCCAGAATAATTGAACTGGATCTGACCATTTCCTGCATTAGGGTCGTAGCAGTTATTACATGCATCAAGCACGTAAGTTCCACCACAGTTACCTGCGCAGTCAAGAGTCCACAAACATGAGCCGTCATTTACGACCGCAAGCGGATCGTAGTTACACGCATTTGGGACGGTACAGCCAGATTGGCCGTAGGACGACACCATCCCAAGCGCTGACACAATAAGTGTCAGAAAAAGACTCAATTGTTTCATTATTACTAATTGATTTTGGTTAGACAAGCGAAAAGGCCTTATTCCAGCCTTTTCACCATGTTATCGGTAAATTAATTTAATATTAAATATGGGTTATTTCTTAGTTCTTATTCACCTAGAATTTGTTCGCAGCTAAGGCCGAATGAAGTTAAGAATATAAGTAAATCGGCAGTGTTAACGAATCCATCGAAGTTCAAGTCACCAGGACAAGTTCCGATTGCCACACACTGTTGTAAAGCATCATCCCAATAAGTGTTTTCACCACAAGGGTTTCCGAAGATACATGAGCCATCATCCAAAGTTGCTGCTGGCTCGAAGTTCAAGGCGCAACCATCAGTGCAACCACTAACGCTCAGGATACACGATCCATCGTCGGTATTAGCATAGATGTTAAAGTTAAGCCCTGCAGGATCAGTACAACCAGGTTGGAAAGGAATACACCCACCATTATTTGTATTTGCATCTGCGTTATAGTTAAATGAAGCAGGATTAGTGCAACCGAATACCATTGGGATACAAGATCCATCATCAGTATTTGCAGCAGCATTGTAATTTGTAGACAATGCAACAGTACATCCATTTACAACAGGAACACAAGAACCATCATCTTGAGTAGCATTTGCATTATAGTTGAAAGCAGTAAGATCAGTACAACCTAGAACTGAACAAGTACAAGAGCCATCATCAAGCGTAGCCGCAGGGTCATAGTTAGCAGCCCAATCGAAAGTACAACCTTCGATAATACAAGAGCCATCATCTTCTGTGGCGCCTGGATCATAGTTTGCGGCTACAGGGTTTGTGCAACCTGCGTACAAACATGAACCGTCATCAACGTTTGCTAAAGGATCAAAGTTAAATGCAATAGGATTAGTACATCCTAATACACATTCTGGTTCGATAGTATATATTATACGAGCTTGACCATTACCTGATCTTTGTCCAGCGATGGTTACGGCCAATTGGCCACCACCGACATAGGAACTACCTCCACCGCCACCAGCGCGGAATGCAGCACCACCACCGTACCAGCCACCACCGCCACCGGCGATATTTTGACCAAATACACCACCACCATTTCCGAAGCTACCAGCTTGAGAAGGAGCAGTACCAGCAGCACCACCAGAAGCTTGGCCACCGCCGCCGCCTCCAGTATTTCCGATTAACGAAGTACCAACAGCTCCATTAAAGCCACCGCCATTTCCACCGGCACCTGCATTTGGACAACCAGTGTTTCCAGCGCCACCGCCACCACCAACAATCAAACGAGAAGCAAGAACACCAACAGTAGTTCTAATGTCAGTAGCACCGCCACCGCCAGAACCGAACTGACCGCCAGATCCACCACCGTTCCATCCAGCTGTACCATTAGAGTTTCCTTTTCCACCAACATATACGCGCAGGATTTGTCCGGGAATAACATTATAGTTTGCTTCACTGTATCCACCTAAACCACCATCTGTTTGAATTGGATTAGGATTGCAAGCTTGTGAATCACCACCTTGAGCTCCCCAAACTTTAAGAGTTACAAGAGAAACACCATTAGGCACGGTGAAATTTTGCAATGCACCAGTAAAGTTGAAAGTGATGGAATCAGGCACTATCAGAGTTGGGTCATAACAAAGACCACAATCATTAATAATGCTATTACCATTAATAACACCTGCACAGTCAGTACAAGATGAGTTATCACCGCCACAAATTCCGCAATCATCAATTACAGCATTGCCGCCGCATATTCCGAAGCAGTCAACAACAGGCAATAGATTAGGGTCTTCGTAAAGAACACCATCGCAACCTAATACACAATAAGGTATCCCTTGGTTAGGATCGTAACAGTTGCCGCAAGCATCTTGAACAAAAATCCCACCGCAAAGGCCATTACAGTCAACTATGTAAGCACAAGTACCATCATCAGCAGTTGCATCGGGATCGTAGTTACAAGCTGCAACATCAACACAACCAGGTATACAAGGTAACAATCCGGTTAATCCTTCAACACAAATACCGCAATCATCCAAATAAGCGGTACCATTAAGGTCACCGTTACAGTCATTAAGACAGATAGGGAATTCAATTCTGTAAGTAAAACGCACACTACCATTACCGGCATTTTGTCCAGCCGTAGTAGCACCAAGTACAACACCACCAAGGTATCCTGATCCACCTCCGCCACCAGCGCGGTAAGCTGATCCACCACCATACCAACCACCGCCACCACCGGCAACGTGCGATTGAAGGGTATTACCACCATTTCCGAAAGTACCAGAGTTTGAAGGAGCAGTACCAGCAGCACCACCAGAAACCTGGCCACCCCCGTTACCACCTACACCTGTAATAAGAGCAACACCCGCTTGTCCAGCAGAGCCACCGCCATTACCACCAATACCATAATCTAGCGTACAGCCACGTTGGCCACCGCCACCGCCACCTGCAACAATTCTTCTTGAAGCAAGCACACCTATAGAAGCTCTAACGTCAGAGGCTCCACCTCCGCCGCCGGCATACTGGCCACCGCCACCACCGCCGTTCCAACCAGAAGGTCCATTAATAGAACCTTGTCCGCCTACATAGATATAATAAGTTTGTCCTTGGACAACCAAAAGATGTCCGCGTGAGTAACCACCCAAACCACCATCATCTTGGAAATCATTCACACCATTACAACTAGATGATTTACCACCCTGCGCGCCCCAAGCTTCAACATAAATGGAGTCAACACCAAAAGGAACGGTGAAAGATTGAAATAAACCAGTGAAGAAGAAGTTAGCAACAATTTGTTCTGGTCCATCCGGATCATAACAAACGCCACAGGCATCAATTTCTGAGTTACCACCGCACAGGCCTGCACAGTCAACGATGTATTCACAACTTCCGTCATCAACAGTTGCTCCTGCATCATAGTTACAAGCAGCACCATCAACACATCCTAAAACACAAGGTTCAAGACCAGTGTCTCCTTCTACACAAACACCACATTCGTCGATATAAGCATCACCACCAGGGACACCAGCACAATCCGGCGGACAGTCGATATCACCTTGAGAAGCATACAACAGGACATTGAATCCAAACTCCATCAAATCTGTTTGAGGTCCCCAACCATTGACCATTTCATACCATGGTAAGGTTAAACCACCAAAGAGTACTTTACCAGCACCCCAATCTGTTTCGCACAACATGATTTCGTTGATATTGTCAGCAGCTCTAAGGATGTTGACAAGCCCTGCGCCACCTTGAATAACGGAGTGGCCCATGTAGTTTCCGTCGAAATAGTTTGCGACAATTCCGGTATAAAGCGGGTGATTTAAGTCAACAGGAATAGCATCGAAATTCAGAGACGCTCCACCGTTGTAAACCAATTGAACACCTACGCCGTCACCACCTTGGAAGCCGTAGCTCATTCCATTACCTTCATTAGGAGCGGAGTTGAGGAGCAGACGATTTCCTTCGGCAACCCAATCTTCCATCACAGGCAAGTGAATGTTCAGGAAGTTTTCCATTTCCTGCGCGTTGTCATCACCACCTTCGCAATAGATAAAGCTATGGTTATCCAGCAGGAAATTAATGTCGACCGTTTCATAGCGCAAGTCAGACCACTGACCTACACCAAAAATATCGTCTAAGTTGTTCAAGTTGGCGAGGGTATTAACCCCGAAATCATCCCATGGATGACCAACTGTAGATCGGACAAAAGCTGCTTTACCTACAAAAGGATAGCAGTCAATTTGGGCTGTTAGAGGGGCGTACAAGCCCACCAATAACAACAGGGTAAGTATTCGTTTTGGCATCAGTAATTTATTAAGGCAGCCCTAAAGATAGACGAAATAAGAATATATACAAATGAATTCAATGTCAAATCGGTTGAGAAACATAAAATTGTCGATAAGTTTTTCGTTTTAGCGTTGTGAATCCACCATAAAAAACCGATTTTTAGAGACCTTAATTATTTGAAATGAATAGGTTACACATTTCCAAACTTGGAAATTGATTTTAGATTTCTGTTTTTTAATTCACTGAACATTTTTATGAAAGAAATCATAAGTTGGGGCGATTTTAGTTTATTAGACTTGAGAATAGGTACCATTTTAGAAGCTAGTATCTTCCAAGAATTGAAAAAACCGGCTATAAAGCTGTTAATTGACTTTGGAACGGCGGGCAAAAAAAAGAGCAGTGCCCAAATTACCATCCTATACTCCCCTAATGAGTTAATTGGCAAGCAAGTTGTGGCCATCATTAATTTGCCTTCGAAACAAATTGCGAATATTATGTCGGAGTGCTTGGTTCTAGGCGCTATAGGATTAAATGGTGAAGTGGTATTGCTTCAACCTGAAAGAAGAATTGAAAATGGCAGTCACATTGCCTAGGTTGAAGTGCATTTGAGATTTAGGCTATACCTTATTATATAGTATGGTCACCTTTAGAGGTTATTCTAATTAGTTAGGCTTTGTGAAATTTGGATTGGCAAAGACTATTTTTGCAAGCAATGAATAAGATTGTGTTTCTAGATCGTGATGGGGTGATTAATCGTGACCCGGGTGATTATACTTGTTCTTTAGAAGAGTTTGAAATTCTTCCTGATGTTATTCCTGCTTTAATGCAACTTCATTCCATGGGTTTTTTGTTGATGATCGTTACAAATCAGGGGGGCGTGGCTAAAGGCCTATACACTTTGGCGGAAGTGGAACGAATTCATCATTCATTTGCATTAACCTGCTTAAATCAAGGTGTACTGATTTCAGAATTTTGGATTAGCCCACATCATGAATCAAAAGGGAAGTCTTTAAGCAGAAAACCCGGCAGTTTACTATTAGAAAGAGGGCTTTCCAAGTATAAAGCGGATCCTAAACTTTGCTTTATGATTGGAGATAAGGGACGCGATGTTCAAGCGGCTAAATCAGCCGGAGTAGAGGGGATACAAATTCCTGTAAATGGATCTTTATTGGAAGCCGTTAAAATTATCAGAGCAAAATCATGAAATTCATACTTGCAAATAATGAGTTGTTTTCGGCAGAGTTGCCCGGAGTAAAAATTAGCAATCGAGGATTTCACTATGGCGATGGTTTTTTTGAAACGATCAGAATTCTTGATGGTAAGCCATGTTTTTATAATGCTCATTTTGAGAGAATTCTGAAAACCGCCAAGGCATTAGGAATGATCCTTCCTGACGATTTCAGCAAAGATTCACTGCTGCAATCTATCCACTATCTACTTAAAGAGAATTCAATTTTTGAAGGGGGAAGGATGCGGATAACATTTACTCGCAGTGGGGATGGCTTTTATCTTCCCGAAAAATCAACATTTGATTTTTTTATAGAGGCTAAATCCGTTGAACACAATATTTACACATTGAATCAACAGGGCCGATCTATAGATATTTACCCGGATATTCGTAAACAAATCAACCTTTTATCCATTTATAAGACACTGAATTGCCAAATCTATGTTATGGCAAGTCTTAGCGCTAAAAACAAAGGATTGGATGATTGTTTAATTCAGAATGATCGAAACAATATAATAGAAGCTAGCAGTTCAAATGTATTTATAGTTAGCAATGGGGTGCTCTACACTCCTACTCTGGATGATGGTTGCGTTGGCGGGGTGATGCGAATGCAAATAATTAATCTAGCACTAGAGAATAAAATTAAAGTTTATGAATGCAATCTTACTCCACAACATTTACTGGCTGCGGATGAAATATTTTTAACTAATGCAATTCAGGGGATTCAATGGGTTAGCTCCTATCGTACAAAAAGATACTTTAATGAAAATGCCAAAAAATTTATTCAAATATTAAATGCTGCAGCTAAGATATAACTAAGCATTTAATCGAACTCGTGGATCAAGCCAAGTATAGATAATATCTACCAATAAATTAATTAAAACAAAAGTACAGGCAATAATTAAAACTGCCCCCATTACAACTGGTAGATCTTCTTTTTCCAAAGCGGAGAACACTTCAAGTCCAAGACCCTTCCAGCCAAAGACAAATTCGACAAATACAGCTCCTGCGAGCAATGATGCAAACCATCCTGAAACAGCTGTTACAACGGGATTCAATGCATTTCTCAAAGCATGAATAACAATCACTCTAAAGGGGCTTAATCCTTTAGCTTTTGCTGTTCTAACAAAATCACTATCCAATACTTCGAGCAGTGAATTTCGGGTAAGTTGAACAATTACGGAAAGTGGGCGAATTCCTAAAGTTAAAGCTGGAAGAATTAAATTTTCAGGTTTAAGATAGACGCCAATCCATGGATCGATATCGTACAAACTTCCAGTCATGGGTAAACCTGTTCCGGGTAAATAAATCAAGTTATCAGCCCAAGGCATGAACTTATGAATCGATACAGGAAGAAGCAATGGTAAAAGGCAATAGAGCAATCCCAAAGTGAAACCAATTATAGCATATTTCGTCCATTTTTTTTCTATAGCAGGACTTAAATTTTTGCTTTTAAACCAATAAAGAATCAATACTAGAATCATGAAAACAAAAGGCATCAAGGGGAAATAAATTTGCTCAAACCAAACTAATCCACCTAACCAAGCCACAAGAATTGCCATAAAAAAAGAAGGCAGAGACATTCCCAAAGCGGAAATAAAAAGGCTCAAATGATCTTCTGGTTTACCTTTTCTTAATGCTGTAAATATGCCGAGTGCTATACCGAAGATCAAGGCAAAACTCATTGCCGAAACAGCCAGAATTACAGTGCCTGGCAATGAAGATACAATAATTTCGGCAACAGGCCGATTTGATTTATAGGATCTTCGTAAATATGGGAATTTTAAAACGAGAGCCGACTCAGAAAAATTGAATAATTTAAAATAACTGTATTTTTCATCGGATAAAAACGAAGGCGATTCATGGTCGATTTTATTATGAATTGAAATTGGAGAAAGGTCATTTAAATACAGTAAATATCTAGTACCAATAGGTAAATCTAATCCCAGATTCTTTCTAATCGCAGCCAGCACTTCTTCTGAATCATTTTGGCCGGCAATTTGTCGTGCAGGATCAGCAGGACTGAGATTGAAAATAAAAAACACCAAGCTAACAACACCGAGAAGTACAGTGAAAGAATAGAACAATTTATTAATCAGAATACGAAGCATTCTATCAACGCGAATGTTTCGCGATCAGGGATTGAAAATCAGGTAAATCACAAGCCGCCCATTTATTGATCACCTTTCCATCACTCATCATAACGATTCCCGGATTTGCGCGGATAATTGTTTTGAGAACTTTTTCATCACTTCGCAAAAATGGATATGCCGCTTGATGATCATGCCTCCATGTATCCGCTATTTGATCAGAGGAAGCAGTTACTCCAAAGAAACGATGACCTGCATCTTGTGCTGCTTTTGCAAAAGCATTTATTTCTTGCTGATAGTCATTATCACTATGCTCTAAATCATAGCTGATTTGCAGGAATAAAATTCCTCTGTCTTCCAAAACACTTTGAGTAATATCTTCCCCTTCAAAAGTTTCGAGCATGAAATCAGTAATTGGAGGTACGTATCCTGCTTTTAATTCAATTGTTTTTCCTTCGAAGGATTTCACTTCATATTTCTTTATAAATGAAGAGTCTGAATAAAGCTTTTGTTCGAGGTAATCGGAGCTGAGTACAATGGTATCCTTAGCATTTTTGATATTCGTAAAAGTATATTCTACGGCATTTAAAGGGGGTTGCTTGCCCAAATCTTCGGCAGACATCATTCCTTCTCTAACACTCAATCCGATGGCATAAGGACGATAATCTTTTAGAGGCAAATGCACTAAGGTATAATATTGAAATATTCCGCAAACTAATGCAGCGCCAATTGCAGTGAACCACTCAGCCCGTGGGCCGGGCATGAACTTTTTAATTGCTAGATAAACCCCAAAAATAATAAATGTGAAGGCAATAGGAAATAACCAATCGAGCATAAGTACACTAAAACCAGTAATAAGAAGAAGGGAGACCGGCAATATATAGAGGTCTTCCTTGGAAGTATTGAAATTGATTTTTTTACTGAAAAAGGCTGCAAAAAAGACAATGGTGATGAAGAATAATAGCACCAAATCTTTGTAGAAAGATTCCCAAGGCGTTAATGGGATGGCATTTCCAAAACAACCACATTCCATTACGCACTCTTTTGTTTCAGTCATTTCAACTCCGTCTCGCATTACTGTGATTTCGGCAAATGGATCACAGGTAGCGGTGTACCATGTAAGCCAAGTGAAGAATAGAATCATGGCCATCATGAGAGCCGCGGTAAGTTTAGATTTTCCACCGACTAATACTGCAAGTCCGAGTACAATTTCTGCTATACAAATAAAAATGGCGAGCTCAAGCGCATAAGGCTCGAGATAGGTCATATTCAGTGCTTTTCCGCCAAAATACTCTACGAGTTTATACGAAAATCCGAGAGCATCATTGGCTTTTATCAATCCTGAAACAATGAAAAGAGAACCAACAAGAATGCGCGAGATGTATATCAATAAATTCATAGTTGTAGATATTTGGGGCTAAATTAAAAGGCGAAAATCAGGTAAATTTAAGATTAACTAGTCTTTAACACTTGAGCAGAAAAAATGCTTTTACACATTCGATTCTGAATTGAGTTCATCGAGTTTAATCAATGCGAATAGTGCATAATTGGCCATATCCATATAATTTGCATCGACACCTTCAGAAATGAGCGTTTTGCCTAGATTATCTTCAATTTGCTTCACTCGGAGCAGTTTCATTAGAATAAGATCGGTGAGAGAACTAATGCGCATATTTCTCCATGCTTCGCCATAATCATGGTTTTTTTTAGCCATCAATTCACGCACATTAAAGGCATACGCATCGTACAATGCATTTGCTTTTTGAGCAGGCATATCTTTTTCATCCGAAGGTTTGAGGTCGATTTGAATGAGGGCCATAATGGCATAATTCACGATACCCTGAAATTCCTGATAAATGCCCTCTCCTACTTCCGATTTCTCTTTTTCCTCTAGTGTTCGGATTCGTTGGGCTTTGATAAATATCTGATCGGTAAGTGAAGAAGTTCTCAATATGCGCCAGGCAGTACCATAGTCGTGTAACTTCTTCATAAAGATATCTTTACAAGGAGCAAAAGCCTGATCGTACTGTTTTAATGTTTGCTGCATGGATGGAAAACATAAATTTGGCATGCGCAAGATACTAAAGAATCAGGGTGAGAAATAGATTGAGAAAGACTGAATGTTTGGAGTGGACAATAATTATGTGATGAAAAAGAGTTTAAAAATCAGGGGAGAAATAGTACAGCTTGAGGAGCCTAAAGTAATGGGGATTCTAAACATTACTCCGGATTCTTTTTATGCAAATAGCAGGGTATCATCTGAGAATGAGATACTTAATATAGCCGGTAAAATGTATTCTGATGGTGCTTGGATCCTTGATATAGGCGGAATGTCGAGTCGTCCCGGATCGGAAGAAATAGATATAGAAACGGAACGAAATAGGGTTGTATGGGCAATTAAAACGGTAAGAAAGCATTTTCCCGAAATATTAGTTTCTGTGGACACTTATAGATCAGTCGTGGCCCGATCTGCCATTAATGAAGGAGCAGACATGATAAATGACATTTCGGGGGCTCAATTTGATCCAGAAATATTGGATGTGGCGTCGAGCTCACAAGTTCCGTATATTTTAATGCATACACCGGGAAAACCTTCTGAAATGAGTGGTCTTGCGGATTACGGTGATGTATTTGGTAGTGTTTTCAAGTATTTTTCTGAAAGGATAAGCCTTTGTCATCAAAAAGGCATTAGTGACATTATTCTAGATCCTGGTTTTGGATTTGGGAAAACCTTAGATCAGAATTGGGAATTGATGCGCAAACTGGATTTGTTTTCGGCATTTGAACTGCCTATACTTGTTGGAATAAGTCGTAAATCCATGATTAATAAACTCTTGGAAATTAAAGCGGAAGATGCCCTAAATGCAAGTACCGTATTAAATACGATAGCTTTACTTCAAGGCGGGAACATACTCAGGGTACATGACGTAAAAGAAGCTGTTCAAACTATTAAAATGGTTAATCAATTTCGATAAATCATCTGGAAGAGCATCAGATCATATTAGCTCCTGCATCGCTTTGGCTTTTGAATAGTGCCTTGGCTTTGATCATGTTGGCTGTTTCGTTGGGACTAGATTTTCGGGATTTACCCGCTATAAGACGAAAGCCTTTTTCATTGAGCATTGGCTTAGCTTCTCAATGGATCATAATGCCTTTACTCACATTGGCCTTCATTTGGCTGGCCGATTTGAGTCCTTATATATCATTGGGACTTTTACTTGTTTCAGTATGTCCGGGTGGAAATGTATCTAATTTCTTTTCACTTCTCTCCAATGGTAATGTGGCTCTCTCAGTAGCCTTAACCTTTTTCTCCAGTATTTTTGCTGTATTGGTTACGCCATTTGGATTTGCATTATTTGCAAATTGGTCACCATTCACAGAATACGTTCAGTTATTTGATCTCCGATTAACCGATATAGTCCCTATTCTATTTGCGATTTTGCTATTACCTCTGGGATTTGGGTTTCTATTGAGGAAATACGTTCCAATACTGGCTAATAGATTAAAATCGCCCATGAAAATTTTGGGGATTTTTATATTGATGCTCTTCATTTTCGGCGCAGTTTGGAAACATCGATCATCTTTTATGATCATACTTCCAACAGTGTTTATACCCGTTTTACTGCATAATCTAATAGCCTTTTTATCGGGTTATTTTGCAGGAAAAGTGGCAGGTTTACGAAAGCGAGAAATACGGACAATTACTATAGAAACTGGGATTCAAAACACCGGACTGTCATTGGTAATCATTTTCGGTTTCTTTGATGGAAATCAAGAAATGGCAGCAGTTGCCGCATGGTGGGGCATCTGGCATCTGATTGCCGGTTCCGCCTTAAGTATATTCTATCGTTATCGAGACAAAGTTAATTCCGAATCAAACGAAGAGCTCCAGCTTTAAATCTCAAGAGATAAACTCCCTTTTCCAATGTGCTGAGATCAACAATATTTTGTCCCTTGCTGATGACCATATTTTGAATCAATTTACCTTCTGCACTGAACAATGAACAGCGTTCGGTTTCATTCAATTCTGATTGAATAGTGATAAGCCCATCACTTGGATTAGGATAAACATCAATTAATTCTAACAAAGCTCTTTCGGCAATGGAAGAGAATAGCCAAACGAAACTACGCTGAGTACTCAATTCACTTTCTGCGCAGGCACCAATTGCTAAAACACGCCAGTAAAATATTCCTTCTAAAAGATCAGGGTTCCAATTTGCATCAAGCGAAAAGGAAGTTTCAGTTCCAGTATTTTCATCAAAATAAATAGCACTAAAATCGGAGTCCTGACTAATTTGCACTACATATTCCATAGCGCCAGAAACAGCATTCCAAGTAAGGAAATCATCTGAACCGAATAAAATTTCTGCTGCTTCATCCGGTGAAGTGAGAACTGGAGTTTCGGGCATAACACTTACAATTTCCAAAGAGGCAGGAAGTTCATAAACACCAAATTCTGATATCATTTGAATGGTGAAATTATAGATACCTGGAGTTAAAGAAGATAATCCCTGAATATTAACATCCGCCTGTCCTGGAGCGGCTAGCAATGAGCCTGAAAAACTGATTTCCTCGGGGAAATCATAAGATTCAAAAATAAAGGAACCCATCAATGCAGCATGTACATCAACACTGAAAACGGCCTCATCAATTCCGCACTCTACAGAAACGAAATCCTCTGTTAGGTTGAGCAAATGGGGTTTTACAATAAATAATCCATCATACATATCAGTTACCGGAATATTTCCACTTGCGAAGTAGGGATAATTGCTCCAAGATCCTGCGAAAGACGCTTCATCTAAATTTGGATCCACATCAAAATAGCCAATTTCATAAAGGTTATGATTTTCGATATCTACACCATCCAAAATGCGGAGTCCAGAGCGATAGTTACTTTGATAAATGAAATTATCGAGGGTATACAAATTGTGATCAATGGAAAGAACGTCATTTTCAAAAATTCCAATCATCATGGGATAATCTAAATCTTGAACATCCCAAATAAATGTTTTAGTTCCACCTCCAAGATTGATTTCGTCTAGTTCATCACCTATGAGAAAATATTTATGATCTTCCGTTAACCAACCCTGATGGGTGTATCCTACTCCTTCATACCCTTCGGTTGAAATCATATAACAGTCTGTTTTGTCTTCAACATCAACGATGGTAAGCGCATCCGTATTACAAGCAAAAACAACTTCCTTTCCGGCATAATCAGTGTCAGGGCCATGATAGACTACAGCTTGACAATCATGCGTATAGCCGTCTTGAGCAAATCCTCCTGCAATTACAGGATTTAGTGGATCTTGAATATTTACTATGTGCAATCCACCGGAAAAAGTATTTGCACCAATTATGTAAGCAAAGCCAGTTTCCTCATTAACAGCAATATTGTGAGCCTTCCCAAAACCGTCATAATAAGCACTTTCAGAAAACGTAATAGGAGGAATATCAATATTATCTAGTTGAAAAAGATCAAAAACTTGCAATCCATGACTTCCTGCTTCACTTACAATAAAAGCATAATTATTATAAACTTTAATATCGCGCCATAAACTTCCAACCGTATGACTTGGTAAAAATCCAACAAATACAGGATTTACAGGGTTCGTAATATCGATAAATGCAGAACCTTCAAATCCCCCTAATAATACGTACTCATTACCTGTAATGGGACTAGTCCATCCCCAAACATCATTCACGTTGTTACCAACTTGCATTTCTGCATTGGGAATGAATGCCATCAGGTCAACATTTTCACAAGGAAATACTCCAGCGAATCCATTATCACAAAGTGTTTGAGCTTTTGCTGAACTGATTATTGCCAAAAGAGCAAGAATTAGCGATGATTTAAAATACTTCATTCTATTATTATTCTTTGTGATGAAATAGTTAAATCTGTAGACATCAAAATATAGATACCTGATGGTATTTTAGAAATATCAAGACTGAATTTTCCATTCAATCCCATAGTAGGAAACTCTGCTACAACTTGACCTGTTAAATTCATCAATTTTATTGTAGAATCAATGTTTTGGCTCCAAGTTACATTAAGAATATTCTTAGCAGGATTAGGATATGCATTTAGCTTTAAAGGTTCAATAACTGAATGATTTAAGTTCAGTACTTCTTCATCAGGACGGAGAATAAATAAACCGTTATCCATATTTGATACAATAACATTTCCACTTTCAAAATAGGGATACACACTCCAAGAGCCACTATAACCCGGATAGTTCAGACCTTGTGAAGTATCAAAAAAACCAACTTCTTCAAGCGGACCATTGCCAAGATTTGAAATATCTACAATTCGCAATCCTGATAAATAGTTAGCCATAAATGCTAGATTTCCTTTTGTATAAAGATTGTGATCCGAAGTGATTTCAGGACTTTCATGGTATCCTATATAGACTGGATTATCCAGATCGATCATATCCCAAAGATGAGTTCGCGTTGCAAAAAAGAAGGTTGATTCATCAATTTCATCATTTTGCAAAAAGTAGCGATGATCTTCCGTAAGCCAACCCTGATGTATATACGCAGCATTTTCATACGTTTCAGTACTGATCATTTCACAATCGGTTTTGTCAGTGACGTCAGTAATTGTTACATAATCCTCATTAGAACTAAATGCAATCTCTTTACCTGTATGCTCAACATCAGGACCGTGATATATTACAACCTGAGTATCATGGGTATAGCCGTCTTCAGCGTATCCTCCTTCAAGAATTGGTTGAGTAGGGTCTTGAATGTTCACAATATGCAAACCACCATTAAAGGTATTAGTTCCGACAGCATAAGCAAAACCTGATTCTTCATTAATAGCAATGTTATGAGCATTTCCGAAAGCCCCATAAAATGCAGTTTCCGTGAAAGAAACTGGTGGATTAACAACATTATCCATTTGGGTCAATGAAATTACCTGCATTCCATGTTCGCCTGCTTCAGACACGATAAATGCATGATCATTATAAACTTTAGCATCGCGCCAAAGGCTAGGACTTGTATGACTCGGTAAATCACCTAGATATATAGGGTTTACCGGATCAGTAATATCGACAAAGGAAGTGCCGTTTGACTTGCAATAAATGGCAATTTCTTTTCCTTGCGGCGAGGTCCATCCCCAGCAATCATTTCCGTTTTGTGCTCCGCCGACATCATCCAATGAGAGATGACTCATTAAAGTAACATTATCGCATCGAAACCCATCTGCAAACCCGCCAACGCAAGGTGTTTGAGCAAAGGACATCAAAGAAGACAAAGTGGTTAAAAATGCAATTGTAGAATTTCGAATCATACTTAGGTTGGAATTGAGTGTTGGTTCCGAATAAAAACTTAAACATACAAATCGGCGCCGAGTCTTTGAAAAAAAGGCCTAGGCATTCAAAATATTTAAAGAATTATTCATGCAGGTTGTTATAGCGAAGGTACTAAAAGCTTTCGCCAATTATCACTACAATTTGCAAAGAAAAAACCCGAAGACATCTCCGGGTTTTTCGCATTATTATATAAGTCTATCAATTGTAATCAGGGAGAAAAGAGTAGTTCTTACTGTAATTGAGCATTTGATCTGTGAAGCTCATACCGTATTCTACTTTCACGTCAATAATATTTCCATTCTCATCCATTTGGGGAAGGAGAACTGGATTAATGAACCCTGAATAAGCTGGAATATTGAGTTTTTCTGATCGGCTGATTACTTCGGCATGAATAGCAGGATCGACCTGTACGCCGTAGTTCTCGACCAAGTTCTTACCTGCCTCATAATCTCCTTGAGATTTGATTCGTTGCACTTCTTTTAAAAGCTCACCGAAAAGTGTGCGAAGCTTGTCATAATCCTGAATATCATAATAGGTTTTGCCATCGCGCTGAACCAGAGCAATTACATTATCAGCAGTACCTTTTTCGAGCACCCAACGGCTCACCCATGCACGATTTCTCATGTGAGCTTCTTCGATGATTTCACCGGTTTTCAATCGACGCAATTGAGTCATAAGTCCATTTCGTATGTAACCATCATATTCTGCTTTTCCAACTTCAAGTGATTCCATCAAACCTAATTCAACCAATTTAGGATCCAGCATGAAATAAAGGGCAACGAGATCGGCTCGACCTTCTTCCAAAGTGCTGCTGTATTCTTTAGTAGTTTCCTTTGGAGTTCCTACACCCTCTTCGATTTGCCCTGATGCATGACCAACAACTTCATGCAATGCAGTGTGAAGTTTTCCAGCGACAGAACCAAATTGTTTGGCACGATCTATTTCTTCCTGATCATGGGCAAATTCTTCTAACATTCCGCTTCCCGAAGCATTATCATAAGCTTCAACAATATTGCCAAGACTTACCGATTTAGAACCATGAATTACTCGAATCCAGTTAGCATTTGGCAAGTTAACGCCAATTGGAGTGGCTGGAGAAGCATCACCCGCTTCACCCGCTACGTTTACTACTTTGTAAGTAACACCAGTTACGTTTGGCTTTTTGTGTGTCTCCATAATTGGTGAACTTGTTTCGAACCATTGAACATTTTCCATTAAAACGCTCATACGTGCAGAGGCGTCGAAATCGGTTAATTGAACAATGTTCTCGAAAGTTCCTTTGTAGCCGAGTGGATCGTTATATACTTCAATAAACCCATTGATATAATCGATGTCTCCTTGTGTTTCTTTAACCCAATTGATATTGTAAATATCCCATGTTTCAAGACTACCTGTGCGATAATACTCAATCAAGTTACGAAATCCTGAAGCTTGACGATCATTTTCAGCTACTTTTTCCGCTTTTTCCAACCAGAAAATAATCTGATCGATTGCGGCACCATATAGTCCACCCGACTTCCAAACATTTTCTACAATTTTGCCTGAAGCGTCTTTTTCCAACCTTGAATTCAATCCGTAAGAAATTGGATTTCTGCTTTTTTTATCCGTGATTCCGTCATAATAAGCTTGAGCTTCTGCAGTGCTTACTCCATCTCCATAAAAATTCACTGCTGAACCTTCTACTAATCCTTTTTTTCCATCTTGTTCAACTTTTTTAGCGTCGAAAGTTGGATCAAAAATAGCGCGAAGAGCTTGTTCATTGATTGTTGTACCTGTTGCTTCACACAACTGAGTAAAGTACTCTTGTGTAAAAAGAGGTATATGCTTATTACTGGAGTAATGATGATGGATTCCGTTAGAGAACCATATTTGTTTAAGATAGTTTTCAAATGCTGTCCAATCAGCAGATGTTTTATCTCCACTGTACTCCTGATAAATTTTCTCGAGTGATTTGCGAATATGTATATTATGCTTGTAGTTCTGGTCCCACATAATATCTCTACCAGCCAATCCGGCCTGCGTGAGATAATAAACCAATTCTTTTTGTTTGGCTGTAAGACTATCCCAAGCTGGGATTTCATAACGAAGCACGTTGATATCTGCGAATTTCTCTCCTTCATAAGAGAATTCTATCGGATCAACTACTGATGAAACAACCTCTGGCTCGGGCTCCCCGCAACTTGCGAATGTAAGTCCGACAGCGATTGCAGCATAGAACGAATGAAACTTTCTTTGCATGTTAAATAGATATTGGTTTGGAAATAAGGCGCAAAGGTATAAATCTGCTCAAATAATCCGAAACCGTTTATCAAATTGAGGGCTATTTAGTTACATACTGCGGTGTGAAAAGAATCTCACTCTGATTAAAATCTGAGAAAATCTGCGGAATCTGCGGGACATTTTCTTTTGGTTTTCGCGTTGGAAGGGAACGTCCAGATGTTGAACATTCAGATTAGAAGGAGTTTCCCGTAGATCACGCAGACAAGATTTTGGACAATTCTCCGAAATGAGGAAATAGAGAATCTATCGCCGATTTTATTCTGAGAAAATCTGCGGAATCTACGGGACATTTTCTTTTGATGTTTGCGTTGGAAGATATCGTCCAGATGTTGAACATTCAGATTAGAAAGAGTTTCCCGTAGATCACGCAGATTAGCGCAGATTAGCGCAGACGAGATTTTGGACAATTCTGCGAAATGAGGAACTAGAGAATCTATCGCCGATTTTATTCTGCGAAAATCTGCGGAATCTGCGGGACATTTTCTTTTGATGTTCGCGTTGGAAGATATCGTCCAGATGTTGAACATTCAGATTAGAAAGAGTTTCCCGTAGATCACGCAGATTAGCGCAGACGAGATTTTGGACAATTCCGCGAAATGAGGAAATAGAGAATCTATCGCCGATTTTATTCTGAGAAAATCTGCGGAATCTACGGGACATTTTCTTTTGATGTTTGCGTTGGAAGATATCGTCCAGATGTTGAACATTCAGATTAGAAAGAGTTTCCCGTAGATCACGCAGATTAGCGCAGACAAGATTCTAGACAATTCTTCGAAATCAGGAAATACTTCAATCCATAATTTTATCCAAACGCAATAAATACATAAAATTAACCTTATGTATATCAGATCATTAAGGCCCTTTAAATACTTAAGTTCTAAGAGCGTATATTTGCAAACGCTACGGAAATACATTTGTGAAGAAGCTCACTCTACTCCTACTTAAGTCCTATATCGGCCCGTTTGTGCTGACCTTCTTCATTGCGCTTTTTATTTTTGAGATGCAATTCCTTTGGAAGTATGTAGATGACTTGATGGGCAAGGGTTTGGAGTACACTGTAATTCTGGAACTTTTGTTATATGCATCGGCTAAACTTGTAAATCTGGCCTTACCACTTGCTATTTTGCTCAGTTCTATCATGGTTATGGGTAATCTCGCAGAAAATTACGAGCTCACAGCCATGAAATCCGGTGGTAATTCACTGATCAGGATACTAAGACCACTCATAGTGTTTATTTTTATTGTGGCTTTTAGCGCTTTCTATTTTGCCAATAATGTGTGGCCAATTGCAAATCTCAAGTTCAAGTCATTGCTTTATAGCGTCGCCGAACAAAGGCCAGCTTTCAACCTGGAAGACGGTCAGTTCTACAATGGAATTGATGGCTTTAGCATACGAGTTAAAAAGAAATCCAAAGAAGGAAATGAATTGGAGGATGTGCTCATTTATGATCATCGCTCACAGGAAAAAGGAAATAAGACCGTAATCCGTGCCAAAAGAGGCATCATGGAACAAACGGCCGACAAGAGATTCTTAGTGCTCACATTGTTTGATGGTTTTTCTTACGACGAGCAAACAGAAAAAAGTAAAAGGAATCCGGAATTTCCACATATTAAAAATAAATTCGAAAAAGACATTATGAGAATGGATCTTTCGAGCTTTGAATTTTCAAAAGCAAGCGAGGATCTTTTTGCAAATTCTTATGATATGATGAGCATTGGGCAGCTCGAAACGGCCATCGACTCCATATACATCCGCGCTGCAAAGAGTGAGAATGAGATGATAGAATATATGCGAGCAAATATCAGTATTACTCGCGATACACTGGACTTTGAAGCTGCATCCAGAATAAATGAATCCTATTTTTATGATAAATTAAGTCTCGTTCAAAAGCGACGGGCTATTAGTGTGGGCAGAGATTTTGCTAGAAAAGCAAAATCATTTATTGAACGCAGCAAAGTTGATATAGATAACAAATTAAAATATGCCGATCGTCACAAGATAGAATGGCATCGAAAATTCTTTTTTTCATTCGCATGCATCGTATTGTTCTTTATAGGAGCTCCCCTTGGAGCCATCATTCGAAAGGGAGGCTTAGGCTTACCAACAGTATTTGCTATACTCCTATTTGTTATTTACTACATGATCACCATAACAGGTGAAAAAATGATTCGTTCAGGAACCCTGGAGCCTTGGTTCGGCATGTGGATGAGTACCTTCATTTTGCTACCTCTAGGCCTCTTTCTGACCAAGAAAGCTGCCAACGATAGCGGAATTATGGACAAGGAGGCTTATACCATAATATTTAACAGAATTAAGAATTTCATTAAATTGAAAAGAAAGCGGGGATGAGAATTCTTCAATTGTGCCATAAGCCACCATTCCCTCCAAAAGACGGAGGCTGTTTGGCTATGCATCAGGTTTCGATGGGATTGCTTGAACAAGGAAATCAATTAAAAATTCTAACTGTTTTTACTCAAAAGCACGGATTTGATTTAGAAGAAATTGATTCGGATTACATTGATAAAACAGATATTGAAGCTGTATTTATTGACACAAAAATAAATATGGTTGATGCATTTTCGAGTTTGGTAACGCAAGATAGCTATAACATTAGCAGGTTCTTTTCACCTGACATGGATTTAAAAATTGTGAGAACTCTGCAGCAAAATGAATATGATCTCATTATTCTGGAAAGTCTATTTATGAGTCCATATACAGGGACAATCAGACGATATTCAAAAGCCAGAATTATTTTGCGAAGTCATAATCTTGAATATATTATTTGGGAACGAATGGCGCTAGGTGCAGGAAATTTTGCTAGAAGAGCCTATTTGAATTATCTCGCCAAGAAACTGAAGGAAACAGAACTTAATGCCATGCGCAGTGTTGATGGAATTGTAGCCATAAGTTCTGAAGATGCAAAAAAATATGAAGAGTTGGGCTTGCAGAAACCCTTGATTACAGTGCCTTTTGGAGTAGATCCTGACAAATATATTCCTGTAAATGGAGGGATAAATGAAGAAATCAATTTGTTTCATATCGGAGCAATGGATTGGGCACCCAATGTAGAAGGGATTTATTGGTTTTTAGAAGAGATATGGCCTGAAGTGCTTAGAATGTGTCCAAGTACGCAATTGCATCTAGCTGGCAGGAACATGCCTGAAATGCTTTTGAATAGTGAGTATTCTAACGTTCATATTTATGGAGAAGTAAAAGACGCTTATTCTTTTATGTCGGCTTATGATGTGATGGTGGTACCACTTTTATCTGCCGGAGGAATGCGTGTTAAAATCATAGAGGCAATGGCCTTGGGCAAAACGGTTTTGAGCACCGCCATTGGAGCTGAGGGGATCATTTGTGAAGATAATAAAGACATTATTTTAGCCGAAAACGCATCTGATTTTAGCAATCAGATTAAAAATTTGCAATCCGATAGAGCATTGCTTAACCGGATTGGGAAGTTCGCAAGAGCGAATGTTGAAGCCAATTATGACAACAGAATATTAATTTCGAAGATACTCGATTTTTATAAGAGCATTAGTAAAAAATGAGATTATTCATGATTTTTTCTCGGGTTCCTTGGCCGCTTGATAAAGGCGACAAACTGAGGGCATACCATCAGGCCCGAGAACTCGCAAAAAGTAATGAAGTATTTTTATGTTGTTTGAGTGATAGAAAACCAAACGCGGATGCATTAACTGAATTAAATAAAATAGTTCAGCATGTAGAAATTATTCCGCTATACAAAGTTAATATCGCATTCCGACTCTTTACCGCATTGTTTTCCTCCAAGCCTTTTCAGGTGCATTATTTTTATCAGAATCAAGCAAGGAAGAAAATCGATCAATTAATTTCAGATTTTAAACCTGATCATTTGTATTGTCAAATGATCAGAACATCCGAATACATCAAGAATTATTTGCATCATAAAAAGACTATCGACTACATGGATGCCCTCAGCAAGGGCTATCAGCGCAGAATTACAGGCTCATCAGGAATAATGAAATTCTTTATAAAAGCTGAGTGCCAAAGACTTGCAGGTTACGAGCATTTGATTTTTGACTATTTCGATTATCACACCATAATTTCCAATCAGGATAAAGGTTTCATTTATCATAGCGAGAGTAAGAGAATTGCGGTCATTCCGAATGGAATTGATAAAGATTATTTCAGCGAAATTTCTTGTATTCCGGAATATGATTTAGTTTTCACTGGCAATATGAGTTATCCGCCCAATATTGAAGCAGCACTTACATTAATCTATAAAATATTGCCTGAAATCAGAAAAACGTTACCCGAAACTCGATTGCTAATTGCCGGTACAAATCCTGCGGCGTCAATTATCAAAGCTGCTTCTGAAAATGTAGTAATTTCTGGTTGGATACCTGATATTCGCAGCGCCTATTCTTCTGCCAAGGTATTTGTCGCCCCAATGTGGTTAGGCTCGGGGCTTCAAAACAAACTTTTAGAAGCTATGAGCATGGGACTGCCATGTGTAACTTCAGACCTTGCAAACAACGCTCTTAAAGCCTCATCTGGAACTCATATTCTGATTGGAAATACAAACTCTGAAATTGCACAAGCTTGCGTTCGCCTATTGAAGGATTCAGAGCTGCAGAATACCATTGCTTCAAGAGGAAAAGAATATGTGCAATCTACCTTTAGTTGGGAAGGAAGTATAAATGAGTTAAACCAGCTTTGGAACAATAAACCATCCTTATAAAATGAGTATGAGACCTGAACATCATTTGTCTTTTAAACGGCTTAAATGGATGATTTTGATTCTTTTATTTCTTGTATGGTTCATCAATGGTTTCTTGTTCAAACTCTTAGATCTGGTTCCCAGACATACTGAAATAGTAGCTCATATCCTAGGAAAAGAACATGCAAATCTGATCACAAAACTTATTGGAACAGGAGAAGTTCTTATTTCTATTTGGGTATTGATCGGAATCTATGGACGCCTTTCTGCTTTGATGCAAATCGTTTTGATATTGACCATGAATATCATCGAATTCATGGTGGTTCCTGACTTGCTGATATTTGGGAAATTCAATCTACTATTTGCAATAGGGCTTAGTGTAATAATCTATTGGAATGAATATCATTTCAAAACAAAGCCAATAGGATTATGGGCATTTTTCAAGAGCCAGCCATTTGCTGTTCGAGCCCATTTCGACTTCTCATTGGTTTTAACTTTTTCAATCCCAAAAGACCAAGCCATTAAACGATTGCCCGCCCCTCTCCTGCCCGATACATTTGATGAAAAGCATGCGTTTTTAGCCATTGCAATTGTGAAATGTAACGGTCTAAGGCCAGTCTTTTTTCCTGCCTTTTTAGGACAAGATTTCTATCTAACAGGATACCGAATATTTTCTAAATATATAAACATAAATAACAAGCGACTTAGAGGACTCTATATTCTTCAATCACAAACCGATAAAGAGCTTATGAAATACTTAGGTAAAATCTTTACGCGATACCAATATCGTACTTCAGATGTCAGCTTAGAGTACAAGAATAATATAGGATATATTAGATCGGAATTGTCAGATATGGAGATCATTTTCAGAGAAAAAGGGGAAGAGATTGTACTTCCAGATGGATCGGTTTTTCCGAGTTGGAAAGAAGCAAGAAGATTTGCTGGACCTCTGCCCTTCACATTTTCTGTAGATCAGCTAAAAAATGAAATTTTGATTATTGAAGGTGTTCGAGAAAACTGGAATCCAGAGCCTGTGGAAATATTAAATTATAAAATACCATATTTGCACGGTTTTGATGCCCAACTAGCCAGTGCATTTATGGTTAAAAATGTTCCCTATTCTTGGAAAAAAGGCAAAATAGAGCAATTGGTTGAAGTATGAAGGGTATGATCAAAATACTGCGATATAATTTGCATTTTTACCTATTGGCATTTGGACTTGTAATTACATTGTCAATTGCCTTATTCTTTGTGGAAGGGACATTGCTTATAGCGCTACAATTCGGTTTAATAGTTAGCGTTTATTTTAGTTTGGCATCGCTGCTGAGTTCCTGGTATGTTTATGACTACTCAGGCTTATATAAGCTGTCCTATCTTGATGATCGTGGAATCAGAGATGACGGGCATTTTCTTAATATCCATGCAGGTTATGACGAAACTTCAGCTCTGTTGAAAGCAAAATTCCCAATAGCACGTTTCGATGTTTTGGATTTTTATAATTCCGAGAAGCATACGGAAAGATCACTGCGTATTGCAAAAGCTGGGAGACATAATAGCAGCGTATCTTCTCAGTCCATTTCTACTGAATATTTGAATATTAGTGATAATAGTATCGACGCTATTTTCCTGATATTTACGGCTCATGAAATTAGAGATGAACAAGAACGCAATCGGTTTTTTGTAGAGCTAAACCGAGTGCTCAAATCGGATGGCAAAATTGTTCTGGTTGAACATTTACGGGACATTCCCAATTTTTTGGCTTATGGCCCGGGATTCATGCATTTTTGGTCAAGAAGAGCTTGGATTAGGGCCTTTAAATCATCAAATCTGAGCATTATTGATCAAAGAAAATGGACTCATTGGATAACTATTTTTATTCTTCGGAAGAATGGAATTGCATCTTAATATTATTGGAACTGTATTGATTATACTCGTATCAATGCATCTATTTTTTCCAAAGCGCTTTAATTGGAAAACGGAACTGAATCACTTGAGTTTATTGAACCGACAGATGATTCAGGTTCATACATTCTTCATCGCGCTGTTGCTGCTGATGATAGGTATTTTATGTATTTTTTATTCTTATGAATTAATCCACAGTGAATTCGGAAAAGTGATTGCAGGTGGCTTAAGCATATTTTGGTTTATACGATTGATATTTCAATTGTTTGTTTACTCTCCACAGCTTTGGAAAGGAAAGGTATTTGAAACATTCATGCATGTATTATTCACATTTATTTGGACTTATATGAGTATAATTTTTGGGATGATAGCTTGGGCTTGATGAGGGTTGGAACTTTGGATAATTTGGTTTAGTATTGCTAAAGGCGCAAAAGAAAGGCAATGAATGCGCGGAGATTTTACACACTCAAGTACAAAATATTCTGTTTTCTGCACACGATAAAATTATAAAATTCAACAAGTTTATATACAATATATTACGGCTCTAAATACCTCATTATCAGTTGATCCAAATGGCTTTTTGGTATCTTTTGGGATATTTAGACGAAAGAAGGATTCCAAGTCGAAGGGAGTCATCTTACATCTGTTACAAAAGGATCAAAGAAGAAACAAGGGAGTTAAATTTTTGGTTATTCAAAAAGATGAATTAGACATTGCTTTGTTATCCAAAGCTGGATAGGAATGCACTTATTGTTGAAGTGATGAAGCCTGTTTAAATTTGATAAGGATGCGGTTTTCTGAGGTTTCATCGTTTTGTTAAACATAGTTGATTCATTTCGATCAGAGACAAGCCCAAAAATGAACATGATACCACCTACAAAATTCCCATTCCTTGAGCCTTCTTTAGATTTCCTACTTAGTTCGCATCCGGCTTGGAGTAAGGAAACCAGCGCATTTCTACTATTTTACGCAACATTTCTTCGGGGTTGGAATGAGGGCGTAGACTACTTTCATATTATGAAGCTATAATCTCCATCTCCCCAGCTCCTTTCAGATTTTATACTTAGCTCGCCTTGGCCTTTGAGTAGGGCAACCAAGGCATTTCTACTATTTTACGCAACATTTCTTCGGGGTTAGAATGAAGGAGGTGCCTGCTATCACATTTGTGAAGCTCTAATCTCGATCTCCCCAGATCCTTTTAGATTTTCTACTTAGTTCGCATTCGGCTTTGAATAGGGCAACCAGGGCATTTCTACTATTTTGTTCAATATTTCTTCGGGGCTGGAATGAAGGAGGTGCCTGCTATGACATTTGTGAAGATATCATCTCCATCTTCCCAGCTCCTTTTAGATTTCCTACTTAGTTCGCATTCGGCTTGGAGTAAGTCAACCAAGGCAATTTTACTATTGTGAAGCTCTAATCTC
>Ga0209702_10002340_pt1 | contig 33394 bp, 25 predicted proteins | sample FRY01_FD_187210 | JGI IMG/M metagenome (GOLD analysis project Ga0209702, IMG submission 187210) | Freshwater microbial communities from Lake Fryxell liftoff mats and glacier meltwater in Antarctica - FRY-01 (SPAdes) (version 2) | ecosystem: Environmental > Aquatic > Freshwater > Ice > Glacier...
GGCACGCGGGTGCTGCCACCAGCGCTGGTTTGATAGACATGACAAAGCGTGGGATAGGGGCCATAAGGAGTCTCCACCACACGCTTGGCGCGGCCCTTGCTGGTCCATTTGCTGCCGTCACATTGCAGGGCCTCACCGTTGGAGTCGCAAGCACTCAACAAGTGCCCGGTAGCGCCGCAGCCGATCTCATTGAGACGTAGCGCCAAAGCTTCTTCAGCCTGTTCAAAGGAAGTGAGCTTGCCACCGGCGGCGGGAATGCGAAAGACGACGCTAACTTCGATTTCGTCGGTGGCTTGAATGGTCGTGATACTCAACTGCATCCGCACTCTATACCCAGCCTATTTACGCGGTACAGTTATATTTACAATAAAACATTATTCCGGCGATGCACCCTGACGATTCAGCTTTTCCTCACGGCGGTCCACGCGGCACGGAACGGCCAGGAAAGGGCCAGAAACACGGCACCGACGATGCCCGCGATCAGCTCGGCGGGCAGCAGTAGCAGGCGCAGGAAGGGACGCAGCGCGGTTTTGACCACGGGTTGCTTTTCATAGGCCAAGTGGAGCAGGAGGATGCCGATGATGCCGGAGAATTTGACTGCTTTGGCCAGGTGGTAATGCCCTGCGGCCTCGCTGATGAACTTGAAGCCGCCAAGCTCGACGACCTGCTTCACACTGTGGTCCCAGTAGAGCTCAAAACCTAGCAGCAGGCCGACAAAGCCGACGAGTAGGAAGGCCGTGTGCTCCAGCCAGGGCTGCCGCTCCAGCAGCTTGATGCAGTAGCCCGCCACCAGCCGCAGGGTGATGATGCCCAGTGTCACGCCGACGTACACCAGCACCTTGCTGTCGCGCGCAAACGCCACGGCGGCGACGACGTTGTCAAAGCTCAGGCTGAGATCGAGAAACGCGATCATCGCGATGGTGCTGGCGAAGCTGTGGTGGGCCACGTTCACCACCTCGCCCGCGGCCGGCGCGGCATCTTTCTGCCCCGCAAAGTGCGCGCACATCAGCCACACTAGATACAGGGAGCCGCCCAGCATCAGCCAATGGTTGCCCATGATGAATTCGGCGGTGAACAGGGCGACGATGCGGAAGCCGTAGGCCCCCGCGTAGCCGATGTTCATCGCGGTCTTGCGCTGCTCCACTGGCAGGTGGGAGGCCATGGCGGCGATCGCCAAGGCATTGTCCACGGAAAGTAGGCCCTCAATTAGAATCAGGGCCAGCACCACGGGGATGCCGTCTTTGACAGTTTGCCAAATATCAGCGGCGGCGAGAAGTTCGAGTGTCATCAGGGGAGCGCACCATGCCGTGCGGCTTTGCTGCTGCCAACGCCATTTTAGGCGTGACAATACAAAGCCCGACGGTTCAGGAACGCGGTGGATCAGGAGTAGGAGGATTCCACCCGCTTGGCCACGTCGCGGTAGCCGTAGTCGGCGTTGTAGATCTCCTTGAGCGCCTCCAGGCAGCCTTCGCGGTCGCCCATTTTTTCCATCACGTTGGCCATCTCGTAGAGCACTTCTTTCTTGAGCGCGTCCATGATGAGGAGCTCCTTCGAGGCCTCCATCAGCGAGGTTTTCGCCAAATCGTTCATGTTCTTGCGCTCAAAGCAGCGGCCCAGCATGAGGATCGCCTTGATGCGCATGTTGGGATTCGATTTGGCCTGCTGCAGCTCAGGGATGGCCTCCGTGAACAGTTCGGCGTTGAAGTAGGCCTGGCCCAGCTCGTAGCGCAGTGTTTTGTCGGTCGGGTTGCGGTCCACGCGGCCTTTGGCCTCACCGATGACGACGGCGGAGCGCTGGCGGCGGATTTCGGTTACTTGGGCGCGTTTGTCCTCAATGTCAGGAGCGTTCGGGTCGGCTTCGATCTCGCGCTCGAAATCCTCAATCTTCTGGTCCTGCACCTTGTCGCGCAGGATCTCAACCTTACGCTGTAGGGCCACATCCCCGGGGTTCAGCGTCAGCGCGTAATCATAGAACATGAGCGCGTTGTCGGTCTGGCCGAGCTTCTCATAGAGGTCGGACATGCGCTTGACGATGTTGATGTCCGTCTGGTCGGCGTTGTACTGGTTGATGGTTTCAGCGAGGAACTGCTCCATCTGCTCCTGCGTCATGCCTTGGCGGCTGAGCATTTCCAGCTTACCGGCCTCACCAGAATCCTTGAGGGCGTCCTTGAAGCTTTTGCCCTCCCAGCCCTGGCGCAGGATGGAGGTGCGCGCGGCGGCGTCTTTCTCCCCCTTCATGGCGTCCATGTCACGCGGATCGGCCTTGAAGATGAGGCGATAGACTTCACTGGCCAGCTCCGGCTGCTCGTGCGCCATGTAGTGCTGCGCCAGCTTGTGCATGTGCTTGGTGTTTTCGGGATGGCCGGCGCGGATGGTTTCCAGCGCAAAGGCGGCCAGCTCCGGGAAGTGCATCTTCATCGCGATGTCGTAGAGCTGCTCGTTCGCGTTCAGATTGAAGGGGTCCTTGCGGAACACGTTCTCCTCCATGTCGGCGATCTGTTCGGCCGGCTCCTTCTTGGAGCTGGGCTTGAAGCCACCGAGGCCGAAGCTGAACTTCTTGCCGCCGCTGCCGCCAGTGGCCTGACTTTCCGAGCTGCGTAGCAGCTTGCGCCCGTCAATGAAGCCAACGTTTTCTTTCACGATGGGCAGCACCTGATCGATGACATACTCCCAGTTCTTCCGCTCGGCGGAGATGAGCGCCTTTTTCCAAAGGCCTTGATGCTTGGGGTCGAGTTCTGCTTCCGTGACGATCATAATGCTGGGTTGTCTTGACTTAGTTGAATGAAAGGTGTGCCGCTATTTTTTTCCGCCGCCAAACCAGGCGGCAATGCCGCGCAGCTCCTCGCTGGAACCCTCGGTCAGGCCCTTCATGCTGAAGCCGTGCTCAAAGAGCACCATCCAGAAAAAGGTGGTGACGAGAAAGGCGAGAGTCCAGAGGACTTTGGAGAGGATGCGCATGCGGGGAATTTTACCACTTTATGAAGAAAAGGCGCGCATCGTCCAGCACGGAGTTCTGTTAGAGCAAAAAGTCTGCCAGCTCATTCCCGCACAAAGAGGAGCCGCAGGCTGTTCAAACACACCAGCACCGTGCTGCCTTCATGCGTCAAAACGCCCAAACTCAGCGGCACGATGCCAAACAGCGACGCCACGGCCATCACCACCACGCTTCCCAGGGAAATGATCAGGTTTTGCCGGATGATCCGCCGCGCGCTGTGGCTGATCAGGCGGGCGGAGAGCAGTTTTTCGATCTTGTCCTGCATCAGCACGACATCGCTCTGCTCCAGCGCTGCGTCGCTGCCCCTGGCACCCATCGCCACGGAGACGTGGGCGGCGGCCAGACTCGGGGCATCGTTCACCCCGTCGCCGATCATTGCCACTTTGTGGCCCTTGAGCGTCAATTCGCGGATCACCGCCACTTTGTCCTCCGGGTGCAAACCGGCGCGCACCTCGGCGATGCCCAGTTGCGTGCCCACCTCGATGGCCGCCGCACGGCGATCCCCGGTGAGCATGATGGTTTGGATGCCGTCTGCGGCCAGTTTTTGCAGCACCGCGCGGCTGCCTGCGCGGATTTCGTCCTTCAGCAGCACGCGGCCCACGATCTGCTCATGCAGCACCCAGACCTCGCTGACCCCCAGCGGCGCATCAGGCACCTGTGCCAGCACCTGGCCCAGCGCGCTGTCCTTCACCAGTTCCCGCCGTCCGACGTAGCTCAGGCCACCGGCGGTGCGTCCGCGCAGCCCCTGGCCGGTGATGGATTGAAATTCCGCGAGTTTTTCCGCCACGATGCCCTCCGCCGTCCCGTACTGCGTGATCGCCCGCGCGATGGGGTGATTCGAATTGGCCTCCAAACTCACCGCGATGCGCAGCACATCCGCCTCCCGGCCCGCCGGGAAGCTCTCGATCTTGGTCACTTTCATTTCGCCCTCCGTCAGCGTGCCGGTCTTGTCCATCGCCACGACATCCACCTCCGCCAGCTTCTCAATCGCCGCGCCACCGCGAAACAGCACGCCGCGCCGCGCCCCCCATGCGATGGCGGCCAAAATCGCCGACGGAATCGACAGCACCAGTGCGCAGGGACTCATCACCACCAGCAGCGTCATCGCTCGATAAAACGACGACTTCGACTCTGCCGTGTTTTCCAGTGGTGGAATGCCAAAGCCGAGCCACCACACGAAAAACATCAGGGCCACGATCCCCAGCGTCAAAATCGTGTAGCGCGTGCCAAAACGGTCGGTGAAACGCTGGCTCGGCGCCCGCAGATGCTGCGCCGTTTGAATCATCGTGATGATCTTCGCCAGCGCGCTCTGCGTCGCCGGTTTATCGACCCGCACCTGCACGACTCCCCACAGGTTCAAGGTGCCGCCGAAGATGACGGCACCCGTTTCCTTGGTGATCGGCATCGCTTCGCCGGTGAGCGTGGATTCATCCGCTGCCGACGTGCCGGAAACGACCGTACCATCCACCGCGAACAGCTCATCCGGCTTCACCACGATCACATCGCCGACCCGTAGGCTCTGCACACCGCGATCCTCCGTCCTGCCGTCCGGCAGCAGCACATGCGCCTGCTTCGGCGCGGCCTTGGTCAGTGCATTGATCTCCCGGTGCGTGCGGTACATCACAAAATGCTCCAGCGCACCCGAGGTCGAGAACAGGAATAGCAGCAGTGCCCCTTCCTCCCATGCGCCGATCGCCACCGCCCCGCAGGCGACCGCCAGCATCAGGAAATGCACATCAAGTCGTCGTTTGAGCAAATTTTCCCACGCGTCCTTGGCCGCGTCCCAGCCGCCGGCGATCAGCGAAATCGCAAACAGCGCTGGTTGGTCCAGCACATAGCCCGCCACCAGCGCCACGCCGCAAATCGCCGCCTGCATCGCCAGCATGCGCCATTCATCATCGCTCTCCTGCTCCAGCTCATCCGGCTCCGGCCACGCAAACTCACGCCACAGCCAAAATTTCGGCGCGGTGGGGCAGGTCGGCTTCTCCAGTGTGAACGCCCCGCCCTTTTCCTGCACCTTCTGCAGTCCCGCAGGTGCTTGCGTGCCACTGTCGTGCTGCAACCACTTCGCATCCACCGCGCGCAGCACCTCCGTCAGCTTCGCTTGCAGCAGTTCACCGTCCACTTGCCCCAACGTCGCCATCTCCACCCGTTTCGACTCGGGATTCAGCCGAATCGCCTCCACGTCCGGTTCTTCGAGCAAAAAATCAGCCACGGCGGCCATCCAGGTAGTGGCATCTGGAGCTGTTGGAGTGGCGGGTGGCATAAGCAGGCTTGTAGCACTAACGAAGGAGCAAGTCGCGTGACAACCTGATCTTCATCGCGCATCATCGGCGCATGATTCGCAGTCTTATCGCTGGGTCGCTTCGCGTTTTCTCCGGCTCGGTGGCCCGTTGGCAGGGCTGCGCGCCGGAGCCGGTGCAGCGGGTTTATTTTGCCAATCACACCAGCAATCTCGACGGACCCGTGCTCTGGGCGGCGCTGCCGCCGCTGGTGCGCGCAGTCACGCGCATGGTCGGTGCCAAGGATTACTGGTTGGTCGGTCGGGTGCGGCCGTTCCTCGCCTTCCGCGTGTTCAACGCCGTGCTCATCGAGCGCAAAAAGCCCACGCCGGAGGCGAATCCGTTGCAGGACATGGTCAACGCCCTCGGCGACCGCCACTCGCTGATCCTGTTCCCCGAAGGTGGCCGCCAGACCAGCCCTGAGCCGCAGCCCTTCAAGGCCGGCTTGTTTCATCTCGCCAAAAAGCGGCCGGATGTGCAGCTCGTCCCCGTTTGGATGGAAAACCTCAACCGCATCCTCCCCAAGGGCGAAATTCTTCCCGTTCCGCTGCTCGGCAGCGTCACCTTCGGCGAACCGATTCACCTGCATGAAAGCGAGCCGAAGCCGGATTTCCTGGTGCGCGCCCGCGCAGCGGTGCTGGCCTTGCGGCAGTGACCAGGGTCATTTCAGCAGCTCGCCCACCAGCAGGATCGCGCCAGGATAAAACGTCGTTCCATTGAAGCGCTCTGGTTTGTCGATCTTGTTGCCGTTCTTCGCGAGGATCGTCGCCTTGTCCGGCTGCTCGGGATGAATCTCGATTTTCACCGTGTGCTCCTTGTCCTCCAGGTCCGTGCCGATCATGAGGGCACTCAGACGGTGGTAGGTGCAGTAGGCGTCAAACCGGGGCACGATGCGCGCTGGCTGGTCGTCGAGTGTGATGCTGACCTGCCCGCCGTCCGGCCCGATGATGTCGTAGATCGAGCAACGAGTGCCTTTGAAGCGGAACGTGATCGTTTCGCCCGGCTGCGTGCCTTTGTGCAGCGTGGTCATGCGGTTGGCCCAGCGTTTGCCAAATTCATCCGTCTTTGGATCAAGGAGCGTGAAACTGTTCGACAGCGTCGCGGCGGTGATCGGCAGCAGTTTGGCGTTCTCGTAGTTCGTGGCGATGAACGGCGGCTTCAATGCATGCGCGGCCGGCGATTTCGAGGCTGCTTTGATCGGCTCCAGTGAGCGCACAATCGCCTGGAGATACCATTCGTGGCCCGTTTCGACATGCGGATGCACGCTGTCGGGCGCGAAGACGAATTTCCCGTCGAGCGCCTTCTTCTCTTCTTCTGTTTTTGGCAGTTTCGCCTTCCACACGAGTTTGCCTTCCTTCGCGAGCTTGGCGACCTCCATCGCCAAGTGGATCGTCGGTATGCCGTAGTGATCGGCGATCTGCTCCATCGCGCTCGCGGAGCGCTGGAACTTGCCGTCCAGCATCGCGGGCGCGAGTGCCTCGGTCAGCGTATAGACAAAGCAGATGTCGCACTGCGGCAGCGCCTTCCAGGTCTGGCGCACGATGCCCTCCATGCAGCGGAAAATCTGCTCCGGCGATGCACCGCCGTCATTCACGGCGAATTCGACGAACAGGAGATCCGGCTGGTGGTCCAGCACGTCCTGCTGCAAGCGAAACACTCCCAAGTCCGATCCCGTGCCGCCGATGGCCGCATTGATCTCGCTGAACTTCGCCTGTGGATAAGCCTGCTGAAAATGCGCCAGTGTTTTGGGTCGCCAGCCGGGTTGCGCGGTGATGGAGCCGCCAAGGTAGCCGATCTTGATCTCCGCGCCCGGCGTGTTCGCCTTTGCGAGAAAATTGGGCAGACCGTTGCGTGGTCGGCATTCCTTTGCCGCGACGAGCGGAATCTCATCGGCGGCGAACGAGGCGAGAACGAAGGAAAGAGAACAGAGGAGGAATTTCATGAGTCGTGTCTTCAATCTGGGCTTTGTGTGAACAACGGCAATGATTTCGTTGGTTTACCGCTCATGAAACGCCGTCGCTTTCTCCAGGCCTTGCCGCTGGCTCTCACCGCAGCTCCCGTTCCCGTCTTGAGCGGTGAGATCGGTGTCACCACGGGTTCCTTCATGCGGCACCTTTCCGCCACCGCGCAGCCGGGCAAGTTGCGGCTGCTCGATCTGCCGCGCCGCATGCGGGATGAACTCGACCTGCGGGTGATTGACCTGATGACGGCCACGCTGGTGTCGCTGGAGCCGAACTACCTCGCCGAACTACGGCAGGCAGCTGCTGATGCCGGTTGTGTGCTGACGAACTTGAAGATGAATCAAAAGGGTCTCGACATGACCAGCGCGGATGCAGCCGTGCGGCGGCAGGCGCTGGATGTTTATCGCCAGACCATTGATGCCGCCGCCTTGCTCGGCGTGCGCTGGGTGCGGCCACTGCCGGGGCCAAAAGCTCCCGATTTGAAACTGCTGACGGCTTCTTATCGCGAGCTGGTGGATTACGCGGGCGAAAAAGGCATCGGTCTGCTGGTCGAAAACTACGGCTGGATGCAGGATGATCCTGACGCGATCCCCACGATCATTCGCGCGGTCGGCACCGATCTCAAAGCACAGCCCGACACCGGCAATTGGACCGATGCCGCGCGTTACGACGGCCTCGCCAAGGCCTTTCCCTTCGCCGCTTCGTGTGATTTCAAATCTCGCGCCCTCACCGCCGACGGCACGCACACGGCTTACGATTTGAAACGCTGCTTTGACCTCGGCTGGCAGGCCGGATTTCGCGGCCCGTGGTGCTTTGAGCATTTTCATGACGATCTGGCCCAGCAATTCCGTGAAATGGGCCTCTTGCGCGACCTGCTCCGCCGCTGGATGAAGGACAGCCCGCCATGAATTTCCGCCAGCAACTCCAGCACGGCCTCGCCATCCCCGCACATCCGCTCGCGCTCAATGCAGCGCGCCAGTTGGATGAGCGAAGGCAGCGTGCGCTCACGCGTTATTACATCGCTGCTGGAGTTGGCGGGCTGGCGGTGGGCGTTCATACCACGCAGTTCGCCATTCGTGCTGCCAAGGTCGGTTTGTTTCGTCCCGTGCTCGAACTGGCGCGGGAGGAGATGGATCGTGCGGCGCAGCCGCTCGTGCGCATCGGCGGCATCGGCGGCGTGACCCAGCAGGCTGTCGCTGAAGCGGAACTGCTGCGCGAGCTGGGCTATCACGCGGGTTTGCTCAGCCTCGGGGCGTTGCGGGAGGCCACCGAGGACGAACTGATCGCGCATTGCCGTGCTGTGGCGGATGTTCTGCCGATCATCGGCTTCTATCTGCAACCCAGCGTCGGCGGGCGTGTGCTGCGGCAGGCGTTCTGGCGGCGTTTCGCGGCAATCGACAACGTCGTCGCCATCAAGATCGCCCCGTTCAATCGCTACCAGACGCTGGATGTGGTGCGTGCCGTGATCGAGGCCGGGCGCGACGACATCGCGCTCTACACCGGCAACGACGACAACATCGTGGCCGATTTCCTCACGCCGTTTCGCTTTGCGGGCAAGGAGCGCCGCATCGTCGGCGGTTTGCTCGGCCACTGGTCGGTGTGGACGCGCCGAGCAGTCGCGCTGCTCGAACAATGTCGCAATGCCGCCGCCACGCCCGAATTGCTGCGCCTCGGCGTCGAAGTGACCGACAGCAACGCCGCCTTCTTCGACGCCGCGAATGGCTTTCGCGGTTGTATCGCTGGACTGCATGAAGTGCTACGCCGCCAAGGACTGCTGGAAGGCATCTGGTGCCTCGACAAGCACGAAACGCTCAGCCCCGGCCAGCTTGCGGAGATTGACCGCGTCTGTCGCGCCTATCCGCATCTAAATGATGATGCGTTTGTGGAAGCGCATCGCGATGAGTGGCTGCGGTGAACTCATTTCCGGCAGATTATGAAGGATCATCCATGCTCATGAGGACAATATGCGAGAATTGAGCTGCGAGTGGCACTCCAATTCCCCCCCGCCATTTTTTCTCAGCTGTGCTTTCCTCGGGTTCACGGCATTGCTTCTGGCACACCGGTCCCGCCTGTTGGGGTAATTTAAAATAGCTCCGCGCATCGTCACGGCCGCCAGGCTGCGATTGTCCCACCCAGAAGGAAGACCAGCCCCAGGGAAGCCACCGCCAGGCTGCTCCCCGCCAACGCTCCACGTTGCAGCCATTCGACCAGCGCGGGGACCAGCCAGGCAGCCCCAAGCGCCGCCGACAAAGCCACTCGCTTGATAACGTATAGGTAGGGTGATGCATGCCCTAACTCGACTTCTGCCCTGGCTCTGCCTGTTGACTCCGCTGGCCCACGCGGGCGTGGGGGATGCGCAAATAGGCACGGACCATCCCTGGTATCCGGGGGAACTAAACCTGTCCACGTTTGAGCGGTTGTTCGCCACGCAGGCGCGGCAGTATGAACGCGTGACCGGCGCTGTGCCGCAAACGGACGAGGAGAAAGCGCTGGCGGCGTGGTTCTTCCGCAACACGCATTACGCGCATGGGGAGGAAGGCGCGGAGGACTGGTGGGACGCAGGTTTTGGCAAAGGCAAGGACACGCGCAGCCGCGAATACTGGACAGGTTTGTTCGCGCATGGCTTCGGCCTGTGCGGGACCACGCATTCGCAGTGGACGGCGGAGCTACAGGCGCTGCTGGGTCACGGTCGTGCGCGGGGCGTGGGGGTGGCGGGTCACAACTCGCTGGAGGTGTTTCTCACTGGCGGTGCTTACGGCAGCGGGCGCTGGGCCATGGTGGATCATGATCTCTCCACGGTGATCTTTGACAAGTCCGGTGCGGCCTTGCTGGGACTGGACGCGATCAGCGCGGACTACAAAAAACTCAGCGATCGCACCAACGCGCCGGAGCGGCAACGTGGCTGGTTGGTCTGTGGCCTGCATGCGGGAGACGGTGCCTCGTATGCCAGCTACAGTGTGGCGGAGTATCACGCCGGTTACGCCGGCCCGCCGCCGATGGTGCATCTGCGCCGAGGCGAAACCCTGCGCCGGTATTTCGAACCCGGCCTCGAAGACGGCAAAACCTTCGTGTTCTGGGGCCGCAATTATAAGCAAGGCGGTATTCCCGGCCCGGAGCGTTCGCGCACCTGGGTGAACCAGCCGGAGGCGATGCACGGCACGAAAAACGGCACCGCGCATGTGACCGGGCAGGCCCGCTTTGCTAACGCGGTCTATGTCTATCAGCCGGACTTCAGCGGCGCGTATCGCGAGGCTGTGGTCAGCGAAACGGCGGACGCGATCACCTTCGAGTTTCACACGCCCTACATCATCGCCGCCACACCGCCGAATGACGGTGACTGGGGCATCTACGATGCGGGCGGGCGCAACGGCCTCGTGCTGCATGGTGCAGCGCAATGCCCCGTCGCCGTGTCGGTGGATGGCGGCCACACCTGGCATGAGGCGGGCGGTTTCAAAGATGGCCTCGACCTGACGGATCAAGTCAAAGGTCACCGCCAGTATCATCTGCGTCTCGGCGCGGGTGCTAAACAACTCGCTGATTCAAATCTCACCATCACCACCGTGTGCCAGGCCGCTGTCGGCGTGTTGCCCCGGCTTCAAGACGGCGGCACGCGCATCGAGTTCGCGGCTTCAGGTCATGCGCTGCAAAGCGCCGGGCCGACGCTCGCGCAGGCGCGGCCCTGCGTCATCGAAGGCGGCTTCGACACCCCGCGTGTCACTTTGCAGCTCGCCACACCACGAAATGAGCCGGTTCGCGCCATTCATGCCGCCGCACACATCGCCAGCAGCTCGCCGCCGAATCCTGACATCAAATACCACATCGACTGCTCGCTCGATTCGGGCAAAACTTGGCTGCCCGTGGTGCGCGATTGGCAGATAGTGCGCCAAGGCGTCGAACCGCGCGATTTTTGGTCCCAAAGCCTGTGCTACGGTACGATCAAGCTGCCCGCAGGCGCGACAGCGACCCAAGCGCAGCTCCGCTTCCGCAACGATGGCGGCAAAAAATATCTGCGTGCCGAAGCACACCTCGAATACGCCGTGCCGGACACGGATGCTCTACGCGTGACTTATGCCTGGCAGAACGACCAGGGGCCGCATCAAGCAAGCCACGACTTCGCCAACAACACACCCTGGCAACTGCCCACCGGCCGCGACGTGAAGACGCGCTGGGTGGAGATGACGCTGCTGGGACATTGAGTGGAAAAGACAACCGGCTCAAAGCAACATCACTCGGCGATCAGTTCGACGCCGCACAGGATGGGCGGAGCAGCGGTGCCGGGGGATGGCGTCAGGCGGATAGAGAGGGTGTCGCCGATCTCAATCGCGGAGAACTCGCGCATGAGGGTGGTGGTGCCGCCTGCGGCTTGGGCGATGTCGAAGTTTTTCAGCACGGTCTGGCCCTGTAGGGTGACGTTGAAGACGCGCTTGCCAGCCGCAAGGCCGTCGGGCTCGGCGAAGTGGAGGCGCACGGTGTAGGGGGCGGGGGGATGGGAAACGAACGCGACCGGCTTCACCGTAGGTTTGATGGCGACGACGACCGGTTTGCTCGCGGCTTTGGCGGTTTTGCCTTCGTCTTCATCCTTGTCTTTGACGACGGGTTTCTTCAGCTCACCTTTGTGCAGGGTGGGGCGGATGACGATTTCCACGGCACCGCTGAGGCCGGAGGCGCTAACCCAGGGAAGTTCTGTGCTGCCGATCTGGCTGGAGTGGCGGCGGAACCAATCGTGCCTGCCCTTGATCTCGATGCCGAGGCCGGGCGAGATGCCTTCGTCGGTGCTGGGGTGCTCAAGCCAGAGCGTGCCATCGGGCGCACGACGGTCGCCAGGAGCACCGAAGTTGATGCCGACGCGCTGGATGCGCTCGCCTTCTTTGCCATCGAGTCCGAACTGGCTGTAGGCCCAGAGTTCGACCTCGGGCATGTGAACGAGGGCGAGTGAGGTCTGATTCTGATACGCGCAGGAGCAGGTGCGGGTGTAGTCGGGGGCGTTGAGCACGCCGTTGGCGACGACGAGGTTGGAGGTACAGCCGGATTTGAAGCCGCCGAGATTCGCGGTGCCGCTCATGGTTTCGAGATCGTAGAATCCTGCGGCACCGCTGCGGTAGGTGAGCAGGTTTTCACTGGCGACGACGGTGTTGCAGCCATAGGCGCGGTTGATGCGCCAAGGCTCCATGCTGCCGGTGAGCGGATTGCGCACGAGATGCGGCGTGCCGTCCTTGAGATTGAGCACGCCGTTGGAGCTGGTGTAGGAGTTCGCGCCGGTGAAGATCAGGTCGTTGTGCAGGATGAGCGGGCCGGTGTATTTGTTCTTCAAATCCTGCCACAGCACGCGGCCATCGCGGCCCTGATAGGCGATCATGCCATCGCCGACTTCGGTGGCGAGGCGGTCGCCGGCCTTGGAGCCGGCTTGCAGGAGGATGTCGTGCTGCTTGGAATAGCCGAGCCAGGTACCGAAGATATTTTTTTGCTCCTCCCACAACACAGCTCCGGTGCGGGCATCGAGCACGAGGATGCGGTAATCGGCGGGCAGCGCGGTCCCGCGACGCTCCAGCAGGCCTTCGGCATAGGTGGTGAGCTTGTCGAGGCAGTAGATGCGGCCCTGGCCAGCGACGATGCCATTGTGCAGAAAGCTGTGCCGCGCCTTCACGCGCCAGAGCAGGCGTCCGCTGTGGCGATCGAACGCGGCGAGACCGTCGCTGGCGGAGAAGTCATCAATGGGGGCGGTCTTGCCGCTCTTCGTGGCACCAAGCTTTAAACTGTAATGCGCGAAGCCGTCGCCACCGAGCAGGACATCATCTAGCACGCCGATGAAACCCCAATCAGCGGGAGCTTCAGCGTCACGTTTTTCACGCAGCGGAATTTTTTGGCGCAAGGTTCCGCTGCGTGCGTCGAGCGCGTGGCATTCACCTTTGACGGCGACATACACGGTGTCGGCGGTGGCGACGTAGTTACTGCCACGACCGTTCGCGCCGGGGATGTGCTTTTGATTATAGGCGATGTCTAGCGGCGTGTCCGCATAGGTCTCGTTGTAGTAGATGCCGTAGGTGCCGAGGTCGTCGAAGTCGTGCTTCCACAGCACGTCACCGGTGTAAACATCCCGCGCGCTGACGCTGTTCATGCCCTGGATGAACAAGCGCCCACCGATGATCTGCTCCGGCGGGCCGTGGCCGTGGCGCGGCAGCACATCGAGGTTGGAATTGCCGCCGAACCAGAGGATGCCGAGCGGTGCTTTGACCAGCCGGTCGTCGGACTTCACGGTGTTGCCGATGTCGCCATACTGATGCGTCCAGTCCGCCGCGCCGGGCAGCGCGCCTTCACGAATGACGAGCAGGTGGTGGCCGGTGCTGCGGATTGTCGCTTGTTCGAGTTTTGCTTGTTTAATGAACTCAGCAGACAGCGGCAGGCACAACACACCCCCGTAGGGACGCACGGCTTGATAGACTTGCTGGAGCATCTTCTCATCCTGCAACGCGGCCACGCTGGCAGGGCTGATCACCACGAGCGGCGCGAAGTACTGCGGTGGTAAAAAGGTGGCAGGCGTACCGTGATGCACCGTGGCGCGGACGCCGTGCAGTCCGGCGGCATCAAGGCGGCGGCGTAGTGGCTCCACCTTCGCCGCAGCGGGTTCTACAATGACGAACTGCATGCTGGACGCGTGAATCATCGCCTCGATGAGCGGCCAGTCATCCGTGCCATGACAAAGCACATAGGCCTGTGGGTTTTCGGTGAGCTTGAGCAACTCGTTGGCTCGCTCGATCGCTGCGGGCGCTGGTTGCAGCGCCTGCGGCGTCGTGGCGATGATTTTCTGCATCTGCGTTTTGTTTGCACCGAATACGAGGATGCGGCCATCAAGCGTGACGGCAATGAGTTTGCCATTCGCGGCGAGTAGGCGCTGAATGTCGCCCTGCACGGGCATTTTCCACGCGATGGAGGGCTTGGTCTTTGCAGCGGGCAGTTGAATGGCGGTGATGCTGTTTTTTCCAGCGGCATAGAGGTGATCGCCCGCCTTGATGAGATCGCCGGAGCCGTCCGCCGCGATCTCCCAATAGACCTTTTCGCTGGTGCCCAGCTCGCGCACGACGGCGACGCCCTTCGCGGAGTCAGCGGCGGCATATAGGCGGTCGTTGACGATGACCGGCTCGTTGCAGGTGGACTTTCCCGCCTTGCCTGTGGGCAGGTCGTAGGTCCGCACGCCACGCCGACGGGTGTGAACGTAGAAATGTTTTTCGCTGGCGGCCACAAACGATCCGCCGTTGCCCTTGCCGCCGTCTGCGAGGTTGAAATGCACGAGGCTACCCGTCTCGCGGTCAAACGCGGCGGGCACGGAGCGCCCACCGGGCACGATCAGCATTTTCTCCGTGGCCACCAGCGCTCCCTGCGGCGCCACGCCAGCGAACGAAGGCGCGCTGTGCGGCTGCTTGATGAACTGCGCGCCGGTGCCGTCGTTCACCCAGCTCACCTTTCCTGTCTCCGCATCGAGCGCATAAAGGAACGTGCCCATGAACGGCCAGATGCTCGCCGCGAAATAGACCTGCCCGTCACGGATCACCGGGCCGCCGCGCGCGGGCCACGCTGAGACGAGCCGCCCATTGCCCAGCGCCTTGCGGTCCGAGGGTGCGCCGCGAAAAGACCACGCCACCGCGCCGTCCTTCGCGTTGAGACAGTAGAGAAATCCGTCGTCGCTGGTCACATAGACCTTGTCCCGCCATGCCACCGGCGGCATGCGCACCGGGCCGCCGGCGAAGAACGACCACAACTCGCGCCCGGTGTCGAGATCGAGCGCCGCCACTTTGTCCATGTCATTGAAGGCGATGAACATATGACCGCCCATGACGATCGGCTCGAAAAGCTTGTCATACGGCATCAGGTCGTGATTGAGCGGATCATCCCACACCTGCACACGCGGAGAATAACGCCGCTCCCACTGCAAGTGCAGCTCAGACGGCAGCTTCTCCGCTGACGCCGCAGTGCGTCCAGCATCGAAGCGCCACATCGGCCAGTCATCCGCCAGCGCGGGAATACAGGACAGCAACAGCAATGGGAGCAAGGCGCAACAACGAGGGGGGCGGAGATTCATGAGGGAACTCGATAAGATCGACGGTCGTCAGATAACGCCTCGGACGACGCGCTTCTACCCGCTTTATTGATCCGCCGGGCCATCGTGTGCGTGGTGGTCAACGAGGACGCCCCACCTGCTGCGCAAGCTCAGCCACCATTTTTACCAGCACCCCTTCCGCCTCGGGTGCGAAGTAGCCGACGCCACGACTGTACAAGCCGCGCGTCTCGTAACCACCTTCGCGCAGCACGCGGGCGGAAGGTATGTAGCCAAAGGCATCGTTGAAGTAGCCGGACAGCCACAGATTCATCGGACCGATGGCGGTCTCGATGAGCGCGGCGTAGTCCACGACGACCTCGCCGGAGAGACCGACCCAGGTCAGGTCAGCGCCGAACTGCCACAGGGCCACCGGCGCGGAGAAATGCGTCGCAGGCGCGGTGCCGTGTTGCTGATCGGCCAACATTTTCGCGGCCACCCATTTCCTCCATGAGCCAGCTTTCGCGACGGTGGTTTCCAGCTCCGCTGTGGCAGGCGGTGGCTGCAACGGCAGCTCCGCCATGGCATACGCGGTGCGCAGCGGGCCGTTCACCGGCTTTAATGGCGTCGCGAGCACGCGCACGACTTCGCTGCCGAGTTCTGCACCATGCAGTTTGGCGATTTCCACGGACGGCAGCTTCGCCGGGTTGTTGGTGTTGGTCGGATACGGATTCGTATCGCCGGCGAGACCGATCACAAACATCGCCTGCACGCCGGGATGCGCTGCTTCGATGTGTGTCTGCGCGTAACCAGCGAAATCCGGGCTTACTTGATTGTCCTTCGAGCCAAACGTCGTGTTGTGGCAGGCTGCGCCGAACATCACGCCGAGCAATTTGCCCTCCGGCGATTCCACGCGCAGCACGGGCACCCCGCGATCCACCGGGCCGCGTGGATTCACGCCGAGAATGACACCGCGCGCGGTGAACTCACGCCGGTTCATCGGAAAGTTCACTACACCGCCGCCCCAGCTCAGTTTCGCCGGTTGCAGCCGTTTCACCGCTTCATTCGCGAGCGTCACGCACTGATCCTGCAGCTTGCGCGTGTAGGCGATGAGCTTCTTCGCCTGCGCCTCGTTGACCGAGTCATGCGCCACCTTCTCGAGCATGACCGACGGCCCGCTGTGAATGTGTGAGGCATTGAGCAGAATGCGCTCACGCGGAATCCCCGTCGCAGCGGTGATGCGCTCACAGATGGGTTCGCCAAACTCGGCGCGGAAGCCGATCAAATCTGCCGTGATCACGATTGCCCGTGCCCCAGCTTCATCTTCCAGCGCCAGCGCTTTCGCGTGCAGCGCATCCAGCACTACCTCCGCGGGCTCGGTGCGACTGGCGTAGCCGGAGAGCAGCAGCGGTTCTTGCGGCGTGATGTCTGCGGCTGCGAACCCTGCTTTCCAAGCGGCCTGCAAAGTCAGCGGTGAAACCAGTAGGAGCATCAGGATCGAGAGAGCTTTCATGCGATACTCTACGGCCTGCGGCGGCGGTGCTGTCAAACTTTGCCTGCGTCACCAGTGCATGGTTTGGATCTCCTTGCGCAGCGGCTAAACGCCAAGCGTCGCCCGCGTGCGGGCGACTAGGCCGCTGTCAGGTGCCTCCGCCCCCTTCAGCCAGAACACGCTCGCGGCCAAGAAGCGGTCGCGATGCGCTGGTGAGAGATGATAATAATCCTCCAGCACGGCGGAGCTGAACTTGTAGTCGTGCGAGTCCGTGCCTTTGAGGTAAATCAACCGCTGTGCGGCGGCGATGAAGGATTTCGCATCACCACCCGCCTGCAAATACGCGAGTGATTTGCGTGCAGCTAGCGTGCGATCGCCGGACAAATTCGCAAACAGGTCGTCCACGTTCTTCGCGCCAGCAACGGACTCCATTTCGTCAATCAACACGCCAGTCTTCGCGCCCGCACGATCACGGAACAGCGGCAAAAACGCCGCGTTTTGCAGCAACAGAAAGCGCCGCGTTTCATCATTGCTGGTCTGCTGATGGGCGAAGTGCATGGCATTAGATGTCGTGCTGGCATGCAGGGAGACGATGCCTGGTTTGCGCATCAGCATCTCGGCAGCGCCTTCAAACAACGCATCCCAGATGGATTGCGGTGCCACGCCGCGATTGAGCAGCTCGGCGACCTTATTGCTGGCGTCCTCCCAACTGCCCTGACGCAGCGTGTTGAGCATTTCACGCGTGGCATCCGTATCTACTTGGCCCGTCTGCCAGTCAGGGCGGATTTTTTGGAGCAGCTTCTCATTATGCCGCCCAGGTCGGTCCGGCTCGCCATCGCGTTCGGAGGGATTGCCGGCCTCATGTTCCAGCAACGCGTAAGCAAGCGAACGCAGCACCGGCTCAGCATGCTGCCAGCCGATGTTTTGCAGCGTACGCCAACTGTTGGCGACATAGATCGCCTTGTGGCCGATGTCGCGGAAGTCGCGCGCACCATAGTGGCAGAGCACATCAAACAGCTCCTGCGCACCCGCGTTGCGGGCGAGTCCGGTCACCGCCACGTCGGCCTTCGCCGTGTCCCAATGGTCCATCGCCTGCGCAAACGCTTGCCGTGCTTTGGCGGCATCAGGAACGCGTTTTTCATCTACCGGACTCATGGTCCAATCGCCCTCCTGCACATCACGCGCTTGCGAGGACTTGAACTGGTCGAGCGCCCAGAAAATCGGCAGCCAGCGGTCAGAATCCGGCGAGTTTTGGCTCGCCAGATGCGCCGAGTTCACCACGAGCACGGCATGAAATTTGAAACCGACGGGACGCGGCTGAATATTGCGCACGCCGGCCAGCTGCAACGCCGTGAGCACCTCGCGATACGTCGTGCCTTGCTTGATGCGCATCGCCACCTCTTCCAGCAGGCGGTCGCGCGAGGTGTCTTCCAGCAATCGCACCAGCGGCTCGATCTCCGGCCTGAACTGCACGGCTTTGGCATCCAGGCGGGTGTCTGCGGCGGAAAGCCGTGGCAGAGTGCCGAGAAACCCGAGATCACCCAGACCCGCGAGGGTGCCGGCAACCGAGGCATTGGACAGGAACGACCGACGAGAAAGCTGTGTTTTCATGACGTCTTTGGGTTGGACCGAATGATACGCTCGGCGTGTGGCAAAGTATGCGCACTGCGGCGTGTGGCGACAAGACACGAATCCAGGAGTTGCCCGTGCTTTGACTTGTCATTCGTTTCGACCTCCTGCTACGATTGGCGTAAATGCACGCGCCCTTTCTTTTGCTGACTCTTTGCGCCGCAATCGTGTGCTCCACACCGTGTGCCCGCGCTGACTGGCCGCAGTATCGCGGCCCTGGCGCGAGCGGTGTGGATGACGCTCATGCGCTGCCGCTGTCCTGGAATGTGGAGACGGGTGAAAATGTCCGCTGGCACACGGCGATTCCCGGCCTCGCTCATTCAAGTCCGATTGTCTTCGAGGATCGCATCTATGTGGCAACTGCGGTGTCGGAGAAAGAAGCCGAATTGAAGGTCGGTCTGTATGGCGACATCCCGGTGCCAACGCCCATCTTTGCGCATGGCTTGATCTACCTCAGCAGCGCCCACGGTGACTGGCGGCCCATGCGCGCGATTCGCCCTGATGCCACCGGCGACATCACGCCTGCGGACCCTGGTTCGACCAATTCATCCATCGCCTGGGCGCATGGCCGCAAAGGCAACTACATGCAGACGCCGATCATCGCGGGCGATCTTCTTTTGCCTGCAACGACTCCGCCATCCTCACATGCTTCGATGCCAAGACTGGCACGCTGCATTTCAGCGAACGCCTCTCGCAACGCGGCCAGGGCTTCACCGCCTCGCCTGTGTCGGATGGCAGGCATGCGTATTTCACCAGCGAAGTCGGCAACGTCTTCATCGTCGCGGGCGAATCCAAGCTCAGCATCAAGACCGTTCATCAACTGCCTGAAACCTGCATGGCCACGCCCGCGCTCAGCGATGGCACCATGTTCTTCCGTACCCGCCATCACCTCGTCGCCATCGCATCAGGAGGAAAAGCCACCGGCATGGAACTCTCCTCGCAAACCGCCGCCGCCAAAGAAAAACTGTCTTCCCGCTGATCCAACTCAAAAGAAACGTGCCAGTGATCTCTGGAACATGGTCGTTTTTTCGGAACCTCCTTAAACACTGAACAAGCAACCTGCGCCTGATTGTGGCGACGATTGAACGAAGCATTATCATGCGCTGGCTCATCCACAGTCTCTGGTCGCTCGCGGTTCTTGCCGCAGCGGATAGTGCGCCGACTCCGAGATTGCCTGCGAGCAATCTTGCCGCGCCGTTTTGCTATGAGCACGGCGGCACGCGGCGCTGGCCGGTCTTCTCCTCGCCGCTGCCTGCCGGCGTGAATGCCACGCTCTCCGCATGGCGAAATGACAAGGAACTCGCACGCGGCACGCGCTTGGAATTCTCCGGCCTTGCTGTGTCGCTGTCGCGTGACGGTTGGTTGGAAATCCAATCACTCGCGGAATCCGAGCCGGTGGCTTTCACCGTCGAGATTCGCCTCGAAAGCAGCGGCGTTGCTGAAACGCAGAAGCTCACCGTGCGCGCCGCGCCGCCCGCGCGACCCATCTCCTACCTGGCGGATTTTGGTGATGATTTGCTGGATCTTTTCATGGACCGCACGCGAGGCCGCTGGCGTCCGCTTGAGAAGGGGGTGTTGGATCAATATTTTCGCCGTTTGCAGGCGCACGGCGTGCGACGGTTGATCGTTTGGCAGAGCCCCTTTCCCTATATGGCGGACGCGCAAAACTATGCGGCGGCAGATTGGCAGAATCACACCGAGCAAGCACGAGCCATCATCGACAGTCCTGAGCTCACGACGATCTTGGAAAAGCGCTGCGTCTATGTTTCCTGGGCCTATTTGCGCGGCTTGATGGCCATGCGCCTGACGCCGCAACTTGGTGAATTGCTCACGCGCAGCGCCCGCGAGCATGGCATCGCACTCACGGCGAGTTTCCGGCCGTTCGAGATGGCGTTGGACAAGTACTACGCCGTACCCGCGTTCGATGAGATCGGCACTTTCCTTTGGGATTACCATCCGCTCGCCTCGCCCACGGTGAACTATCACACGGATCAAGTCGGCTTCGCGCATTATCGCAAAGTTCTCGCCGTGATGGACCGCGCCGACGCAGGCCAACTGCACACCATCGTGATCAAGAACGTGAAGAACGCCGATGCATTCGTCCGGCGATTCTCCGCACAGCACGATAACCTGCGCCTCGTCGCGTCGCCGTTCCCGCCGCTGCAGGAGGATGGGTTCGTGCTGGTGCGTGGGAAGGATGCACGTTTCCAGTTGCGACCGTTTAGCGAGATTCAAACAAAAGCCGAAGCGCAATGCCGCGAGTTAAAAAACCTGAAAGTGGAGCGCGACGGTCAAGGCACGGTGACTATCTCAGGCATTGAGATGCCAGACGATTGCCGCTACCTGCTGCTGTCAGATCCTTCCGCACTCGATGAATCACTGGATTTTCCCACTCACGAATCACCGACATTGCGGGCGAAGGCGGGCAACGAATTGGGGCGTGCGAATGTTTATTGGGCGGCGGCTGTCGGGGATGCGAGCGGTAAAAAGACCCGCGTGGCAGGCATCACGGCGGAGGGAGAGTTCTGCGCCAATTTCAATGCGGTCGAAGCGAGCGCCGCCGCCGCGCAGAACGGTCCACCACGCCTGAGTCTGCTACGCGACCAGCTCGTCATCGACCTCGGCGAAGCGTGGTCGGTGGAGATGGTGGATTTCAATCAGCCTGCGGCGCGGCGCAACGCCGTCAATGAACTGCGCAGCATCTTGAGCCATCCGCCGTTCGACGAAATTTTCATCAACACGCGTTCGCATACGCAACTGGCCGCGACGCTCGGCGATGGCAAGGACGGCCTGAAGCCGCTGAGTGTCTATCGCTTAACAAAGGAATCCTATGCCCATCTCGGCATCGACCGTGCCTACGCACCACGCGATGCCGCCAGTGATCCAAAGCTCCGCGACATTGCCGACGTGGAGCGCATCACCAACTGGCAGCCCGGCGAATGGAACGACACCTGCCAGTCACCGGACTCGCCCTTCGTATGGCGTTACGCGCGCAATCGCGGCGTGGCCGATGGCGTGCGCAAGTTGCTCGCAGATTTCGAACAGGCATTTCCGCAGACCCGCATCCGCGTCGTGATGCCCGAACGCGAAGCGGCGACCAAACGAATCAAAGCCGCGCTCGATCAAATGTCGAAGCCAGGTGGTGGCGTTTACGGCCGCGACTATTATCGCCAGCTCACAGCGTCAATTAATCACATCCCCGCCATCGGCGAAGGCATGGCGATGGTGGGGCTGAATGGTTTGCGCACCGAGCCAGTCTTCCTTGGCATCCGTATGCTCCCCGAGATGGAGCCGTTCAAACTGTATGTGCGCGAGTGCATCGCCGACATGGCCGACAATCACGGCTCCTCGTTTCGTGGCCCGCGCAGTTACTTCTACGAAGGCCACGAGACGCTCCGGACCACGGACAAGGATCTCGGGCGTCGCGGACGTGAGGAAAGAATCTGCCACTTGCTCGAACAGCACGCCGACATCAACGAAGTCATTCTCTACGAAGCCGCCGCCTGGGTCCAAATGCCGCGCTCCGACGCGGACTTGTGCGGTCACGGATTTCTCGACCGCCGCGCTCCGACCACTGGAGCCAATTCACGGCGCTGAGAGCACCGCCACAGGCATCCCATAGTGTGCGTGAGCTTTGTTGGATGGAGGGTGCTGACTGGGGATGAAAATTGGCTTGATTCCAAAGCGCTGTAGCGTCCGCTGTGGCAACTGGCAGCTCGTGTGTGGCAAGTTCAACCCTGGCAAATCCTGACAAGTTCTACGACCTCGCGGAGCGCGTGCGGATGTGGGGGAGAGTCTGAAGACCGCCTACACCACATGGGCGCATGCGACGAAGCGCAAAATACCGGAAGTGAAGTCCAGAACCGCATCCGTGGTTGGTCGCTGAGCGTGGAACCGTGGACTCCTTAGCGCGGTGGAATGCAGAGCGGCTCCTTTCAATACAACCTGTCGCGGTAGCTGGCATCAATCATGGCCTGCATGTCGGCCTCGGCATCAGGCAGCTTGGCGTGATCGATGATCGTGCGTGCCAGGGACGGCAAATCCTCCACGGTAGGCCAATGTTGCGGCTCCCATACTTTCGAACGGATGACACACTTGGCGCAGTGAAAAAACGCGCTCTCCACGGTGACGACGATGGCGAACTGCGGCACTTTGCCATTGACCGCCATGCGCTCGCACAGCCACGCGTCGCGCACAATCATCGCCTTGCCTGCGACGCGCAGCGTCTCCTGCTTGCCGGGGATCATGAACAACAAGCCGACATGCGGATGCGCCAGGATGTTACGAAATGTATCTGCCAGTCTATTGCCCAGCCGGTCCGGGATGGTGAGTGTGTGTTCGTCCAGCACCTGCACAAATCCGGGCGGATCGCCTTTCGGCGAGACATCGTGATGGCCAGTCGCATCGGATGAGCCGATCAACACGAACGGCGATTTGGCAATGAAGGCCCGGCAGTGCTCGTCGATTGCCATCAGGGTTTTCGCACTGACAGCGGGGCTAGGATGCCCCATCACCGCACGAAATTGATCCTCGGTGGTGATAACGTCTGAGAAGGTGAACTTCATGGTTTGGGTGGCAACAGCCGGGCCAGACCGGCCACGGCCCAGGCAGTGGCGGCGGTGGAAAGGAACTGATGCTCGCCATGCGGGTCGCCGTTTTCAAAGTAGGGCTGCACTTTGTTTTTCACGCGGGATTCGCTGAGCCAGGAGCCGTCCGCGTGCTGCGTGCGCAGCAGCCAGTCACGGGCGCGTTGGATCGCCGCATCATGATGATCAAGGCCGGACTCAAGCAAGATATGGAGCGTCTGGCCGGTGGAAAAGGCATCGCTTTCAAATCCGATGGCAGAGGACCAACCGCCGTCGGCCTGCTGGAGCTTCAAGATGGCCTGGCGCACGTTTTCCATCTGTGCTGCTTCGGCAAACGGCGGCAGGAAGTGGTCCAGCGGCCTTGTTCGACGCGTGTGCGTGTTTTCGACGGCTCGCCTTTCGAGCGTGTGGTGCCTTGGATTTTTAGCAGGTAGGACACCATCGCACTGGTCGTCGCATCCGCCGGATGCTTGGCGAGTTGCAAGGCCCAAAAGCCATAGCCCGTCGTGGTGGAGCCGCCGGGAACGTGCTCGCCCGCAAGCATGTCATCTGTGCGTTCCTGGAAATAAGCGTGCGTGATGGCGGCCTGCGTTTGCAGCCACTTTGAGTCAAGCTCGTGACGTACACGGCTGGACTCGATCACGCTGAGCATGGGCAGCGTTTGATGGTGGCAGGAGAAGCAGGTCTTATGCTGCGGCCAGTCGCTGGCGGCCTGTTTGACCCGCGCCAGGCCGCGTTGCACGGCGGTTTCGACGGTGGGAACTTCAGCAGCGGCCAACCACGGCACCGACAGAAGGCACGGCAGGAGCAGTCTGAGTCGGTTCATGACCTGCGCGTGTAGCGGGGGCTACTCCTTGGCCTTTTTGTTCTTTTTCTTCGGCTTCTCACCGCTTGCAGCGTTCGGCTTGCCGCCGCTGGCACCGTGGGTTTTCCACCAGTCGGGGCCTTCGGCGTTGATGGCGGCGTTGTGCTGAATGAGCCGGGCTTTGAGGGCAGCGAAGCGTTCTGGTTCCTTGTCCTTGAGGTCGGTGGTCTCTTTGAGGTCGTCCTTGAGGTTGTACAACTCGAACTCGGTGAGTTCGTCGTTGGCGAGGATTTTCCAGTCATCGACACGCATGGCGATCTTCGCGTTGGGAGCCATGAGCAGACGCCAAAAGAGCGGCTGCGGACGTTCGATCTGTGTTTGAGCGCCGGTGAGCGCGGAAATGACGTTCACGCCATCAAGCGTGCGGTCCTTCGGTGTCTCCAGACCCGCGAGACCGAGCATGGTGGGAAACAGGTCGCTGCCGATCACGGGCGTGTCGCAGATGGTTTCGGGCAGGATTTTGCCCGGCCAGCGGGCGATGCCGGGGACGCGAATGCCACCCTCATGCAGATCGCGTTTGCGACCGCGCAGACCGCCGGAGGAACCATGGCCGGGCGATTTAATGCCATCGCCTTCGGGGCCGTTGTCGGAGGTGAAAAAAACGAAGGTGTTGTCGGCGAGCTTTTGTTTATTGAGCGCCTGCATCAACTGGCCGAAGGCATGGTCCATCTGCGTGACGTTGGCGTGGTGCTCGATCTGCACGTCGTCGGTGAGATCAGGATATAGCGCCTTGAACTTCGGATCGGACTTGATCGGGTAATGCGGCTCATGCGTCCACACGGCGAGGAAGAAGGGCTTCGAGCCATCGCGCTTTTCTTTGAGCCAGCGGACAGCCTCCTCGACGACGAGCGGCGCGGAGTAGCCTTGCAGCGGGCCGACCGGCTCACCGTTGCGCACGAAGTTGACGGGGTTCGCATGCGTCGGCGCGGCGTTGTTTTGCGTGGCCATCCACCAGTCGTAGCCGTGGTCGCCGGGCTGCGGCTGCGCGGGATTGTTGAACAGGCCGTTGAGATGCCATTTACCACTGTGGCAGGTGGTGTAGCCGGCTGTTTTGAGCAGCTTTGGCAGCGCGATCTCGCTGGCGCGCAGATGCACATCGCCGCCTTCGGCAATCCAGGTGTACACGCCGTTGCGATGCGGCGTGCGGCCGGTGAGCAAGGCCGAGCGCGAGGGGCTGCACACGGCGCTGCCGGAGTAACACTGCGTTAGGCGCACGCCCTGTTTCGAGAAGGCGTCGAGGTTCGGTGACTTGATGATGGGGTGCCCAAAGCAGCCGAGATCGCCATAACCGAGGTCGTCGGCGAGGAAAAGAATCATGTTCGGCTGCGCCGCCAAGGACGAAGCCAGAATGGCAAATGACGAGGTGAGGGTGAGAAAGAATGTCTTCATGCTATTTCAGCTCTTTGATGCGGACATTGCGATACCAAACGCGCAGTGCCTCGTCTTGGAAGGCGATGCGGCCTGCATTGGGACGGTCGGCCATTTTCATGTCTTCCAGGGTTGTGTCGATGACCTGCTCGCCATTGAACACGACCTTCACGCTGCGGCCCTGAACGGTGATGGTATAGCGGTTCCACTCGCCCGCCGGTTTCACCATGTTCTTGGAGGGAGCGATGCCCTTCACAATGCCGCCGCAGTCGTGGTGGCCGGGGTTTTCGAGGCCGTAGGTGTCGAGAATCTGGACCTCGAAGCCGGTCTTCACCGGTTCCACCATGTCGTCCACGCGCATGAACACACCACTGTTGCCCTTGGCGTTTATCTTAAATTCCAGGTCGAGCACGAAGTCGCCATACAGCTTCTCCGTGGCGATGTAGGCGTCGTAGCGCTGCCAGCCCTTTTCACCCTCACGCGGATGCAGCGAGAGGCTGCCGTCCTCCTCAACCAGCCAATTCCCGGTCGTTTTCCAGCCGGTGAGGTCCTTGCCATTGAAGAGCGGGGCGAAGCCAGTGGCATCGGCGGCGGGATGGGGGTCTTCAGCGTGGACAGACAAGGCGACAATGATAAGCGAGAAGAGAAAAACGAGTTTCATGTGGAGAAGGACCAAACGGCACCAACCGCCTGATAAATCCTCATTTGACTTTTCCGCATCCATTTGGAACATATCATCGTATCCTGATGCGTTGATCTGTTCAACTCTACACCCAAACCTAGACCACCACACCCTCATGTCCGACTACCTCGTCAAAGACATCTCCCTCGCCGAATTCGGCCGCAAAGAACTCGACATCGCCGAGTGCGAAATGCCCGGCCTCATGGCCACGCGTGAAAAATACGGCCCGTCGAAGCCACTCAAAGGCGTGCGTATCACTGGCTCCCTGCACATGACCATCCAGACGGGTGTGCTCATCGAAACACTCCAAGAACTCGGTGCCGACGTGCGCTGGGCCTCCTGCAACATCTTTTCCACCCAGGACCACGCCGCAGCAGCCATCGCCGCTGTCGGCACTCCGGTGTTTGCCTGGAAGGGCGAGACGCTCGAAGAATACTGGGACTGCACCTGGAAGGCCATCATGTTCCCCAAAGGCAAAGGGCCGCAGCTCATCGTCGATGACGGTGGCGACGTGACCCTGCTCATCCACAAGGGCTACGAGATGGAAAACGGCGACAAGTGGGTCAAAACCCCCTCCGATAACCACGAGGTGAAGGTCATCAAGGATCTCCTCCTCAAGATCGGCAAAGAACAGCCCGGCATCTTCCACAAGATCGTCAAAGATTTGAAGGGCGTCTCCGAAGAGACCACCACCGGCGTGCATCGCCTCTATGAAATGGCCAAGGCAGGCAAGCTCCTCTTCCCCGCCATCAATGTGAACGACAGCGTCACCAAGGCCAAGTTCGACAACCTCTACGGCTGCCGTGAATCCCTCCTCGACGGCATCAAGCGTGCCACCGACGTCATGATCGCCGGCAAAGTCGGTGTTGTTTGCGGTTACGGCGACGTGGGCAAAGGCTGCGCCGCTGCTCTTCGCGGCATGGGCGCCCAGGTCATCGTCACCGAAATCGACCCCGTTTGCGCCCTGCAGGCCGCCATGGAAGGCCATCGCGTCATGCCGATCGAAGACACCCTCGGCATCGGCGACATCTACGTCACCACCACCGGCAACAAGGACATCATCACCACCAAGCACATGGAGAAGATGAAGGACCAGGCCATCGTCTGCAACATCGGCCACTTCGACAACGAGATCCAGGTGGACAAGCTCAACACCATGAAGGGCGTCAAGCGCCTGAACATCAAGCCGCAGGTGGACAAGTACACCTTCCCGAAAGGCAACAGCATCTTCATGCTGGCTGAAGGCCGTCTCGTGAACCTCGGCTGCGCCACCGGCCACCCGAGCTTCGTCATGAGCAACAGCTTCACCAACCAGACGCTCGCGCAAATCGAACTCTGGGCCACCAAGGGCAAGCGCAAGATCGGCGTCACCGTCCTGCCGAAGAAGCTCGACGAAGAAGTCGCCCGCCTCCACCTCGCCAAGATCGGTGTCAAACTCACCACGCTCTCGCAGGACCAGGCCGACTACATCGGCGTGCCCGTCGAAGGCCCCTACAAGACCGATCACTACCGCTACTAAAGCAGCCATCTCACTCCGTGAGATGAGCACAGTGTGATCGCAACCTCCAAGACCACGAGAGCGGCCAGCAATGGCCGCTCTTTTTTGTGCTTTTGCAGCAGTTCCTTGATTCTTTTTCTCGCCAAATCTCGCCTGAGCAGGTGAAATGATTCCACCCATGCACGCTCCGTCCTCCTCGCACATGGAACGGCACGCGACGATCCGTGTTCGTGATCGGGCAGCAGATCGCCATGCCGGTGCCTTTGTTGAAAGCATCCTTGCTGAGCACCAGTGCGGGCCGCCGCCCTTGCTGTTCGTGACCCGATTGCGGATCAAAATCCAGCGCGACGAGATCGCCCTGCTTTGGGACGTAAGCGGCCATCACCAGACCTCCCGCCCGCTCTTGCTCCAAGCAAACTCGGCGGCCTTGTAACGCTTTGGCATCGCTGCGACCAAGTCCTCAATGCGATGACGCCCGCGCACACGCGACGACGCTTTCGACGGCTTCACGATGATCGCGTCCTGCTTGGGTGAAAGCTCCACTTCGAGACTCGCTCCCAACTTCAACGCTGACAGCAGCGCCTTCGGCAGGCGCAGGCCCTGGCTGTTGCCCCATGCTTGGAGGGTGGTGGTCATAGGACACCCGTATAGCCGAGGGCTAGACCTGGTAAGCGCGTGTTTGGGCGCGAGGCGCGCGTGACCAGCCTGCAACCTCAGCTCACGCCGACGACATCGAGATCGCCGCACCATCAAAGGATGACGAACTCCTCGCCATCCGCGAAGCGCGCAATGCCCTCGCCGCGCACGACGCCCGCAAGGCCGAACTGGTGAAGCTACGCTACTTCGTCGGCCTCAAGGTTGACGAAGCCGCCGAAGTCCTCGGCATCTCCGCGCCGACGGCGAAGCGCGACTGGACGTATGCACGGGCATGGCTGTATCGGGAGATAAAAATGGACTTCGCTTGAATAACACTGAGTTGCTGGAGACTCGGAGTGTTAGTCACCGTTCGCCAGCAAAACAGCGAGCAGCTTGTCCAGCGCGACGCTGGCGACGGCGGTGGCTTTGTCGCTCATCGCGTAGGGGAGGATGAGTTCGTTGCCGTGTATGAGGGAGCCGCAGCTGTAAACGACGTTGGGCACGTAGCCTTCGCGCTCGTTGCCTTCGGGGGAAAGCAGCGGTTCGGTGAGACGGCCGATGACTTTCGTGGGATCATCGAGATCAAGCAGCACGGCACCGATGCAGTATTTGCGCAGGGGGCCGACACCGTGGGTGATGACGAGCCAACCATCGGCGGTTTCCACCGGTGAGCCGCAGTTGCCGACCTTCACGGATTCCCAAACGGCTACCGGACTGAGCAGCATCTGCGGATCATTCCAGTAATGCAGGTTGTCGGAGAACATGATGAAGAGGTTTTCATCGTCCTGGCGCGAGAGCATGGCGTAGCGCCCGTTGATGCGCCGGGGGAAGAGCGCCATGCCCTTGTTCTGCACGGCGTTGCCATTCAGCGTGAGCACGCGGAAGTGCAGGAAGTCCTGCGTCTCGATGAGCTGGGGCAGGATGGCACGGCCGTTGTAGGCGGTGTAGGTCGCGTAGTACATGACGGAGCCGTCGTCATCGGTGAAGCGCACAAAGCGGGCGTCCTCAATGCCGTTGCTCTCGTTGGCAGAGACCGGGAAGATGATGCGCTCGCTGAGGGCAAGCTTGGAGGAAAAGCGCAGTTCGTAGTTGGAGTCCGCCAGCCATTGGACGCATTCCAGTGTACTTTGACAGCCGAGTGTCCCAGGCGGGCTTCCATCGCGAATGCGGGCAACGCTATTGGCAAGATCACTCAGCACAAACGTGTCATCGAGCGGATCCATGACTGCATTGGTACAGTCGTTATCAAACCCCATTTCGTGCAGCTTGATCAGGAAACTCTTCTTACGGTAGCTCGGATTGGGAACGACTTCCGGCACGGTGACGTAGCGTGACACGGGCGCGAAGCTGATGTGGCCTTCGGGCGAGATGGTGCCGTCGCGGAACTCAATGGAGGAGATGTGCCCTTCGCCCGTGGCTCGCAGGCTCATGATGAAACGCAGGCCACCCTCGGGCACGCCGCTTTGATCCGGATGCGGCACAATGGAGGGATTAAACAGCGCAGCGGCCTCCAGGGCATATTCGCCCGAGAAGAGTGCTCCGATAAGCAGTTCGCGTGCGAGGGTGAGCGGAACGTCCGTGACGATGTGTGCCTTCACCTTCGAGTAGTGAGCAAGAAACGGCAGATCAATGTCGAAGTGGCGGGAATCAAACTCGGCATGTACTGTCTCCAGTTCCTGCGCGACTTCCTCCTCGGTGAGCGCCATGGCGCGTTCGATGATGGCAATGATGTTCCGGAGATTTCCGGGAATGAAGGGGCGGATGATGACCCGTGCGCTTTCCGGCAGCAGCGTGATCTCATGACGACGCATGCGAATGGATTTCATGAATTATGAAGAGGTGTGGTGATCAGATGTTCGGCTTGGTTCATATCGGCCAGTGCCAGATGGAAGGCCAGGGACGACTCCGCGCCCTGATTGTCATTCACGCGGTCGTGATGCAGCCCGTCACCACAGCCGCCGGTGGTGGAATCATAGAGCGGCAGACCGAGATCGTTGCGGCCGAGGAACCATTCGAAGGCGCGTTTCGCCTCGCGTGACCACATCGGATCCTGCGTGGCGCGGAACGCCTCCAAACAGGCAGACACCATGGCCTGCGCCTCGACGGGCTGCTGATCGAAATCCGCACGCGCACCGTCTTTGACGTAGAAACCATTGCTGCCGATGGGACGAAAGCAGCCCGACTGGGTCTTCTGAATCGAGGCCAGCCAGCGCAGCGACTTGAGACCGATTTCCAGCGCTTCGGGGTTGGGCATCCACTGCCCGCTGAGCAGCAGCGCCTGGCAGATGCGCGCATTGTCATACGTGGCGCTGGGTTCGAACCAAGGCCAGTCTTCCGTGGCGCTGTGATTCCACAACGTCACGAGTTTGCCGGTGAGCATGTCGCGCATCGCGGTGATCTTGGGATCGCTCGGGTAATGGCGGAGGTACTCGTGGATGCCCAGCAGCGTGAAGGCCCACGCTCGTGGCGAGGTGAAGAGTTCCACCACGCCCAACCCACGCTCAAAGAGCTGCGCTGCGAGCCGACGATGACCATCGTTGCGCGAACGACCCGCCCCGTTGCCAGCGGCCCAAAGCGCACGTGCATGGCTGTCCTCGCTGCCAGCATCCTCCAGCCACTGGCGTCCATGGCTCATGAAGTTGCGGAAGCGTCCGCTGTTGTAATCCAGTGCCGCTGCTAAAAAAGCAAGATAGCTGGTGGCCAACCCATTGAGATTTTTTCCCGGTGTCGTGCCTCCGACCTCGTCGAGCATGTTGCACAGGATGTAAGCGCGCGCGTTGTCGTCGGTGCAGTAGCCTTCGTGGAAGTTCGGCACATTGAAGATCGCGTGCTGAAAGATGCCCGTGCCGTCGCTCATGCGCACGATGTGATCCAAGCGCAGCGGCGGCAGGTCATACGGGCGGCTGTCGAGCGTCCATTTGGCAAAAGCCGAACGCGGTGTCGCTTTGCGATCGGCACGTGCGTGTTTGAACGATTCCATGTAGCGCTGCCCGACCGCCGGCCAGATCATCTCGCGCCCGATCGCATAGGCATCGTGGCGGATTCTTTCCATTCGCGCCGGATCATCCAGCAAGCCGCAAACACCTGTCGCAATGGCGGCGGGATCACGAAATGGCACAAGCACCCCGCGACCATCCGCCAGCAGTTCCTGCGCATGCCAGTAGGTCGTGGACACCACCGCTTTGCCGGCTCCAAAGACGTAAGCAAGCGTGCCCGAAGTCACCTGCGCTTCGTTGAGATACGGCGTGATGTAAACGTCCGTCGCACCGATGAACTCCTTCAAGTCCTCCAAGGTCACGAAGCGGTTGTAGAAGATCACGTGGTCGGCCACACCGCGTTCCTCGGCCAGTCGTTCCAGACTCAGCCGGTAGCGTTCGCCCTCGCGTGCCACGAGATGCGGATGCGTGGCACCCAGCACCAGATAAACCACGTTGGGATGCTGCCGCACGATCTCCGGCAGCGCTTCAATGACATGCTCAATGCCTTTTCCTGGTCCGATGAGGCCAAACGTGAGCAGCACCTGCCGGCCCTCCACGCCGAACTGCGGTTTGAAGACACTCGACTCCTGAAACACCACATCCGGGATGCCATGGGGGATGATGTCGATCTTCGACTCCGGCACAGCATACGTTTCGCGCAGGATCTCCGCGCCCTTATACGCCATCACCACCAGGCGGTCACTGTAGCGTGCCAGCTCCTCCATCACCTTGCGTTGAGATGGATTCGGCTCTCGCAGCACCGTGTGCAGCGTCGTCACCACCGGCATGCGCACTTCTTTGAGCAGTGCCAGCAGATGACTGCCTGCCGGGCCGCCGTAGATGCCAAACTCGTGCTGCACGCAGAGAATCTCCGCGTTGTTGAAGTTCAAAAAGTCCGCTGCGCGCCGATAAGAGTCCAGATCCTTCTCCAGTAGTTCAAAGCGCACCCGCTGCGGGTAGTCGTAACCTTCCTCCCGGTCATTCACCGCCCCCACAAAACAGTCGGCAGCAGGAGCCGCGCCGGACACCGCCTCGGCCAGATCGTGTGTGAAAGTCGCGATCCCACACAACCGGGGCAGGTAGTCCCCCAGAAACGCGATGCGCTTCGGCAACGCCGAACCGCTCAGGACAAACCTTTCAAGTGCTGCGATATGAAGTCAGCAGACAGCCTGCCTGGCTTTAAGCAATGGGGAGTTCACCCCAACGACTTTCGAGAAGCACTTGTCGTGCATCCTGCCACAGAACCGTTTCGACAACGGTTCTAATTCCAGTTGCTCATCGGCCAGCGCCAACGAAGGGACGCCATGATTCTTGATGCCTCCTGCACCCTTGACTACCAGACTGCAGAGGAGGTGCCTGCCGTTTTCATGCTGCGTCCGCGCAGTGGCTGGGCGCAGTGGGTCATGCGGGAGCAGTTCCACCTTTATCCGCAGGTGCCGGTGGTCGAGTTCACCGACCTTTATGGCAATCTCTGCCAGCGCACCGTCATGCCGCGCGGTCATTTTCATCTCGCCGTGCAATACCGCGTCCAGGTGTCTGACAGCGTGGATGCCGACCCCATGGCACCGCTGATGTTGGTGCAAAACTTGCCGTCCGAAGTGCTGCATTACTTGCTGCCCAGCCGCTACTGCCAGTCCGACGAGATTTCTGCGCTGGCCGCTTCCGTGATTGGGGGCATGCCGCCAAACTACCAGCAGGTCGAGCAAATCCGCACCTGGATTCATCAAAACGTCCGCTATGAATCCGGTTCCAGCAACAGCTTCACCACTGCACTGGAGACCTTGAACACGCGGCGTGGCGTGTGCCGTGACTTTGCCCATCTCGGCATCGCCCTGTGCCGTGCCATCAATGTCCCGGCCCGCATGGTGGTGGGATTCCTGCATGAACTCAACCCCATGGACCTGCACGCTTGGTTCGAGGCTTTCATTGGCGGCCGCTGGTTCACCTTTGATGCCATGGAAAGTGTGACGCGCGGCAATCGCATCGTCTTCGCCTACGGCCGTGATGCCGCAGACGTGGCGCTCGCCACCATGTTCGGCAATTTTACCCTGGAAAACATGCACATCACCGTCAAAGCGGTGAACCCCACTTTTGCCCAGCCGCGACTGAAAAAGAACCTGGCGTAGAGCCAATTTATGCACTTCCTTTTTGTAAGCGTTGCTGTCTTTGGCCGCCATGAGAAGCACACTGTTGGTTGCCTGCCGAGTGGTGCGGCATCGCAGGCATCCTGCCAGCTAAGCCGTAACCATGCAGTAGGAAGTTAAAGCGGCACTGTTTTGGAGGGTTTAATCGCAGGCAAACGGCGGAGCGGGGCCGACTGCATTGCAGTTGGGATACGGACTGGCGAGCTTCGCCCACAGCCGCTCCCACCACGCTTGCTGGCTCTTGGGCAG
>Ga0209702_10002341_pt1 | contig 33392 bp, 26 predicted proteins | sample FRY01_FD_187210 | JGI IMG/M metagenome (GOLD analysis project Ga0209702, IMG submission 187210) | Freshwater microbial communities from Lake Fryxell liftoff mats and glacier meltwater in Antarctica - FRY-01 (SPAdes) (version 2) | ecosystem: Environmental > Aquatic > Freshwater > Ice > Glacier...
GTTTGAGTTCACGCACCTCAGCCTCCAATGCCTGCAAGCGCACATTCATCGCCAGGATGATGTCGATGAGTGCATCCTTGCTGAGGTGTTGCAGGGCTTCGCGGGTGAGTTCCATTGTCGCACTCTCATACGCACGAAATTATGAATACTTAACAAACGCTAATCAATTACAATCGTCCATTCTTCAGGCAATGAATCATCGGTCATGGAGCGAACTTTATCCCATCATAAATGATACGTCAAATTTAGGTTAATGCTTATGGGTTCATCCCCGCTTTTTTTTGTGGCCGCGTTTCTAGCTTCTGCCTTCTCTCCTCTCACTTCTAACCTCTTTCCTCTCTCCCCTACCGCCCCAACCCCGCCAGATACGCCACCAAATCCCGTAGCTCGGCCCGCGTCATGTTCATGATCAGCCCCTCCGGCATCAAAGAACCCGCTTCCTGCTTCTCGGCGATCTGTGCCGCCGTGAAACGGCTCACCTGACCGGTGAGCAGGTCGCGCAGTTGGAACTCGCCGCCAGCCTCGCTCACCTTGTAACCTTGCAGGCTGCGACCGTCCTTCGTCTTCAACGTCGTCGCCACATAACCCTCTTTGATCTGCCTATTCGGCCACACCACTGCTTCGATGAGCAGTTCCACCGGCACACCACGCCCCACCGCATCCAGTTCCGGCCCCACGATGCCGCCCTGTCCACCGACCTTGTGACACGCGATGCATGCCGACAGCGGCGCATTAAAAACCGCCTTCCCCTTCACCGCATCGCCGCTGCTTTTCACTTCCGCCGCCAACGCCGCCACCCAGGCCGCGTCGTAGGCAGGCAAGGTGTTCTTCACGCCTAAAATTTTGCCAAACGCCGTCGTCAGCACCGCATCACCACGACCCGCCGCCGTCAGCGTCGTCATCGCCAACTTGGCAGCATCGGTTGAGCACGGCTTGGCATCCAAAGCCTGCGCCAGCCCCGTCACCGCCGCATCACGCGCCAACAATGGCGTCAGCCATGCCCGTATCGTATCCGCCTCCGCGATGCTCGACAGTGCTGCGGCGGCCATTTGCGCTGCCACCACTGGCTTTTTCTCCGCCAAGACCGACAACGCCGCCGTCCGCACTGCCCACGGCTGCTGCGCATCACTCACAAACCGCTCAAACGTCTCCACCGGCTCACCCAATCGCGCAAGCGCCGTCAAAGCCGGACCGCGGATGCCCTCACCCGCAGTCAACAACAGGCGGATGAGGGCATCCGCACTCCTGATCCGCCACGCGCCCGCCAGCGCACATGCCGCCGCTTTCTGCGCCTCATTCCCGTCTTGCAACAGCCCCAGCAGCACCGCTTCCGCTCCCCCTGGTGTCTTCCCGACACGCTGCGCCGCCGCACTCGCCAAATCCTCCAGCACTGCCTGATCCTTCACGCCGAGTTTCAGCGCCAGCAGCATGTCATCCGGCTCCCCCTTCCGCACCAGCGCCGCCACCAGCCCGCGCCGCGTTTCAGGCGGCATCGACTCGCCTTTTTCAGCCACCATCAAGCGCACCACGCCCAGCAACTCCGCGCTGCCCTCCTTCTCCACTAAAAACGCCAGATGCTTCGGCGGCAGTTGCTCCAGTATTGTAGTCCCGCCTTTAGGCGGTGGATTGGACGCCCCAGAACCGCCTGAAGGCGGGACTACAGTACCCTTCCACTGCGGAGCCGTCGCATGCACCGCCAGCCACAACGCCCGCTCAATGAAACTGTCCATCGGCTTGTCGAGCACCTTCAACGCGACTTTGATGGCTTCGGAGGATGGTATCTTCGCAGCAGCAACAACGGCCTCAAGGCGGACAGTGGGTGAATCATCAAGGATGAGCTCCTCTAATTCAAAATAGTACTCCCCAATAACAGTGTACAAATCAGGTAACGCACGTGCTGCGAGAACTCTCAAAGATGCATTCTTTGATGTCTTCAAATTCAAGATCAAACCGTCTTGTGGCTTCCCATACCCCATACTCATCTGCCAGGCGACCCGTGCGAGTTCCTCCCCTCCTGTCGAAACAAATATATCAGACTCAGCTACCACGGTTGACTCATTCAATACCATCTGTTGACTTCTCCCCGCCAACTCTCGCTGCGCTTGATACTGATGCCAGCGATCGCCTCGCTCCAATGTCTTCAGCAGTTCCGCGTTACTCAACTGCGAACCAAGAACCGAGAACTGAGAACTAGCCCTCCCCTTCGCCACCACCCGCCAAATCCGCCCATGCGCGGCATCGCGATTCGGATGACGAAAGCTCGCCTGATAATGCCCGATGATCGGATCATACCAGTCGGCGATGTAGAGCGCGCCTTCCGGTCCGAAGCGCACGTCAATCGGCCGAAAGGCCACGTTGTCGCTGGTGATCAACACGGACTGCTCTACTGCCTCCATGCCGCTGGGGAACTCGGTATCCGGCACGAGCTTGTGGCGATACACCGCATTCTCAAAGAAACCGCCGCTGATGACTTCCTCCTGCATCGCCTCCGGCCAGTGTCCATTGCCCACGATGTCGATGCCGCAGAACTTCCGCAGGCCGTCCGTCTTGATAATCTGGCCGCTGTAGGGCAGTTGGTGGCGCTCCAGCAGGAAATGCGGCACGCCATGGCGATTCGAATCAGCCGCGTCCTCCACCAGCGAGGTGCTGACCTCCAGCGGCCGCGCCCAAAACATGCCCGCCGCGCCCGCCACCATGATCGGCTGGCCCCATTTCGTGAAGGCCGTGCCCCAGGCGTTCAGCGGCATGCCCGTCGGATACGGATTCAGCCGTCCGCTCTTCGGGTAGTAGTGCCAGAAGCCCGCGCCATAGAGTGTCTTCGTGCCGAGCGCCGTCGTCACCCGCGAGTAACAGTGCAGTCCCTGATGCATCACCAGCGCCCCGTCCGGTGCCCAGATAAAACTGTTCAGGCACTGATGCGTATCGCCCGTGCCGAAACCGCTGAAAACGACCTCCCGCCGGTCCACGCGATCATCGCCATCGTCATCGTGCATCAGCCACAGCTTCTCACCCTCGCCCACATACACCGAGTGCCCGTTCGGTGATTTCACCCGCGCGTCACGCGGTGCCAGCTCCATGCCCATCGGCTGACTGAGTCCACCCGCGAAGATCGTCTGCTTGTCCGCGCGACCATCGTGATCCGTGTCTTCAAGAATGATGATCTTGTCGTCCGAAACCACGCCCGGCTGCGCCTGCGGGTAATCACTCGTCTGCAGCACCCACAAGCGCCCGCGCTCATCCCAGCGAAGCGCGATCGGATTCGGAATCCCGTCCGCCTCGCTCGCAAACAGGTTCACCTCGAAGCCATCGAGCACCTTGAAGGACTTCAGTTCCGCCTCCGGCGAATGATCCACTGGAGGTTCGCCAACGGAGATGCCTTTCTTGTTCGCGGGTTGGGCGAAGGCGACGCTCATTGAGAGGAGCGCGAAAAGCACGAGTGGAGCGCACGCGTCCCGCGTGCTGATTTTGGCGTCCCGCCGAAATCCGTCTCCTGATTTCCGCCATGCTGATTCGTCCGCGCTGGCACCAATCACGCGACAGACCCGCAATCCGCGAGACGCGGATCGCAGCACGCGGGACGCGTGCGCTCCATTCACGGCAGCTTCCCTCCCAAATCGTTCGCCATGGTCCATATCTCATTCTCCTTCGCCTCGATCAGCGGTTGATACTGCTCCAGCTCACTCGGAAACCACCGTTGCGTCGGGTCCACATGATCCCGGCTACTTGGCTGCGCCGTGCGGTCGCCATGCAAAAACGCCCAGTTCGCCGGACGCCAGTAGCGATGCCACAGCATGTTCTTCTGGCCGATCAGCGCCTTCAGCCGTGCGTTCGGTGCTTTCACCTCATCGCCCCAGAGCTGAGACACACGTTTGCCGAGCTGCGCCGCGCCCACGGCGGTCAAATTCAGTCCGTCGCGCGTTGCACCGGGCTGTAAATCGCCATCCTGCGCCGCAAACAGCGCGCCATGCGCCTGCGCCACCGCTTTGATCACCTCGGCATACTTTTTCAGTGTCGCGTTGTGTTTGGAAAGCTCCCCAGCAAACGCCAGCGGCTCCGCCAGGACCAGACGCGGCGTCACGTTCGCGCACGTCGCCACCATGTTCTCCAACGCAGCCTTAAACTCGTTCAAACCCGCCACGCCACGCTCCAAACACTCCTGTCGGCCAAACATCAGCACCCCCGCTGTCGCGCCTGCCCGTTTGAGTTGCTGTGGCAGGCTGCCGAAGTTCATCGGGCGGTCTTGGCGAAAAACGGTATCCGCCTCCCAACTCAGATCGCGCACTTTCACCCGGCTGCCGGGAAACTGTGTCAAAAGCAGCGCCTCCAGCGTGCCGTCCTCCATCACCGCCACGGCCTCCGTGCCGCCGAGAATCGCAACGACCTCCCCCGTCATGAGCTGCATCAAGTTTGAAAAAGGCACCAGCTTCGGTTTCTCGCCCGTCATAGGCGGCAGTGCTGCAAGTTCGAGAATTTCCGGGCGTGTGAGCGCACGATTGTAGAACCGCAGGTTGGCGATGTCGCCACCAAGTCCCCGGCTGCACGGATCAAACAGCGCTTTGGCGAGCACGACAGGACCAGCTCCTTCACGCCAGGAGTTCAGTTCAACGCCGTTCACCCAGATGCCGGACTGCGCCTGTCGTTGATCCCGTTTCACATTCAGCACCACATGCCACCAGCGACCATGCAGCGGCGATGCCATGGCGACGGGATGCCCAACGCCGCGACCTTCAAGTGTGATGGAAAATCCCTTCGTGCCGAGATGCCAGTCGAGCAGTCCGGCTTGAGACTCGTTGATCAGCGCCAGGATGTGGCTGCCATGTTCAGCATCAGGTTGCTTCTCGACTCGAAACGCCAAGGCTACCGCAAAATCCTCCAGCATCATTCCCTGCGTCGAATCCGGCAGGTACAACGTCTTCTCCGTGTCCAACGGCATCACGCCCTCCCATTTGGCGACCAATCCCACAGCAAGATCCGACGAATCACCGCTCACCTGCGCCAACACCGCGCTGAATGAGAAAAACGTGAGCGCCAGCAGAAGTGGACCGCACGCGTCCCGCGTGCTGATTTTGGCGTCCCGCCGAAATCCGTCCCCTGACTGCCGCTTGCCTGATTCGTTCACGCCGCAGCCATGCCTGCGACAGACCAGCCATCCGCGGGACGCGGATGACAGCACGCGGGACGCGTGCGCTCCGGCTGACCTGATTGTGGCGATGACTTCAAGACACATGAAGCCAAAAAAACTGCCGGCATGGCCGCCTTCTTGCAGTTCGTTCTGTTCATCAACCCGCATTGCTGTTAATCCTGCCATGTTCTGATATTTACCGCATGAAACTCAAGCTCGATCCCGAAGACTTCCGCGTGCCGGATGGCAAACCGTTTCGCATCAAGAAGGCGAAGACCAAGGTGAAAAGCCTCTACAAGAGCGATGCGCACTACGAGTCGCTCATTGCCGAGTTCCGCGAGGAAATCGATGAATTGCAGCAGAAAATGTACGCGCAGGACCGCCAGGGGCTGCTGCTGGTGTTTCAGGCTATGGACGCGGCGGGGAAGGACAGCACGATCAAGCATGTGATGAACGGCGTGAACACGCAGGGCGTGGAATGCCATGCCTTCAAACGCCCCACATCCGCAGAACTCGACCACGACTTCCTGTGGCGCACCACGCGCGTGATGCCGCCACGCGGGCGCATCGGCATCTTCAACCGCAGTTATTACGAGGAGGTGCTCGTCTGTCGCGTGCATCCTGAGATCGTGACCAAGGTCCAACGCCTGCCTGCCGAGACAACGAAGGACATCGACAAGCTCTTTGCCGACCGCCTCAAGGACATCCGTCATTTTGAAAGCTACTGCCACCGCAACGGCATCCTCATCGTGAAATTTTTCCTCAACGTGTCGAACGAGGAGCAGAAGAAGCGCTTTCTCTCCCGCATCGACACGCCGAGAAAAAACTGGAAGTTCGAGGAGGGCGACGTGGCCGAACGCAGGCATTGGAAGGAATACATGGCCGCTTACGAGGAGGCCATCCGCGCCACTGCCACGGAAAAGTGCCCGTGGTATGTCGTCCCCGCCGACGACAAGCAGAACATGCGCCTCATCGTCAGCGCCGCGATCTTGCAGGAGATGCAGAGCATGAAGCTGAAGTATCCCGAACTGCCGCCGGAGCATCTCAAGCACCTGCAAACGGCGAAGGAAATGCTGCTGGCAGAGTAACGGCGGCGACAATCAGGTTCCAGCGCGCAACTGAGTCGCTTCAATCTCCTTCCGGGTACCATGGCCTCAACGCCTGCCCGCCCCCCTCACATCTTCCCCGTCTTCACGAAGTCGATGATCTTCCGGTCATCGTCCCCTGCCGCCCACGTCACGCGCAGAAAATCGGCGGGGTGTAGTTTGTGCTGCTCAAAGAATGCACGATCACCGCCGCAGCCAAACATCGTGTCCGGGTCCATCTCGCCATGCAGTTTTGCCCGCGCTTTGACGAGAAGTCGCGGCAGCCAAGGAATGCCATCGACAGCGGCGGGTTTCGGCGGCAGTTCGCTGGGCAGCACGATCTTCCCGCTGAATTCCCCACCCATGATCACGCGAAAATAATCACGCCGCACGGCTGCGATGAGCAACGCCGTCTCAAGCGTCGGCCCCTCGGCACCGTAGCGGCAGTGGTCATCGACAAAGTCGAAAAATTCCTGCGTCGTGTAGCCAATCGAAGTCAGGAAGGCTTTATCGTTCGCCGTGAACCAGTTCGCGCCGCGTGTGTCGCCACCGCGATGCAGTTTAGCGCAGCGTTCAAACAGTTCGCGGAAGGTGGCGTCCCAGGTTTGGTCGTTCATGTGGATGGAGAGTTAAACCGCCTGCGCCAGCGCCTGATCGAGATCGGCGAGGATGTCATCAATGTGCTCCAGCCCGACGCTGAGCCGCACGAGATCCGGCGTGATGCCACCAGCGGCCTGCGCTTCCTCGCTGAGCTGACTGTGCGTCGTGCTTGCCGGATGAATCGCCAGCGTCTTGGCATCGCCCACATTCGCGAGGTGCGAGACGAGCTTCAGGTTGTCGATGAACTTGGTACCCGCCTTCTTGCCGCCCTTGATGCCGAAGACGACCATGCTGCCGCCTTTGCCACGCAGGTATTTCTGACTCGCCGCATGCTGCGGATCATCTTCGAGGCCGGGGAAACGCACCCAGGTGACGCCAGGATGCGCCTTGAGATGCTTCGCCACCGCCAGCGAGTTCTCACAATGCCGCTCCATGCGCAGCGGCAGCGTCTCGATGCCTTGCAGCAGGAACCACGAATTGTCCGGTGCAATGCACGCACCCAAATTCCGCAGCGGGCCGGTACGCATGCGCAAAATGTAGGCCAGCGGCAGCAGCGGTGCGGGCAGGTCGATGCCCCAGCGCAGGCCGTGGTAGCTATTGTCCGGCGTGGTGAAGAGCGGATGCTTGCCCGCAGCCCAGTTGAACTTCCCACTGTCCACCACGATGCCGCCGATGCCTGCGCCGTGACCGCCGAACCACTTCGTCAGCGAATGCACCACGATGTCCGCACCATGTTCGAGCGGCTTGGTCAAATACGGCGTGCTAAAGGTGCTGTCCACGATCAGCGGCAGGCCGTTGTCATGCGCGCTCTTCGCGATCGCCTCCAGATCGGCGATCTCCAGCGCCGGATTGGAAACGGACTCGCAAAACAGCGCTCGCGTCTTGTCATCGATCGCCTTGCGGAAGTTCTCGGGGTCGTTGCTGTCCACCAGCTTCACCGTGATGCCCAGCGCGGGCAGGATGTCCTTGAACTGCGTGTAGGTGCCACCGTAGAGGTTCCGTGCGGAGACGATGTTGTCACCCGCCTGCGCCAGATTGATGATTGAGTAAAACACCGCACTGGTGCCAGAGGCGAGACCGAGTCCGGCCATTTCGTGCGCGCCTTCCAGCAACGCCACGCGCTTTTCCAGCACGTCCGTCGTCGGATTCATCAACCGCGTGTAGATGTTCCCCAGCTCCTTCAGCGCAAACAGGTTTGCCGCATGCTCGGTGTTTTTGAACACATAGCTGGCCGTGCGATAAATCGGCACCGCGCGCGAGCCGGTGGTGGGATCAGGCGTCTGGCCGCCATGGAGGCAAAGAGTTTCGAGCTTCATGATTGAGGATGGTTGGAGGGTGAAACGAGCGGCCATGCTATCCGGCTGCATCTGCTGCGTCAAACTTTGCCCGCAACCATTCCCTGCCGCCGGTGGTTTACATCGTCTGTGACCTTCGCTAGCATGGCGTTCACACTGCCCGCCTACCTCATGCCAGAACCGGAACGGAACGCACCTCACCCACCAGCCCAGGCGGTCGCCGATGGTGCGGAGGAGTCTGCCGACGCCGAGAGCGTGCGCCTCATGCTCTGCGTGAAAGAGGGCGACGTGAAGGCCTTTGAAAAACTCGTCGAGCTGCATCAGAACGCCATCATCGGCACCTGCGCCCGCATGTTGAACAATGTCGATGACGCGCACGACATCGCGCAGATGGTCTTCATCCGCGTCTGGCGTAGCGCCCCGCGTTACGAGCCCACCGCCAAGTTCACCACCTGGCTCTACACCATCACCCGCAACCTCGTCTTCAACGAAACCCGCCGCCGCTCCCGCCGCAAGGAAGTCAGCATCGAGCAGGAGAACGATGATGAACCGCCGAAGCACTTCGCCGACCACAGCGTCCCCGGCGCGGATGAAAACCTCTCCAAGGCTGAGTTTCACGATGCGCTCGACAAGGCCATCGAATCCCTGCCTGAAAAGCAGCGCCTAGCCGTCATCCTCCGTGGCCGCCAGGACCTCCCATACGAGGAGATCTGTACCATTTTGAAGATGTCCCTCCCCGCCGTGAAGAGCCTCCTCTTCCGCGCCCGCACCGAATTGAGAAAGCACCTCGCCACTCATCTCGACGAAGACGTGAAGTGAAGTGGTCCGCACACTCCGTGTGCGGTTCCGTTGGAGCGCGGACCTCCGAGTCCGCAGCACTCCGCCAGCTCTCCAGCTTCATTCCAGCCAACAACCTCCTCCCAAGCCCAACGGGCTTGCGTCATTCAGCCCAAGGGTGCCGAGCCTTGGCGAGTGCTCCCTTGGGTTCACTCCATGAAACCGCTTTCACCCAAGGCCGAACACCAACGGTATTCCGTCCATCTCCGCGATAGCCCCTCCGTCATGTCCGCGTACTCTCCGCCCTCACATGAAACTCATCCTGCTCGCCCTCCTCGCGCCCGCTCTCACTTACGCCGTGCCGAAGCCGCTCTTCCAATCGAAGCTCATCAACAACGCCACGCCGAACCACAGCGTCGAAATTGATGTCTTGCTCGAAGGTGCGAAGGAACTCTTCCTCGTCGTCACCGATGGCGGCAACGGCTTCACCGCCGATTGGGCGGACTGGGCCGAGCCACGCCTCATCCTCGCCGATGGTAGCGAAAAGAAACTCACCGAGATCGAGTGGAAGTCCGCGCAGTCCGGCTTTGGAGCCGTTCGCGTCAATGCCAACGCCGGTGGCAATGAACTTCGCTCAGCTGGCAAGGCCATCGAATACGGCATCGGCACCCACGCAAACAGCGTCATCGCTTTCAATCTCCCCGCAGGCACGAAGCGCTTCAAGGCACGCGGCGCGCTGGATGAAGGCGGCACGAAGCAGGGCGGCGGCACCAGCGTCGAGTTCAGCGTTTACACGGAGAACCCTGGCCTCCTCGCCGCCAGCGCCGTCGCGGGTGCCAGTCACGAGCCCGCCGAGTCCACCGAGCAGCTCGACGTGCATCCCGAACTCACCGTGCAGCTTTTCGCCAGCGAGCCCATGATGCTCAGCCCCGCCAGCATCGACATCGACCACCGTGGTCGCGTCTGGGTCTGCGAAGTCGTCAACTACCGCAAGCACAACGGCGAACGCGCTGAGGGCGACCGCATCCTCATCCTCGAAGACACCGACGGCGACGCCAAGGCCGACAAATCCACCGTCTTTTATCAGGGCCGCGATGTGGACAGCGCCCACGGCATCTGCGTCCTCGGCAACAAGGCGCTCATCTCCTGCGGCGACGATGTCTTCTGGCTCATCGACGACAACGGCGATAACAAGGCCGACCGCAAAGAACTCATGTTCACCAAGATCGGCGGCGCGCAGCACGACCACGGCATCCACGCCTTCCACTTCGGCCCCGATGGCCGCCTCTACTTCAATTTCGGCAACGCCGGCAAACAGCTCTGCGATGCCAAGGGCGAACTCATCACCGACATCCACGGCGTCAAATGCACCAACCAAAACAACCGCCCTTATCAGCAAGGCATGGTCTTCCGCTGCGAGCTGGACGGTAGCAACGTCGAGATGCTCGCCTGGAACTTCCGTAACAACTGGGAAGTCGCCGTCGATAGCTTCGGCACGATGTGGCAGTCCGACAACGACGACGACGGCAACAAAGGCGTACGCATCAACTACGTCATGGAGTTCGGCAACTACGGCTACTCCGACGAAATGACCGGCGCAGGCTGGCAGACGCCACGCATCGGCTGGGAAAACGAAATCCCGCTGCGCCACTGGCATCAAAACGATCCCGGCGTGGTGCCCAACATGCTCATCACCGGCGCTGGCAGCCCCACTGGCATGCAAGTCTATGAAGGCACCCTCCTTCCCAGCATCTTCCACGGCCAGCCCATCCACTGCGACGCCGGCCCCAACGTCGTCCGAGCGTATGTGACGCAGCCCGATGGCGCTGGCTACAAGGCGGAGATCGTCAACATCCTCGAAGGCAGCAAAAACAAATGGTTCCGCCCCAGCGATGTCGCCGTCGCCCCCGATGGCTCTTTGATCGTCGCGGATTGGTATGATCCCGGCGTCGGCGGTCACGGCATGGGCGATGTGACGCGCGGGAGATTGTTCCGAGTCACCACGCCCACGAGTTTGAAGTATCAGGTTCCAAGTTTCAAGTTGGACACGGTTGAAGGCGCTGTGGCCGCGTTGAAATCACCGAATGAGGAGCAACGCTATCTGGCTTGGCAGGCATTGACGAAGTTGGGAGAGAAAGCGGAAGTTGCTCTCAACAATGTCTTCGAGGACCAAAAAACGCTGCCGCAATATCGGGCACGTGCGCTTTGGGCATCTCTCATCCTCAGCTCAAGCTCCAAGTCAGCCACGACTGACGAACTTCTTGAGTATCTTCATCAAGCCCTCACCGATACTGATCCCAACCTCCGCATCACTGCCATCCGCGTCGCCCGCCAGCTTTTCCAAAAAGGCCAACCCGAAATGCTTCGTGAGGTGATCGGCAAGGTGGTGACAGACAAATCACTCGCTGTCCGTCGTGAAGCGGCGATTGCGCTGAGGTTTGACGCTACTGATGAAGCCAGTACATTGTGGAAGGAACTCACCCGCACGATCGGTGATGATGATCGCTGGCTGCTGGAAGCCTGGGGGATTGCTCAAGACCTCCATGCGACAGCGCGATGGGCAGTTCTGAGAAAGGCGGCTGATGTGAAAGTGACTGACTTGGAAAACTGGCGTGGAGCAATTCATAATCCAGATCTGGCATTGTCAGCAGGCTTTGGCAGAAGCGGACAATCAAGCGGCCAAGGATTGAGAGTTCTCCAACTCCTCTCCTACAAATACCCAGCCGAAGTCTCCAGAGCCGCGCTCACCATCTTCCACCAAGCAGAACCAGAAACCGCACTGGCCGCCGCCACGTTGCTCTCACGCGCCGAGATCAACAAAGACCCGGACGGCAAAGCCCGTCTCGACTCACTCCTCAAGCCCGTCATCGGCAAAGCGGAGTTCATCTCACTCGTCGAGCGCTTGAACCTGACCGGATTCGAGAAGGAACTGCTCGATTACATCGTCGCGAATCCCAATGCGCCCGAGTCCGTCAATGCCGCACGACTCATCGCCGCGAATCGCGATGGCGCGCTGCGTTTCCTCAAAGACGCCGATGCCAAATCCGCCAAAGCCCTCGTCGCCGCGTTCGGTCGTGTCAGTGATCGCGCCGCCGTGGGCGTGTTGAGCCAGCATTTCTGGCCGGAGAAGCGCGCAGACGTTCGCCACGTCATCATCGACGCCCTCGCCCTCAGCGGTGAAGGCGGACGCGCCATCCTCAAATGGCAGAGCGAAGGCAAACTGCCCGCCGAACTCAAAGACCAGGCCGCTCTGGCTCTCAGCCGCAGCACGGATGGCGGTGTGCGCGATCAAGCCTCCCGCGAGCTTCCGCTGCCCGACGCGCAAGGTTTGGAAAACTTCCCCAAGCTCCCTGAACTCGTGAAGCTCAAAGGCGATGCCGTCAACGGGCCAGCGATGTTCATGCAGGCCGGTTGCGTGGCCTGCCACCGCGTCAAAGGCCAGTTCATCGACTTCGGTCCCGACCTCACGCAGATCGGCGCGAAACTCGGCAAAGACGCCCTCTTCACGGCGATCCTCTACCCCAGCGCCGCCATCGAGCACAGCTTCGTCGGCCAACAGATCACCACCAAGGAAGGTCAGACGATCACCGGCTACATCATCAGCGATACCGACACCGAACTCACCCTGCGCATCGCCGGCGGAGCCGCCACGCCGGTGAAGAAGTCCAGCATCGTCAAGAAGGAGGAGCTGAAGCTCTCCCTCATGCCCCCCGGCCTCGCCGGAGCCATCGGCCCACAAGGCTTGGCCGACCTCGTCGCGTGGTTGCAGACGCTGAAGTAAAAGCACGCGCAGCGGAGGGAGCGCGGGTGCCCTACCCGCAAAAAAACTGGCGGACGAGGGCGTCCGCACTCCCATTCAAGCACCATGCGCCTCCTTCTTCCCATCCTCCTCGTCGCCGCGTTACCTCTCCACGCTCAAAAAGCCGCGAGGACGAAACCCACGATCAAACTGACCGAGGTTGAAGTCGCGACGAAGGAGATCGTCTATAAAACCACCCCGCAGGGAGAACTGAAACTCCACGTCTTTTCCCCCAAGGGTGAAATCCAGGCCGCCGTGCTCCGCCCCTGCGCCGTATTCTTCTTCGGCGGCGGCTGGAAGAGCGGTTCCTACCTGCAATTCGTCCCGCAGGCCGAATACCTCGCCAGCCGTGGCATCATCGCCATCAGTGCCGATTACCGCATCCTGAACGTCCACAAAACGCCCCTCGACAAAGCCGTGGAAGACGCCAAGAGCGCAATTCGATGGGTGCGCGTCCATGCGACCGAGCTGGGCATTGATCCCAACAAGATCATCGCGATCGGCGGCTCCGCCGGCGGTCATCTCGCCGCCTGCACGGCGCTCGTCACGGCCTACGATGCCGAAAGCGACGACAAAACCCTCTCCGCCAAGCCCAATGCGATGGTGCTATTCAATCCGGCCATGAACATTGCCACACTGCTCAGAGAATTGGATACTGGAGACAACCTGGTCACGCATGAGGTGGCCGAAGCCATCACCCCGAACAGCTTCGTCAGCAAAGACACCCCACCCGCGATTCTCTTCTTCGGCACCGCCGACAAACTCAAAGTCGGCGGCGATGAATACGTCACCAAGGCCAAGGCACTCGGCCTGCGCGTCGAAATGTGGTCCGCTGCCGACATGCCCCACGGCTTCTTCAACAAAGAGCCGTGGATTCAAGTCACGGCGAAGAAGATGGACGAGTTTCTCATCTCACTCGGCTATCTCGGTGGCGAACCGACGATCAAACTGCCGGAGGGTGCGTCTGAGTTAAAACGGGAGAACTGAATACCCCTCACCCGACCTCTCCCCGAAGTCTATTTCATCACGCGATGCGAATCTGCGGCGGGGAGAGGAGATTCGCATTGGGCAGTTCGAAAACGCATCTCCCTCTCCCCGCCCAGAATTCGTTCACAACTTAAACAGCTTCGGGGAGAGGGCTGGGATGAGGGGCGTTCATAGTTTGCCAAATCGTATCCACCGGCCACTCCTCACGCCATGCTCACCGACTCTTCCCGCTCTGCCGATTTTCCCAGCCTCCACGGCATTCATTACCTCAACACCGCCGCCGAGAGCATCCCGCCGGTCTGCGTGAACGAGGCCGTGGCCGAATACATGCAGCACAAGTCGTTCGGCATGCGTGGACGCGATTTCCACTTCCCGCGTGTCGAAGCCTGCCGCGAAATCACCGCGAAGCACCTCGGACTCGCCACGGATGAGGTTTCGTTCTGCTCCTGCAGCTCCGAGGCCTACAACCTGCTCGCCAACGCGCTACAACTCACGCCGAATGACGAAGTCGTCGTCACCGATCTCGATTTCCCTGCCGGTGCCACGCCCTGGCTCACCGCACCGGAAACTTCACGGCCCATCACACGTCTCTGGAAGAATCGCGACGGTGCTCTGAACCTCGTCGATCTCGCCTCGCTGTTGAACGAACGTACCGCGCTCGTGCAGATCAGCCTCGTGAGCTTCTACAACGGCCACCGCATCCCCTTTGCACCGCTGCGCGACATGATCCGCAAGCTCGCACCGCAGGCCGTGATCGCTGTTGATGTAACGCAGGCGCTCGGTCGCGTCGCACTCGACTGCCAGGATGCGGACATCATGATTTCCAGCACGCACAAGTGGATGCTCGGCATCCACGGCGGCGGCATCATTGGCATCCCAAAGAAATCCGCCGCGCGTCTCACCACGAGCGCCGGTGGCTGGTATCACATCGCGAATGCGTTCGATGCCGACCGCTTTGAAAGCGCCCACATCAAGCCCGGTGCACTCAGTTTCTCCGTCGGCATGCCCAGCTTCGCCGCGCTCTATGCCTTGAATGCCTCCCTGCGCTATCTCGACGCCATCGGCGTCGCCAACATCGCCGCCCATGCCGATCCGCTCGTCGCGCGTGTGCATGCAGGCTTGCGCGATCTGAACATCACGCCACTGGCACCCGCCCAGCCCGATTGCTCCAGTGGCATCGTCGCCTTTCGTCACGAACGCAGCACCGCGATTAACGAGGCCCTGCTCGCGCAGAACATCCACGTCATGCACCAGGTCGGGCGCATCCGCATCGCGGTGCATGGTTACACCACTCCGGAGGATATTGAGAAGCTGCTGGCAACGCTGCGCAGCGCGCTCTAAATAGCGTCTGCTCCGAACCACCCGCATCTCTTGGACTGGGAATCACCAAAACTCCTTCTGCTCATCCTGCCCGCAGTCGCACTGCTGCTGTGGATCGAATCGCGTTCATCGCATCCCATGTCGGGCCTGCGCAAGCGCCTGCTGCTCGTCACGCGCGCTATTGGCGTGATGCTGGCACTAGCCGCACTCGCCGGGCCAGCACGGGTGACGCAAACGGGGCGCAAGGCGCTGGGCATCATCGTGGATGCCAGCCAGAGCATGGGTGAGGAAGGATTGACGAAATCACTCGCCGAAGCAGCCCGTGTGAGATCGGCGCTCGGCAGCGGGATTGATTCGTTTATCGTACAGCTCGGTTCACAGCCTGAACTCCTGCCCGAAGGCAGCACACCAGCCATGCAGGTGGACTGGCAGAAAAAAAACGGCGGTGACAGCCACTATGCCGCCGCGCTGGAATATGCGGAGGCCATGTTCCCACCAGGAGTGAGCCGCAACATCCTCATCATCGGCGATGGCCACGAAACACGCGGCAGTTTGCTCATCGCCGCACGCGAGGCAGCCGTCTCTGGCATCCAACTGCACGCGCTGCCAGTTTCCGGACCACGCCGGCCCGATGCGCGCCTGATCGCGCTCACACCGAATCGCACCCGCCTGTTTGAGGGCGCGAGCTTGAGCCTGCAGGCCGTGTTTGAGAGCACCATCGAGAGCAGCGGCACACTGAAGCTCTACGAAAATGGCATTGAGGTCGAAAAGCGCAGTGTCACGCTCAAACCCGGCACTGCGCAGGAGGTCACCTTCAATCGCACGCCTTCGACACGAAATACGTTTCAGTATCGTGCCGTGCTCGAAGGCATCGCAGGGGACACGTTGCCAGGAAACGACAGCGCGCTCGCCATCGTCGATGTGCGCGGTCGTTTGCGGCTGCTCTACATCGAGTCCGATGCCTCCGAAGGCCGCTACCTGATCCAGGCGATGGAAAAGGAAGGCATCGAACTCGATCTGCGCCAGCCGGGTAATCTTGCGATCACGTTTGAGCAACTCGGCGGTTACGACGGCGTCATTCTCTCCGATGTGCCAGCACATCAGCTCGGCGAGCCGCTCATGAACGCGCTGCGCGATTACGTCGATAAACTCGGTGGCGGCTTGATCATGCTCGGCGGGCCGGGATCGTTCGGCGTGGGTGGTTATTATCGCACGCCGATTGAGGAAGTGCTGCCCGTGCGGCTCAAAGCACCCGATGAGGAGGAAAAGCAGAGCGCTGCCGTTGCCATCGTGATGGACCGCTCCGGCTCGATGGCCGGTGAGAAACTCGAAATGGCCAAGAGCGCCGCGATTGCGACCGCCGAAGTGCTGGGACACAACGATTCGCTCGGCGTGTGGGCGTTTGATTCCGAAGCGCATGTCGTCGCACCGATGACGCGCCTGACTTCGACGAATGCGGTGTCCGGCCAAATCGCCGGCGTGGCCTCCGGCGGCGGCACGAATTTGCAGCCCGCCTTTCAGCTGGCCCGCGAGGCCCTGCTGCGCACGAAGGCCCGCGTGAAGCACATGATCATCCTGACCGACGGCCAGACCGCCGGCTCCGGCTACGAACAGCTCGCCACGCAGTGCCGTGGCGAAGGCATGACCATTTCCACCGTCGCCATCGGCGAAGGCTCGCATGTGGCGCTGCTGCAGGCGATCGCCTCCAGTGGCGGCGGACAGGGCTACTCCACGATGGATGCCAGCGGCATCACCCGCATTTTCACGCAGGACACGCTGATGCACACCGGCCGCATGATCCGCGAGGAACCGTTCATTCCTGAGCTGAAGGAAAAGCAGCCCATTCTGGCCGGATTTGAGAAGTGGGACTCGCCCACACTGCTTGGTTATGTGAAAACCACCCGCCGCACCTCCGCGCAGGTGCCGCTCGTCACTGAGACCGGCGATCCGCTGCTCGCGCACTGGCGCTTTGGCCTCGGCAAGGCCACGGCCTTCACGTCCGACGCAAAAAGCCGCTGGGCCTCGCTGTGGATCACGCGCTGGAACGATTTCGGCCGCTTTTGGTCGCAGGTGCTGCGTGAAACCGCCCGTGCGCCGCAAGGACGGCTGATGGACTTGTCCGCACGCATGGCAGGCGACGACGCGCGCATCAGCGTGGATCTGCTGGCCGATGCCGGCACGCGTGCGAACAACGCCGTCGTCGAAGCCGAGGTGTTTCATGTGGCCGCGGATGCGCTCGGCGCACCGATGAAGGCCGTGCAAAAGCTGGCGCTGCGCCAGGATGCGCCCGGCACCTATGCCGCCGATTTCCAACCGACACAGCCCGGCGTTTACCTCATTCGCGCCCAGTCTGGTGCGGAGATGGTCACCACCGGCCTCATTCACAACCCTTCTGCCGAATCCAGTCTGGGCACCGTGAATGAAACTCTGTTGAAGGAAGCCGTGCGCATCACCGGCGGAGACTATCTCGCCGACTCGAAGCGACTGCCAAACCTGGAGACCACCCAAGCCGTGCAGCACGAGGAACTCTGGCCCTCGCTGCTGCTCGCACTGCTGCTGATCTTCCTCATCGACACCGCTATTCGGCGCTGGGAGCATGTGGTGGGGCTGTGGCAGTTGGTGCCGCAGCGGAAAGTCGTTTAACTCAGCAGCGGCTCCACGCGTTCGCGAATCAGCACCACCAGCTCTGGGTTCATGAACTCATAAGCGTCCGGGATGTCGAGCACCTCGATGTGCAGCTCGTGCATGAGTTCGGGAAACTGCTCACGCAGCCGTTGCTTGTGCGCATGTTCCATCACGAGCACGAGATCGGCCCATAGCAGCAGCTTTTCTGTGACACGCCGCTTTGCGGAAGCACTGACGCCAGCGCTACGCACCTCGACACGCGAATCGTTTTGATACACCGCCTCCGCCGTCGGGCTGCGCCATTGATTGCGAGAGCAGAGGAAGAGGAGGCGCATCACTTGGCTCACTTTTTCACCAACAAACTCTGCCCCGTCATCTCTGCTGATGGCTTCACACCGAGCATGTCGAGCAGCGTCGGAGCGATGTCAGCGAGTTTGCCGTTCGCGACGGTGTAGCTAGCAGAATCGGCAGCGACGTAGATGCCGTGGACGAGATTCGTGGTGTGGGCGGTGTGCGGGGAGCCGTCGGGATTGCGCATGAGTTCGCAGTTGCCGTGATCGGCGGTGATGAAGAGCTTGCCGCCGAGTTCGAGGACTTTCTCCACAATCATGCGCACACCGAGGTCGATGGTCTCGCAGGCGTGAACACCAGCTTCGACGACGCCAGTGTGGCCGACCATGTCGGGGTTGGCGTAGTTCATGATGACGAGGTCGTAGCTCTCCAGACGACGCAGAACCTCAAACGTGAGGTCGGGAGCGCTCATCTGCGGCTTTTTGTCGTAGGTGGGCACTTCTTTGGGCGAAATCGCGAGGTAGCGATCTTCGCCGGGATTCGGCTCTTCGATGCCGCTGTTGAAGAAGAAGGTGACGTGCGGGTATTTCTCCGTTTCGGCAGCACGGAGCTGAGTCAAACCGGCAGCAGCAACGACTTGGCCGAGGTTGTTGCTGAGGCTCGCGGTGCTGAAGATCACGCGGGCACCGAGCGCCGCGTAGTTGGCGTCGTATTCGGTGAGCGTGTAGTAGCCGGTCTGCGGGGTGACTTCGCGGTCGAATCCGACGAAATCGGCCTTCAGGAAGGCATCGCTGAGCTGGCGGACGCGGTCGGCGCGGAAGTTGAACCACAGGATGACATCGTCGTCGCGGATGCGCTGCTCGTTGGCGTTCGAGAAGATCATGGGCTGCATGAATTCATCGCCACGCGGATCATTCGGATACGCGGCCTGCACGGCGGCGCTGGGGAGATCGGTGCGGACTTCACCGCGACCGAGGACGATCGCGTCCCAGGCCAGTTTGTTGCGCTCCCAGCGCGTGTCGCGGTCCATGGCGTAATAGCGGCCGATGACGGTGGCGATTTTGGCACCGCTCGGGGCGAGGTCTTTTTCCAGCTTCGCCATGTAGGCTGCACCGCCCTTTGGGGAAGTGTCGCGACCGTCGGTGATGGCGTGGACCATCAAATCGGTGACGCCGGCAGCTTTCGCGGCATCGCAGAGCGCGGCGAGGTGATCCTGGTGCGAATGCACGCCGCCGTCGCTAATGAGTCCGAGGAAGTGGAGGCGCTTGCCCTTGGCTTTCTCAAAGGCTTCGACGAGCACGGGCATCTTCTCCAGTTCGCCATCGCGGATGCTTTTATTGATGCGGGTGAGGTCTTGATAGACGACGCGGCCCGCGCCGAGATTGAGATGGCCGACTTCGCTGTTGCCCATTTGGCCGTCCGGCAGGCCCACGTCCTCACCGCTAGCGCTGACGGTGCCGCGTGGGTAGGTGGCGTAGAGGTGATCGTGAAAAGGGGTCTCCGCGAGCAGGGTGGCATCGCCATTGGCCGCAGCTTGAGCTTTGCCGCCGGGATTGATGCCCCAGCCGTCACGGATAATCAGTACAACAGGTTTTTTGGTCATGGAATGGTGGTCAATTGGGTCAAGGCGGCTGCGCCGTCAAGGGCGGGTCAATGCCGCACTGGTTGAGAGGGCCAGGAAGCACTCTTTTGACCACCTTGACCACTACTTGGCGAATCCCGCCTGTTTCCAGTCGGCCACGTCAGAACATTTGCGCTGATTGAGAAACCAGACTATAAAAGGCCCGCCTTTCCCCTGATTTCGTCGTCATGATTACCAGACTGCCCTCCAAATTCCCACCGGCCGTCATCACCGTGCTCGTCTGCGGGCTGGCGTCGGCGACGCTTGCTGACGTGAACGCCGAAGAAAAGAAGCCAGGCTTCTTCAAAAAACTCTTCGGCGGCGGCAAGGAGGAAGTTCCGGCCACACCTGCGCCTAAAACGGCCCCCACGCCTGCTCCGGCCAAAACACCCGCCGCAGCTCCCTCGACCGGCAAACCGCCGCGAGTCATCATCACCACGACCAAGCCGGGCGGCAGCACGAAAAAGGTGGAACTGAACAAGCCCAAGAGCGCACCCGCCAAAACCACGGCCAAAGCCGCAACACCCAAGCCGCAGCCAGCACCAGCCAAAGACGTGACCTCCACGGCAAGACGCGGCGAGAGCGAATTCAAAGGCGATAATGACGATGGCGCACCCAGTTCGGCAAAATCCGAGGACGTGACGGTGTTGCCAGCCAACGGCGGCTGGGAGATCGTGAAAATCGGCGGGCGCGAGTACGTCACGGCGGAGAGCATCCGCAATTTCTACAACCCGATCTATGGCTTCACCACCTTCCGGCTCCAGGGCAACCACCTCTGGATCGGCTCCGGCAAGCTCATCCTCAAGGCGCAGGTCGGCTCCCAGGAAATGCTGATCAACAACATCAAGTTCATCCTGAGCTACCCAGTGCAGTCCCACAACGGCAAGGTGCTGTTCTCGCGCCTGGACTTGTGCAAGCTGATCGACCCGGTGCTCTATCCCCGCCATATTGAGAACGCCGAATACTTTGACACCGTGGTCGTGGACGCCGGACATGGCGGCCATGATGTGGGCGCACGCGGGGTCTATGGCTATGAAAAGGATTTCGCCCTAAAAATGGCCCTGGCGGTGAAAGCCGCGCTGGTCCAGCGCGGGTTCAAAGTGATCCTAACGCGTGAGGATGACAGGTTCCTCACGCTCGGCGGTCGGGTCGCCATCGCCAACCAGACGCCGAAGAGCATTTTCCTGAGCTTCCACTTCAACTCCGGCGGTTCCGCCGCCACAGGCATCGAAACCTGGGCGCTGACACCACAAAATGCTTCGGCCACGATGAGTCGTGGCGGTGGCTACAACCTGAACGGCGTCACCGGCAACAAGCAGGACTCCGCCAACATCGCCTTAGCCACCGCCGTGCATGGCAGTGTGATCAGCCGGTTTAAATTCGTCGATCGCGGCGTCAAACGCGCCCAGTGGAGCGTGCTCACAGGCTGCAAGCGGCCCGGCATCCTGTTTGAAGGCGGTTTCGTCACCAACGGCGCGGAATGCCAGCTCGTCGCCTCAGATTCCTACCGCCAGCAGGTGTCGGCGGCCATTGGCGATGCGGTGCTGAACTACCGCCTGGCGCTCGAAACGGCGATGGCGCAGGAGCGCTGAACTAGCCCGCATATCTGCCACAGGGTATTGTCAGACAGCGCGTGGCACGCCTTCTTGTAGCGCGGAATTCCGATTCCGCGTCGCGCCCTTCGCGGAATCAGAATTCCGCGCTACAAAACCGCATGAAATGTGAAAAATGCGGGATAGACGCGGGTCCATCCTGGTCCCAACTTGGTGAATATATGAGGGATCAGGACAATCTCTCTACTGGGCGAAGTTCTTTCGCCAGCAGGTCTGCCAACAACGCAGTGTCCGCGAGGCTGAAATCCGCCCGCACCTGTGGCGCGTGATGGCTCAAAATGCGGATCGTGCGCGGCACACCGGCGTTGCGTGCCATCTGGATGTCACGATCATGATCGCCGACGAGCCAGCTTTGCGCCAGATCGAGGCCATGCTCGTCCCGCGCCTGGAAGATCATCGCGGGACTTGGTTTACGACAGGTGCAGGTGTCAGAGAGATGCGTGCAGGCGTAGATGCCATCGAAAGCGGCATGATGGGTCGCCAGTTCGGCCTGCATGCGCGCATGGATGTCATCCAGACCGGTCTGCGTCATCAGCCCTTTGCCCACGCCCTGCTGGCTGGTGACGAGGATCGTGGCGTAGCCGCGTGAACGGCACAGCGCGAGCGCCGTGATGATGCCGGGCGCGAAGTGAAAATCCGCCCACCGCAGCACATAACCCGCGCCGGGCGAGACATTGACCACGCCATCGCGATCAAAAAACACGGCGGGGCGGGCGGCGGCGTTCATGGCGCGGATGCGGCGGCGGGCCAGCGTGGAAAGCCATGCATGCAGACGTTGTCGCCCATCGTCCGGACGGTGACGTTGTCCAGCTCGATGGATTGCGGCAAAGCCGGACCGGCCAGTGAAGGACGGCCGCCACCGCAGAAGCGCGGCGCGATGTACCAATAGACCTCGTCCACCAGCCGTTCGCGGAACGCCTGGCCGAGGATGATGCCGCCGCCTTCGATCAGCACGCTCATGATTCCCTGTTTGCCCAGATCGGCCAGCACCTCGGGCAGATCCACCCCATACTTGATGAGCGTGCGCTCTTTGAACTCGTCGGTGAGGATGTGTGATTGCGGCGGGATGTCGCCGCTGCGGGTGAGCACCACACGCCAGGGCTGCAATTTGCCAGCGCAGGCCGCACCATCACGCAGGGTGAGCTGGGGGTTGTCTTTGCGAATGGTTTCCGCACCCACCACGATGGCGTCCACGCGCATGCGCAGCCTGCGGCCGTGCGCCCGCGCGGAGTCGTTCGTGATCAACTGGCTTTCACCAGCAGGGCGGGTGATGCGGCCATCCAGGCTCTGCCCCGCCTTGGCGATGACATAGGGCATGCCGGTGGTGATCCATTTGGCAAAGGGGCGGACCAAGGCACCGCACTCGGCCTCCAGGACGCCGGCGGTCACTTCAATGCCGGCCAGCAGGAGGATGTCGCGGCAGCGTCCGGCATGCTGCGGATTGGGATCATGCGCGCCATAGACGACACGTTTGATGCCTGCGGCCTTGATGGCATCTGTGCAGGGCGGGGTGCGGCCATGGGTGGAGCACGGCTCCAGCGTGATGAAAATCGTGGCTCCCGGCAGCAGCTTCGGATTGAGCTGCCGTGCATCACGAATCGCCTCCACCTCGGCATGCGGCTCCCCGGCCTTGCGGTGGAATCCCTGACCGATGACCTTCCCCTGCGCGACGATCACCGCACCGACCGGCGGATTCGGACTGGTCAGGCCCACGCCACGCTGCGCCTGATCGAGTGCCTGGTGCATCCCGCGTTGGTCAGGCGTTTCATTATTGGCGGTGTGGGGCATGCGGTGGGACGGATCATAACCTAAGCGGGCTGGCTGAGAAGCATGAAGTCGTGACAAAGTATGATCCGTCGCGGAATTTTATGCTCGCCGTCACAGTCGCGCTGGCCTTAGTCTGCCTGCGTTGATGAAACTTTCCGAAAAAGCCCTGCTGTATCGCGAGCTGGCGAAGCTGGTGGGCGCGAATTTTCATCTCGACCGCACGCTGGAATCGCTGCTGAAACACCAGCCCTCGCATGCGCGCCGGGCGTGGCTGCTGGGCATGCAGCGCGGTTTGGCAGAGGGCAAAGGCATCGCCGAATCACTGACCGCGCACTGCGGGGCGTTCTCCGGCACCTTGGAATTTGCCTTGGTGGACGCCGGCGAGCGCAGTGGGCGGCTGAGCGACGCGTTCAGCCATCTGGCACGCTATTTTGAGGCCTGGGATGTGGCGGTGCGGCAGGCCATCGGAGCCATGATCTATCCGCTGGTGCTCGCGCACCTGGGCATCGTTCTGCCAGAACTGCCTAGCATGGTGACGGCCTCGATGGAGGGGAAAGACCTTTCGTTCAGCGGCATGTTCATGCCGCTCGCGGTGCTCTGGCTCATCTTGCTGTCGTTGTTCCTGCTCTGGCGCTGGCTGACACGGCTGGGCGCGGAATCAGCCGCCGTCGATACCTGGCTCGGCCGCATCCCGCTCATTGGCGGCGTGCGCAGGCACTGGGCGCTGGCCCGCTTTTCCCAGGTATTTCACGCCTGCCTACTGGCCTCGATGCGCATGACGGAATGCATGCTGCTCGCAGGTGGGGCCTCTCACAGCGGCCTGCTGCGGCGGGCCTCCCAGGATGCGGCACAGCGCATCGCCACGGGTGAAACCATCGCCGGAGCCATGGCGGACGTGCATGGTTTTCCGCTGCTGTTTGTGCATGGCACGGCCACAGCGGAGGAAGTCGGCGAGCTGGATCATGAAATGAACCGCTGGGCCGCCGCTGAAACCATCGAGGCACGCGAAGCCGTGCAACGTGCCGCCGACTGGATTCCCAAGATCGCCTACGGCATCGTGGTTCTCTACGTCGCCTACCGCATCATCACCATGGTGGGCGGTTATTACGGCGGCATGCTGAAGCAGCTCGAAACGCTGTAAAACCGGCCGCCCGCGCCTCAACAGGGGCAAAATATTCGCGATTCAGGGCTAAAACTGCTTTACGGCTTGCGGCGAATGCGCTTTCTGTTCGACCGAACAGCTTTTATTCACCCTCAAATACGCAGTATTATGGCCAGAGCACCCAAAGAAACCGCCGAATCGACCCCTAAAACCGACAAACTCACCGAGGCCCGTGGCCGCAACCTGGATCTCGCCATCCAGCAGATTCAGAAGGATTACGGCGAAGGTGCCATCCTGCGCATGGGTGGCGAGGGTCTGAAATCCGACATCGCCATCATCCCCACTGGCAATCTGCTCATTGACCAGGCACTCGGCACCGGCGGCTTCCCGCGCGGCCGTGTGGTGGAGGTCTATGGGCCGGAATCCTCTGGTAAAACGACTCTGACGCTCACCGTCATCGCCCAAGCGCAAAAAGCTGGCGGTCTCGCAGCCTTCATCGACGTGGAGCACGCACTTGATCCCGCCTACGCCCGTCGCCTCGGTGTCAAAATGGATGAGCTGCTCGTCTCGCAGCCCAGCTCGGGTGAAGAAGCGCTGCGCATCTGCGAAACGCTCGTCCGCTCGAATGCGCTGGATGTCATCGTCATCGACTCCGTGGCCGCACTCGTCACCCGCCAGGAGCTTGAGGGCGACATCGGCGACTCCACCGTCGGTGCCCAGGCACGTCTCATGAGTGCCGCGCTGCGCAAGCTCACCGCCATCATCGCCAAGGCGCGCACTTGCTGCATCTTCACCAACCAGATCCGTGAAAAGATCGGTGTCATGTTCGGCAATCCCGAAACCACCCCTGGCGGCAAAGCGCTCAAATTCTACGCCAGCGTGCGCGTGGACATCCGCCGCATCGGTGCCATCAAAACCACCGACGGCACCGTCACCGGCAACCGCACCCGCGTGAAGATCGTCAAAAACAAGCTCGCCCCGCCCTACACCGAGGCCGAGTTCGACATCATGTATAATGAGGGCATCTCCAATGTCGGCTCCCTGCTCGATCTCGCGATGGAGCAGGACATTCTCCAGAAGCGTGGTTCGTGGATCAGCTACAAGGGCACCCAGCTCGCCCAGGGCCGCGACGCCGCGAAAGAGGCTCTGCGTAACGATCCCATCGTGTACGCCGAGATCGAAGAAGCCGTGAAGGCGAAACTCGCTGAGAAGACCGAAGGCGGCAAGAGCCCGCCCAAAGGCGCTCCTCCAGCGGACACGGATGAGTGAGCTGGGCTGTGGTGAAGCGTGGGAAGTAAGAGGTAAGAGGTCAGAGGTCAGAGGTCAGAAGTGCAGCCTGAACCGGCAACCTCTCACCTCTCACTTCTCCCCACCGCCGGGAATGCGGCGTTTTGGGCTAAATTGAGGCCACCTACTCAAACTCGACGCCAAAAAAATCCAGCATCACTTGGCGATAGACGTGACGCTTGAACTTCGGCACCCAGTCCATCTGAAACTCGGCCGGTTTGATCCACTTGAAGTTCGTAAACTCGCGATGCGTCGCGTCCAGATTGAAGTTTTTGTCCTCACCCAGGAAGCGACACAAAAAATACGTCTGCTCCTGGCCGCCGTAGATGCCGTACTTCAGCCGGCCCTTGGTGAACGCGTAACGATAGCCGTCCCGCCGCTGCGCAATCTCCAGTAGCCCGCGTTTCACGCCGACCTCTTCCTCGACCTCGCGAAACATCGCCTGCTCTGCGTTCTCCCCCTCGTCGATGCCACCTTGCGGAAACTGCCACGCGCCTTTGACGCTGATGCGCTCGGCCACAAAAATGTCGCCGTTCGCCCGCTGCAAAATGGCGGCGACGTTCGGACGGTAAACGATGGCTTCGGCAGGAATCATGGTTTGCGATGGATCAAAGCCCGGCTGGATGCCGCATGGTGTAGCCCGAGGTCGGACGCGAACGCGTGGACCAGCGTGGTCCGGTGCTGGTGCGGTCATTGTAGCCCGTGTCCAGCCGCAGGCCGGCCACTTCCATGAAGACGTGCCCCTTGCGGGAATACACCGTGATCCACTTTCCCTTGCCACTTCGGCCATAGCTGCGAAACGCGCCCGAAACCGTCGGCTCATCGAGCGCTCCCGCCGCATGCAGCACATACGAGGTCGTGCCGGAGCAATCGTAACCGCTGTCCTCAAACCTCGCATGTCCGCCACCACGGCGGTACGGTTTGGTACAAATTTGATTCCCGGCCGTGATCGCCCGCAGCACCTCCTTCGGCGCATTCGCCGGCGGCACCGCCTTGCCACCAATGATGATCGCCGTCTTGCCCGGCACTTGCTCGTACTCCCAGCGCTTGCCCGCACTGGACCCGCACTGGCAGAGCAGCGCACACAGCGGCAAAAGAAAAAAGACATGGAATCGCGTCATCATCGCCATCGTACGCAGTGCTCGTGAAATGACAAGGCGTGCAACACTGCCTTGCCTTGTTTTGAAAATTCCGCCACAATCGCCCACCATGTTCAAAAAACTTGCTGCCCCGCTCCTGTTGGCCGCCGCTGCCTGCGTCGTCGCCTTTTCCGCTCCTGCCGCCAAACGCAAGATTCTGTTCTTCTCCAAGTCGAGTGGCTTTGAGCACAGCGTCATCTCATGGAAAAACGGCCAGCCCAGTTATGCTGAAAAAGTGCTGCTCGAACTCGGCGCGAAGAATGGCTGGGACTTCGAGTTCTCCAAAGACGGTTCCAAGTTCAGCAAAGACTACCTTGCCCAGTTCGACGCCGTGTTTTTTTACACCACCGGTGATCTGTGTAGCGAAGGCACCGACAAGCAGCCGCCGATGTCGGTCGAAGGCAAACAAGCGCTGTTTGATTATGTGAAGAGCGGCAAGGGCTTCATCGGCACGCATTCCGCCAGCGACACCTTCCACACGGACAATGAATCAAAAAAAGGCCCCGAGCGTTATTTGAACCACGGCGACAAGGCTGATCCCTATGTGCGCTTCATCGGCGGCGAGTTCATCAAACACGGTGCCCAGCAAGTGGCGAAAAACACCGTAACAAATCCCAAGTTCCCCGGCTTTGAAAAAGTCGGCGCGGAATACGGCTTCATTGAGGAGTGGTACTCGCTCAAGGACTTCAATTCGGACATCCATGTGCTCAGCGTGATCGACGCGCCCGCAATGACCGGCAAGGAATACGAGCGCCCGGCTTATCCCAGCACCTGGGCACGCAAAGAAGGCGATGGCCGCGTCTGGTACACCGCCATGGGCCATCGCGAAGACGTGTGGACCAATCCCACCTTCCAGGACATCCTCGTCGGCGGTGTCAAATGGGCGCTCGGCGATGTACAGGCCGAGATTACCCCCAATCTCAAGGAAACCGCCCCCGGCGCGATGACCAACCCTCCCTACGTCGCCCCACCGCCTCCGAAACCCGCGAAAAAGTAACCGCAGATTTCGGGGAAGTATTGAGCAGTCTTTGACGACTGGGATTACGACGCGCGGGCTGGCAGCGGCGGTAGCGGCTCTTCAAGCACGCCGCGCACCTTGGGCCAGACGAGGCAGGCTTCGATGACCATCCATACCTCCACGGCGAGGACGATGACGCCCACGAGGACGAGCAGGTAGCTGCCGCCGTTGATCCACTTCGTCATGTCGATGATCAGCGCCCAGGCGGGGATGACCAGCATGAAAAACATCGGTATCACGGCGAACCAAGTCGGCAGGCCGCGGCGCAGCAGCCAGAAGCTCACGACCATGAAACACAGCCCGGCGAGGAGCTGATTCGTGGCACCAAACAGCGGCCACAGCATGAGGCCACCCGTGCCGATCGTCTCCCAGGTCCATTCCTTGCCGGGTCCGGGGAACAGCGCCAGCACGAAGGCAGTCGTCACCGCGAACAACGTGGCACCGTGCGTGTTGGTGAGCCACACGATGGGATTCAGGCTGAAGCCTTTCTTCACCACGCCTCGCTCAAACTCGGTATCGTAAGCCTCGGCCGCCATCGCCGTCGGCGACACACGTGGTGCGAAGGTGGCGGCGAGTTCCTGCACAACGTAGCGCTGGAGCCTGGTCGCGGTGTCTAGAGTCGTGCCGGCAAAGCTGGCCACGAGCACTCCCATCAGCGCCTTGGCCATCGTGGCCTCAATGCCGAGCGCCTGCACAAAATTACCCGAGCCGACCACGAAAGCTCCGATCGCCTTGCCGCCCGTGACGGATTTCCAATCCCCGTAAACCTGACCCCACAGCGCACCGCCGGTCATGCCGGGGAATGCATCGCCCCAGCCAAATCCGATGCCGGCGCCGACCGCGAGAATGACGAGCGTGGCGAGGAATCCTTCGAGCAGCATCGAGCCGTAGCCGATGAACTGCGCGTCCGTTTCGTTCTTGATCTGCTTCGATGAAGTGCCGCTGGAAACGAGGCAGTGAAAGCCGCTGATGGCTCCGCAGGCAATGGTGACAAACAGAAAGGGGAAAATCGGCGGCGCGTTCAGTGGATGGAAATTGAAAGCAGGAGCGACGATCTCCAGCGTCTGCGGAACGGCGGAACCACCACCGCTGAACCCATACATCGCGGCAAACAACAGACCCGTAACAATGAGGGCGAGGCTGCTCACCAGTTGCAGACTGTTGATGTAATCACGCGGCTGCAGCAGCACCCACACCGGCATGACGCTGGCGGCGTAGCAGTAAGCCAGCAGCACCGCCACCCAGGCCCAGATCGGCCAGGCGGCGAGGCTGGCGTTGATCGATTGAATCGTCGAACCGAGCGCACCACCGCTCGACGCGATGCCAGGGCAGCCCGCGCCCAGCCACACCGTGCCATACATGAGCGCCAGCGCGATGATGCTGGGCCACAGCAGGTTGCCGCCTTTGCGATGCACCTTCACGCCGATCCAGATCGCGATGGGGATTTGCAGGAACACCGGCAGGATCGACTCGGGGAACTGCACAAAGACGCTCGCGATCACCCAGCCAAAAATCGCCAGCACCACCCACAGCGCGAACAGCAGCAGCACGAGGAAAAGCAGACGCACTCGCTTGTTCAGCAGACGGCCCGCCACTTCGCCCACCGTCATACCGCGGTTGCGCATGCTCACCACCAGCGCGCCGAAATCATGCACCGCACCGATGAAGATCGAGCCAAACAGCACCCACAGCAGCGCCGGCACCCAGCCCCACATGATCGCCAGCGCCGGGCCCACGATTGGCCCCGTTCCGGCGATGGACGTGAAATGGTGACCGAACACGATCCCACGCGAGGTCGGCACATAGTCGCAGTCGTCATTCACCTCGACGCTCGGCGTGATCGCATTCGCATCGAGTTTGAAGATCTTCCGGCTCAACCAGCGACCGTAGGTGTAATAGGCGATGAAGTACAGTACGAGAGCGCCGAGCGCGATAAGCAGTGTGGACATGGGCGATGGAGCGGGTTGCGGGCCGCCATGGTGGTCAAAGACGGCCTCCGGTGCAACAGCGGAGAATGGCAACACCGCAAAATCTGAAAAGCGCTGGAAATCTCACCGCGTCATGCGCATCACCCACGCCATCATCTTCCTCGGTTGCCTTCTCGAATGGATCAAGCTGCTCAGCGGCTCGAAGAAGATCGTGTTGAAGGAAGATCCGAATGTGGCGCTGCCGGAAGGGACGTGACGACGTTCACTTCATCGTCGCACGCAGATCGCGTGAGCCATGGAGCACTCGCCAGATTTGCAGGCGGTCGTTTCCTGGGCGGTAAAAAATGAGATACTTGCGGAAACCCTGCACTCGCCACGAACGCAGGTCCGCGTGGGCAAACTCAGGCCGCGCACGGCCTGCCATCGAGTTCTCCGCGAGGAACTCGAACGAATCGTAGGCAGCTTCCAAAAAGCGGCGGGCGACGGCTTCATCGTCCTGGCGGATGTGGCGATAAATGGCCTGCAAATCGCAGAACACATATTCACTCTCATCATAACGAACAGACATCAGGCGGCGGCGATGATGCGTTGGATGTTCGCGCGATCACCCGAGACGAAGCGCCCCTGGGCCGCCTCATCAAGCCGTCCCTGAATGTGCGGCGGCGTGTCGGATTCCTCGCTCATCCAGCGCAGCAGCGCCTGACGCGCCACCTCATCGGCGTCCTTGTAGCCCTGCGCGAGCTGGCGCTGAATGAATGCCTCAATGGGACCGGTGAGCGTGAGTTGCATGGTGCCATTGTTTAAGGCGCGGAGTCGGATGTCAAGCCGCTCGGCTGAGCCGCCGTGCTTGGCGCTCGCGACCGCTTCCTGCCGCAAACCTCCCCTCGTAGAGGAAAACGTGAGTTTTCCTCTACGAGCGTCCCTGCCGCCACGCTTTCCCCCCAGACCGGCGTGCTGACGCCCACCGCTACCATGAGCCAAGCCTGCCGCAATCCCCCCCGTAGCGGAAAACGTGAGTTTTCCTTTTCGAGCGTCCCTGCCGCCAAGCTTTCTCCCAGACCGGCGTGCTGACGCCCGCCGCTACCATGAGCCAAGCCTGCCGCAATCCCCCCCGTAGCGGAAAACGTGAGTTTTCCTTTTCGAGCGTCCCTGCCGCCAAGCTTTCTCCCAGACCGGCGTGCTGACGCCCGCCGCTACGAGGTGGGCGGCGATCTTTGCAAACGTCCCCGCCCTCACCGCGTTCACTCCGCCTCATGCGCATCACCCTCGCTCTCCTTTTTTCCACTTCTGTCCTCACCGCCGCCGACTGGCCCGAATTCCGTGGCCCTACCGCCCAAGGCCACTCGGAGGCCACGAATCTGCCGCTGACCTGGAGTCCGACCTCGCACATCGCGTGGAAAGCACCCATCGCGGGCGTCGGCTGGTCTTCGCCGGTGGTGATCGGTGATCGCATCTTCCTCACCTCCGCCTTGCCCGTCGGCGGCGTGGAAGATCCGAAGGCTGACCGCTCCCTGCACGCGCTGGCGCTTGACGCCACCACCGGCAAACCCGTTTGGGATGTGGAAATCTTCACCGCTGCCGCACCACGCGCGCATCGGAAAAACAGCCACGCCAGCCCGACGCCCGTTTATGAGGACGGCAAGCTCTACGTCCACTTCGGCCACCTCGGTACCGCCTGCCTGGATGCCACCACCGGCAGCACGCTCTGGAAGACGCCGGACTTCGCGTATGCCCCTGTGCATGGCAATGGCGGCAGCCCCGTGCTGTTTGAAGACCTGCTCATCTTCAATGCCGATGCCGAAGCGGATCCCAAGGTCATCGCGCTCGACAAAACCACCGGCAAACCACGCTGGGTCTTCGCCCGCCAGTCCGACGCGAAAAAGAAGTTCTCCTTCAGCACCCCGCTCCTCATTGACGATAACGGCCAGCCGCAGCTCATCACCCCCGGCAGCGGCGTGGTGAACGCGCTCAATCCCAAAGACGGCAGCGAAATCTGGCATTTCAATTACGATCAGGGCTACTCCGTCGTCCCGCGTCCCGTTTTCTCCCACGGCCTCATCTTCCTCAGCACCGGCTTCGACAAAGCGCTCGTGCTCGCCATCAAAGCCGACGGCAAAGGTGATGTCACCAGCACCCATCTCGCCTGGACCATCGACAAGGCCGCGCCGCATGACCCCAGCATGGTCGTCATCGGCGACGAACTCTACTTCATCGCCGACAACGGCATCCTCACCTGTGCCGATGCCAAAACCGGCCAGGTCCACTACTCCGAACGCTGCACCGGCCCCATCTCCGCCTCCCCGCTCGTCGCCGATGGCAAGCTCTACCTCCAGGACGAAAAGGGTGTCGGTATCGTCATCAAACCCGGCAAGACCTTCCAAATCCTCGCCAAAAACGATCTCGCCGAGAAATCCCTCGCCTCCTATGCCGTCATCGGTTCCGACCTGTTGATACGCACGGAAGGGAATTTGTATCGGGTGAAGAAGTAAGACCCGGATTCATCAGCGACGACGCGCACCCCAAACTCGAACTTCAACTCAGTTCCTCCAAGGCGCTGGTGCGCCGCATCGACCCGCGGCTTGATCTCGTGGAGCGGTGGTTGGCGGGACACATCAAGCATAAAGGGACGGACACGAATAGCACTCGGTTAAGGCCACACCTGTCAAGAATTGACCCCTGACCCTTTCTTGCGTTGCTCCGACGAATAAAGCCAAGTGTCTGTCACTCTATCGCGCGCGGATGGATCTCGTGGCGCGGTTATCGGCGGGATGCCATGCTGCCCCAGCGTGAAAGAAGGCCACATTGTCAAGCAGTTGCACCCTGACCCCCCAGTCCCTTCAAGCCATGCAAAAAGGCCTTTCTAAGCTGACCCCAGAGTCTTCTGACCAGAATTCAGAGCCTTCTGAACGAAGCTCAGAGTCTTCTGAAACGACCTCAGAGTCTTCTGCGATGACCTCAGAGTCTTCTGAAACGACCTCAGAGTCTTCTGAGGCGACCTCAGAGTCTTCTGAGACGACCTCAGAGTCTTCTGAAACGACCTCAGAGTCTTCTGAGACGACCTCAGAGTCTTCTGAGATGACCTCAGACGGCTATTTTTCGGGCTCATGCAGTGACGTGATCGTTCATTATCAATGGTTTAAGTCACTGATACCCCCCGCCACAGGAAAGGGTCAGGGTCGATAGTTGACAGCTTGGATGAAAATCCAGGCTCAAATGGTGAAGAACCCCAGCAACCGGGATCATCATTGCTGACATGACCGAGTGAGCTGAAATCAGCGGGGGAAATGGGTTGAGCGTGCAACAAGTGGACAAACAAGCATGCGGTCATGCAGTTGCCCCCTGCCCACGTTTGATGCGGTGGTGTCGCCGCAGTGGATGGCCGACCAACGGGCGATGAGCAGCCCCGCCCACGTCCGCCAGCAGTGGCGCAGGCTTGACGGAAAGCGTGCGCTGGGAATGGTTCGCGAGACGATGAAGACATTTTTGAAGGAATCCGATGCACCCACACCATGATCGATCTGTCAGCCAGTTGCACCCTGACCCCGTTTCCTCGGAGCGCTTGTCGGCAATCCCAATCGGGTAATTGGGCAAGCTCGTGGTCTTAACGGTGCCCCTGCTTCAAATACGTCAAAGATTTTGATAGTGATTCGAAGCAACACAACGGACGTGATCCACACTGCATATCCAAACTGACTTATGACTGATGAAGCAGTAGACCCTTGGTTCTCTGAGCATTTGTTTGATGCGCAAAATTGGTATCCCGAGCGCATAGGGCGGAGGCATATCATTTTTTCACGCCCAAGTGGTGCGACGCTATTCTCAATGGCGATCGATCCGGTGGCACAACTGCCTGGATGGCGAAGGTTGCCCGGAAAGTCATTTACGGAGAGCCTTTTTATTCACCTGCTTCCGCTAGTGGAAAGAGATGCCAGCATTGTTTTTCTCACTTATCCCGATGGCGCTTGGATAGAGGTGCATGGAAGCCGGCAACTTGAAAGTGGTTCATGGACTCAATG
>Ga0209702_10002342_pt1 | contig 33384 bp, 23 predicted proteins | sample FRY01_FD_187210 | JGI IMG/M metagenome (GOLD analysis project Ga0209702, IMG submission 187210) | Freshwater microbial communities from Lake Fryxell liftoff mats and glacier meltwater in Antarctica - FRY-01 (SPAdes) (version 2) | ecosystem: Environmental > Aquatic > Freshwater > Ice > Glacier...
CAAACAAACTCATTTGGGGCGATAATAAACTCATTCTCTCCTCCTTGGCAAATGGCCCAATGAGAGAAGAAATTGAAAAGGAAGGCGGTCTAAAACTTATTTATATTGACCCTCCATTTGCAGTTGGTGCTGACTTTGGTTTTAATATAGAAATTGGTGGCGAAACTGCAGAAAAAAAGCAAAGTATCATTGAAGAAATTGCTTATCGTGACACTTGGGGCAAGGGGATTTCCTCTTACTTATCAATGATGTATGAAAGACTGAAATTGATGCATAATTTGTTGGCGGTTGATGGAAGTATTTATGTGCATATTGACACAAGATTAAGTGCTTACATTAGATTATTATTGGATGATGTATTTGGCAAAAATAATTTTAAAAATGAAATAACTTGGCAAAGGTCAGATCCCCACAACGATGCTAAAAATAAATATGGTAATATCCATGATGTCATATATTATTATGCACAACCAAAAGCAAAATATAATTGGGACGCTATTACTGTTGAACTATCAGAAGCCGCTCAGTCAGAATATTCATGGTTAAAACTTTCAAATGGGGAAATAAAAAAATTTACAGGAATTGTTCCACAAGATGCGAAAAGATTTAAGGTAGAAAGAGCATCACAAAAAGGTAATAATAAAAATAGGATTTTTGAATGGAGAGGTATAAAATTGAAAAGCGGTTTACAATGGATGGGTACAATAGATGAAATGGAAGAGATGCTCAAAAATGGTGATTTATTCTTACCGAATTTTCCTAATGGTGCTCAAAGATGTAGGGTGCTTTATTTAGATGGTAGAGAAGACAGCCAAGTCATACAAGACATTTGGCAAGACGCAGGTAGAATGAAAGGCGGAAAAGGGGAATACCCAACCCAAAAACCCGAAGCCCTTTTAGAACGAATCATAAAAGCAAGCAGCAACGAAGGTGATTTAATTGCTGATTTCTTTTGTGGTAGTGGAACCACAGCAGCGGTAGCAGAAAAACTTGGTCGTAAATGGATTACAACCGACTTAGGTAGATTTTCTATTCACACCGCAAGAAAACGTTTAATTGGTGTGCAAAGAGAATTGCAAGCAAGCGGTAAAGATTTCCGAGCTTTTGAATTATTGAATCTTGGTAAATATGAACGTCAGTTTTTTATGGACGACCTTACCAATGGAAAACGCAAAGCAAAAGAAGACTTGTATGTGGATTTAATTTTAGAAGCCTACAAAGCCAAACGAATAGACGGACACAGCACATTACACGGAAGCAAAGCAGGTCGTTTTATAAATGTTGGGCCTTTAGATGTGCCTGTAACGCAAAGTCGTTTGATGGATATTTTTGAAGAATGTAAACAGAAGCTCTACACACAAGTTGATGTTTTGGGCTTTGAGTTTGAAATGGGCTTAACGCCACAATTCATTCAAGAACTAAAAGAAAAAGGCGTTTCTGTTACGCTTAAATACATTCCAAAAGATGTGTTTGATAAACGAGCAGTAGAAAAAGGGCAAGTGAAATTCTTTGATGTAGCTTATCTTAATTGTCAATTATCAGTTGTTAATTATCAATTATCAATTACCCTCACTGACTTTGTAACTCATTATACCCAAGACGACATTGAAGAACTGCAACAATCAATGAGAGCAGGAAGCAAAGTAGTTATTGAAGACGGGCAAATTTTTAAAATTGAAAAAGATAAAAATGGCATCATTACAAGAACGGTTTTAACAAAAAACTGGTTCGACTGGATAGACTATTGGGCAATAGATTTCAACTATGAAGACAAAAAAGAAATCATCAAAATCAAAAACGACAAAGGCGAAATAGAAGAAAAATGGAGTGGTAATTATTTGTTTGAAAACGAATGGCAAAGTTTCCGCACCAAAAAGACACCAACCCTCGAATTTACTAGCATTGCCCACGAATACAAAACAGCAGGCAAATACCAAGTAATGGTAAAAGTGGTGGATATTTTAGGAATTGATACGAGTAAAATTATTGAGGTGATTATAAAATAGATAGGAGCTTTTTTAAAAATACATTAACAACTAATTTTATATACAATAAAGCAAAAATAAAGAATGAAAATGGAAGCAAACAAAAAAGCAATTGAAGATAAATTTTCTATAGATGATTTGTTCATAACCGTATGGCAAATACGAACATCAGAACAGTTTATAGCCTTTATCGATAAAATATGTATTCAAAACTATTATTCTCTATACAACAAAGTTTTGGTTTATATCCAAAATAGTTCAATAGATTTGTTTGGCAGTATGTCATTTTGGAAAAAAAGAGGACGATTAATTAATAAAGAGGCCAAACCATATTTAATAATTGCGCCCAATGGTCCGATAAAATTTGTATATGATATTTATGAAACCCGTGGAAAATTAAGCCCCAATGAATATTTAATAAAAGTTTATGGTGAAGACCCAAATGGGGTAAAAGGCGAAATTGATGTTAATTTATATAACATCATAGAAAACAAGGTTAGAAGTTGGGGAATAAAACTAGACTATAAGCCAATGTCGTTTTTTAAAGGAGGGCATATCACAAATATAAAATCCAAAGAATTAGAAATAAACTTAAATGAAAAAATGTCTGTTGCAGAAAAGCTGAGCGTTTTAATTCATGAATTGGCACATTTATTTTTAGGCCACCTTAAAGATATAGAAATATTTAATACCAACACTCAAAAAACAATACTAATACCACACAGAAATATTGAAATGCATACAAGGGAGTTTGAGGCAGAAACAGTTTCTTTTTTAATTACCAAAAGGCTAGGTTTAGAGACCCGCTCAGCCGAATATTTGGCAGGCTATTTTAAGTCGGAAAAAGATTTTTTGCAATTTGGTTATGAAAAAGTAATAAAAACAACTGACAAAATAGAGAGTCTTTTTATTAAACACTAAAACAACTTCATCTTTCCAGCAAAGTATTAAATTTTAACCTAAAAACAAGTCAAAAAGACTTGCTTACATATTGACAAAAATTTGGACAATCAATAGATAAAATAGGCCAAAAACAAAAAATACCGCAAAATATTGCAGATACATTAACATAAAAAACCAAAACAACAACTTTTTGTTTTTTTCAAATAGAAAATTATCTTTGCTCCTGAAAAATCACAGATGTTAATTGACACATTTTCTTTATTTAATTATTTGACCTAATAAACTATTAAGTTGTTAAAGAAACTCTTGTCTATTATTGCTCCTATTTATTTTCAGTTTAAACATAACAGGCATATTCTTAGCTTTCAAAATTGCCCAACAAACTCTTTTAGTAAAAAACAGTTCAATTTTTGCCCAAGGAAACCCTGATGCTGTGCTATTTGAAAGCAATATTTTAGAGTTGTTTGGTGTAAAAATAAAGCAATATTTGGAGCTTGAGTAGGAGTATAGGAGCGAAATTTAGAAGACTGGAAAAGGAAAGATTAGAAGCCAAAACGGAGATTTTCTATGGCTATACCCAGACTATAAAGGGTTTTATTATTCTGTCGAGGCCAAACTGAGAGCGCGCAGCCGATAGAAAGAAACAGACATAATTTGTACCTTTTCTTTCATATTTATTCCCACCACGACAGATTCAATAAAATTCTGCTTCCATTACAAAAACAAAAAACCTGCTTTTATTTAAAAAAGCAGGTTTTTTTATGTCTATAAATTTATGGTTAGTATTTCAATACTTTTACTTTTCCGTATCCCAATTGATTCAATTTGTCGTTGATAATAATATCATCGCCAACACACATAATAATCATATTGTCTAGAGTTAATATTTTTTTAGCCATTGCATTCACCTCTTCTTTAGTAATGTTCGTAATAAACTCAGCTCTTTTGTCATTGTAAGTTCTGTCCAAATCATATTCATTTATGGTAGAAAGGAAACTCAATTTAGAATAAGGGCTCTCGTATTTTAAAGCCTCGCTGCCCAACAATGCGCGTTTTGTAAACGAAAACTCTTCGTCTGTAATGCCATTCTCTCTGTAGTTTTTAAGTTCTTTCATAACCTCCATAATGCTACTATCCGTTTTGTTAGATTTCACACCTGCACTAACAAAATAAACACTTGGATAGCCCATTTTTGGGGTGCTAAAACCAGAACGAATACCGTAAGTCCATCCTTTATCTTCTCTTATATTTAAATTTAAGCGGCTATTAAAGTTTCCACCCAAAGCATAATTCATAACAGATGCTCTTAAAAAATCGCCAAACAACTCAGAAGGGATAGAACGGAAAGCAATGGTCAAATCTGTTTGTTTTGCATATTCTTGGCTTAACATAAAAATTTGCGGTTTTGTGTTTTGCGCAGGAAATTGATTATAAACAGGCAGTATTAAATTTTTATTTTGCCATTTGCTCAATCCTGCAAAACCAGCAATGGCAGCAGTTTCATCCAATTCGCCAATAATAGAAATCGTTGTTAAATTTGGAGAAAGGAAATTTTGGTGAAAGAATTTTAAATCCTCAATCGATATTTTTGAAGCTTGTTTATAATCAGACAATGACAAAATACCAATTGGATTATCTGTACCAAAAAACATTTCGTTAAGGTTTTTCTGTCCATGGTATGAAGCATCGTAAGCATTGCCTGTGATACTTTGCAAGGTGGCTTTTTTGCTAATTTTAAACTCTTTTTCATCAAAACGAGGGTTATAAAACAAGTCTTCGAAAACTGCCATCGTTTCAGTTAATTTATTTTTATAACATTCGATTTGTGCCGACATTGCATTATTTCCTGAACTAAAACTAATTTCGCTACCTAAGTCTTTTAATATGTTTTCAATTTCAAGTGGGGTTTTAGTTGCACTTCCTTCAGTCATAATTGAAGCCAACATAGCAGCCGTTCCGTTTTTCACTTTTCCGGTTTCAAACAAATGTCCACCTTTAAAATTAATAGTAATATAAACCCTAGGCGACTCAGCGCTTTTAGTTCCAATTAATTTAATACCATTGTCCATGGTTTTTTTATAAAAAACAGGCACAACAGCAGGCTTAGCATTTGAAATTGTTGGTTTTTTACTTCTATCAAATCCTGCAATATCAACATTTAGTTTGTAGGTCAACCCTTGGTAAGCAGACTTGTCAGGCTTAGCATCTTTGTATGGGTTTTCACTTTCGTAAGGCTTAATTCTTGCTTTTGGATTAGTAGCCAAATCTGGGTGTTGCAAAATATTAACCGTTACATGGTTTCTTCCTTTTATATACAAATTGAATACGCGCATAATATCTGCTTTTGTAACCTTTTGGTATCTAGCAATGTCGTCTGTCAATGTAAAATCTCTTGTTGGCAAAAGCATTTCATATTGTGTCAAAACACTTGCTTTAGAGGCAATTGTTTCAATATAACTATAATAATTAGCCACCAATTCAGATTTTATTCTATTCAAATCTTCGTCAGAAAAACCTTGTATTTCAAAATCAGCAAGTGCAGCTGTCAACTCATTTTTTATTTCCAATTGGCTTAATCCGCCCATTGACGCAGGATAAGTAGCTACAACAAAATTAAATTCACCTGCTATTTCAAAAGTTCCATTAGAACAACTTGCCTGAACACTGTTTCCGCTTTCTACAAATCTTTTATAAAGCACAGAATTTTTTCCATTGCTTAATAATTGAGACAATATATCTAAAGCCGCTTCATCATTATGAAAGGTTGGCACAGATGGATAAGTAATGCTGCTAACAGGGAAAGTTATTTTAGAATCAACCGAGGTTGTTTTACTTTCTTCAAGTGTAACAGGGTTTTTAGGCAAAATGGGTACATCAACACCTTTAGCAATACTGTTGAAATACTTTTCAACCATGCCTAATACTTCTTGCGTATTTACATCACCTGTAATAACTAAAATAGCATTATTGGGGCCATACCATTTTAAGAAAAAGTTTTTTAAATCGTTAGAATCTGCGGCATCCAAATCATCAACATAACCGATTGTTTGCCAACTATAAGGATGTCCATAAGGATAAATCGTTTGGTCTTGAACCTCAGGCAACATGCCATAACCATTTGCATACCGTTGGTCTTTTTCGTTTTTTACAGTGGCTCTTTGAGTTTCAAATTTTTTGTTGGTGAAAGCTGGCAAAAGGAAACCCATTCTGTCTGCCTCTAACCACAATGTAGTTTCGAGCATATTGCTAGGCACCGTTTGAAAATAGTTTGTTCTATCTCTGTTGGTGGTTCCATTCATGCTTCCGCCCGAGGTTTGAATCACTTTAAAATGCTCCTCATCAGCAACATTCTGCGAACCTTGGAACATCATGTGCTCAAAAAAGTGAGCAAAACCAGTTCTTTTTGGTGTTTCTCTGTTTGAACCCACATGATAAGTCATTTCCACATGCACAATTGGATCGCTGTGGTCTTCGGCAACAATAACCGTTAGCCCGTTCGGCATTTTGTATTTTTCATAAGCAATACCCAATGTGCCTGGCTGGGCTTCTACCTTCTTGATTAATTTTGCAGTGCTCTGGGCTTGCAAATGAGTGATAGCAAAAAATAAAATTGCTAAACTGATGGCGTATGTTTTTTTCATTCTTTTTTTATTTATTTCCAAATACAAAGTACAAAACAAGTGTAAATTTTACATTGCATTTATTTTAATCGTCAAAAATAGTAAATGTTAGGATAAAATTAGTAATTTATTTATTTTTGCATAAATATTATTGAATGTTTTCTAAAATCTGTTTTGCACTTGTTTCCTTATTATTATTTTTTTCAAAAATACAAAGCAGTTGTGCCCAAAACACAAACCCCAATTATGGCAATGAATATATTTTCTGTTTATTGGAAAACTATATTGCCTCAAACAGAGTGGTATTCAATATTAATCTAGAAAAAACACCGAGCAGAATAAAAATAGTTTCTGGCATTCAGGTTTTCGATAATTTTATTTATAGAAAAGATACCCAATTTGTTTTTAACACAACCACCACCCCAACGGCTGCCTTTTTTTCGCCAAATAAAAGTGTTACCATAACATCTAGCGAACCAATGGGACTTAGTGTGCTTAATAGTGCACAAAACAGCACTGACATCTCTTTTATTACCCCCACTAATCTAATACCTAAAAACCCTATTTACTATATTAACACTTACCGAGGCGAACAAAATTTATCTCTTTCTAATAGCTCGCTTTTTTCTATTGTGGGACTAGAAAATAATTGTCAAATTTCTATTTTATCAAGTGCGAATTCAAAGACAGGCTTATCGAAAGGCGTAGAATTTAAAATAACCTTAAGCAAAGGCCAAGTTTATAGAACCCAATCTTTAGACAGTCAATCATTCGCAGGCAGCAAAATATGGGTAAACAATGGCTGTAAAAAAATAGCCGTATTTGAAGGCGCACAATGTTCATTTGTGGAATATAACAATTCTAATTGCAGAGGATGCGACCACTTATATACCCAAAGCACTCCCGTTCAGTTTTTGGGCAAAAATTATACAACCATTCCTTTTCAAAAAAATCAACAAGGTTATATTTATCAAGTAGTTGCTTCGCAAAACGGTTCAGATATATTTGAAGACGGCCTTCTTATAGCAACGCTCAATGAAGGGGGAAATCTTAGTGTAAAAAACCTAGCAAACTTGTCTGTTTGCGTGAGTTCTAATCATCCAATATCGGTCTCTCAACTAATGAAGAGTGGCGGCTGCAATGGGCATATTAGTAATTTGGGCAATCCGAGTTTAATGACATTAACGCCAGACAATCAAACCATCAAAAATACTGGCTTCAGCTTTTTTACAACCAATAATATTGCCCCAACCACGACTGCTGCAAGCGAATTTTATCTAGGATTGGTTGCCCCTTTAAATAACGTTTCTTCCATTTTGCTTAATGGACTAAAAATTGACAGTTCGGCTTTTATTATAAAATGCAATAAGAAAGTGGGTTCAATCAAATTAAATGCCAATACGGCTTATTCAATTCAATCAAATACTGGATTTGTGGGTTATATTTATGCAAATGGGAAAGATGAAAGTTACGCTTCGGCCATATCTAAGGGAATTTCAAACTCTCAATTGGCATTTGTAATCAACAATGATGTTACAGAAACATGCGACTCTTTTTACAGTTTTTCATTCAATGCTCAATCAGATTCAAATGCTATTTTTAAATGGGATTTTGGTGATGGTACTTTTGCAAATGGATCCTCGGTTTCTAAGATATACAATAAAGTAGGTCGATTTAAGGCATCGCTAACAGCTAGTTACCCGAGCAACTTAAACTGCTCGGAAGACACGCTCTCCAAAACAATTACAATTAACAAAAGACCCTATTTTGATTTAGGAAAAGATACCACTTTATGTTTTGGCGAGGAACTAATTATTAAACCCAATACACCAATTGGCGCTCAATATTTATGGAACAATGGCACTTCGGTAAAGCAAATATCAGTTATAAACAAACAGGCCATTTCGCTAAGACTAAAAAACATCAGCAAATGTGAGTTTTCCGACACCATAATAGTAGATTTCAAATCTTGTGATTCGAATTATTTTTTAGTTCCCAATGTTTTTACCCCAGCTTTGCAAATATCTGGAGGCATATTGGGCGACAATTTAAACGATGAGTTTGAAGCCAAAATGGATGGATACGATGAGTTGCAAGGATTTATTTACAACCGTTGGGGCACTTTGGTTTATCAATTTACAAAACCCAAAGATGCCTTTTGGAATGGCTATTTGCAAAATGATATTTCCAAACCTTGCCCATCTGGCACATATTATTATCTCTATTATTTCAAAAACTCAAAAACAGGTTTCACAAACAAAACCAATGGCGTGGTTACGCTGATTCGCTAATTGAAAAATACAGACAAAGAAATAAAAGTAATTTTAGATGAATTATATTTAAAATACAACCATTCAAATTTCATAGAAAACGACCCTATTTCTATTCCGCATCTTTTTTCCAATAAAAATGATATAGAAATTATCGCTTTTTTAATTTCTATTTTGGCTTGGGGACAAAGAAAAAGCATCATTAATTCTGGTAAAAAACTCATTGAGATATTTGATAAGCATCCTTTTCAATTCATTACCCAACATCAAGACGCTGATTTAAAATCTTGTTTGGGTTTTGTGCATCGCACATTTAACGACACAGATTTGCTTTCAATAATAGGATTTTTAAAAGAGATTTACCAAACAAGCAATTCTTTAGAAACAGCATTTTCAAAACATATTTTACCCAAGGATGCGAATATAGAAAACGGCCTAAATGGATTTAGAAAAGATTTTGAAAACAGTTTAAGTTTCATTAATAGAACAAAAAAACACATTGCCCATCCATTGTCTGGCAGCGCCTGCAAGCGTTTAAGTATGTTTTTGAGGTGGATGGTTAGAAAAGATGAGAAAGGTGTAGATTTTGGCATTTGGGCAAGCATAAAACCCTCTCAACTAATTTGCCCTTTAGATGTTCATGTCATCAGGCAATCAATAAAATTGGGTTTATTAAAAACCGACAAAGCCAATTGGATTCAGGCGGTAGATTTAACCAATAAATTAAAAAAATTTGACAAAAATGATCCAGTAAAATACGATTTCGCTTTATTTGGATTGGGTGTTGGGGAAAAGTATATCGAAATAAACTATTAATTGCTTAAAGCAGCTGCACCACCAACAATTTCAGAAATTTCGTTTGTAATAGCAGCTTGACGACCTCTGTTATAAATTAATTTCAACTCTTTTAAAATTTCTCCAGCGTTGTCTGTGGCTTTGTCCATTGCAATCATTCTTGCTCCATGTTCACTTGCAAATGAATCTAATAAACATCTATATAAATCTGTTTTGATACTTCGTGGAATTAATTCCTCAAGAATATCTACTTTATTCGGCTCAAAAATATAATCATTTGGCGAAACATTAGATTTATTTCCTGTAATAGATACTGGCAATAAAGTTTCGTTGCTAATTATTTGAGTAGCAGCGTTCTTAAATTTATTATAAACAACTTCAACTTTATTGTATTTGCCACTTAGGAAAGCTTCTAAAGCAAAATCACCAAGTTCAAAACCCTTTTCACTATTCAAACTACTAAACAATGTCACGAAATCAGTATTACAAGTTAAATCTTGTTTTTTAAAAACTTCAAAAGCTTTTTTTCCTACAAACAATGCATCAACTTTGGCGTTGGCATACTCATTTTTCAAAAGAGCATTCACTCTTTTAATGATATTGGCATTAAACCCACCACAAAGACCTCTATCACTGGTAACAACAATAAGGAGAATATTATTTAAAGGTTGAACTTTAAAATATTTTACCAATCTTTCATCAGTAGCACTGTCCGAAAGATTTTTTAGCACTCCGTTCAGTTTTTCAGAATATGGGCGCATTAAAGTAATGGCGTTTTGCGCTTTTCTTAATTTTGTTGCAGAAACAAGTTTCATCGCTTTTGTAATTTGCTGCGTTGAAACTGTAGATGTTATTCTGCTCCTTATTTCTTTTAAGTTTGCCATTAAATAATTTTAAATAAAATATTATGATTTGTAATTAGCTGCAACGGTTTTCCCGATTTCATCTAACTGGCTTGTTATGCTATCGTCAATTTTTCCAACAGACAAACTGTTTAATAAATCTTTATGTTTGCTTTCCAACACTTGCAAAAACTCTGCTTCAAATGCCCTTACTTTTTTAACGGGTATGCTATTCATCGCACCTTTAGTTCCCAAATAAATGATAGCTGTTTGTTGCTCAACTCTCAAAGGAGAATATTGTCCTTGTTTAAGCACTTCTACATTTCGTGAACCTTTTTCAAGTACAGATTTTGTAGCTGCATCTAAATCAGAACCAAATTTAGCAAATGCTTCTAACTCTCTATATTGTGCTTGGTCAAGTTTTAATGTTCCAGCCACTTTTTTCATAGATTTGATTTGTGCGTTTCCACCCACACGAGAAACTGAAATACCAACATTAATAGCAGGACGAACACCACTATTGAATAAATTAGATTCTAAGAAAATTTGTCCATCTGTAATCGAAATCACATTGGTTGGGATATAAGCCGAAACATCACCCGCTTGTGTTTCAATAATTGGCAAAGCTGTTAATGAACCGCCACCTTTTACCATTCCTTTTAAAGAAGGAGGCAAATCGTTCATATTTTGGGTAATTTCATCAGATGCGTTTAATTTACAAGCTCTTTCTAACAAACGACTGTGCAAATAGAAGACATCTCCCGGATAAGCCTCACGACCTGGTGGCCTTCTTAACAATAAAGACACCTCACGATAAGCTACCGCTTGTTTTGATAAATCATCATAAACTATCAAAGCAGGTAATCCTTGGTCTCTGAAAAATTCTCCGATTGCTGCACCTGCCATTGGTGCAAAAAATTGCAGAGGCGCTGGCGCAGATGAAGAAGCAGAAACCACCACTGTGTATGGCATAGCACCTTTTTCTTCTAAAGTTTTAACAACTTGTTTAACCGTAGATTCTTTTTGTCCTACAGCAACATATATACAGTAAACAGGTTTTCCTTTTTCGAAAAACTCTTTTTGGTTTATAATCGTATCAATAGCAACGGCTGTTTTACCAGTTTGTCTGTCACCAATAATTAATTCTCTTTGACCTCTTCCTATTGGAATCATAGCATCAATTGCTTTAATACCAGTTTGCAATGGCTCTTTTACAGGCTCTCTGAACAAGACACCAGGTGCTTTCCTTTCCAAAGGCATTTCATATAAAGGGCCAGCCAAAGAACCTTTTCCATCAATTGGCTCGCCAAGGGTATTGATAACACGACCCAACATACTTTCACCAACATTGATGGATGCAATTTTTCCAGTTCTTTTAACAGTATCACCCTCTTTAATAAGTGTGCTACTACCAAATAAAACCGCTCCAATATTATCTTCTTCAAGGTTTAGAACAATCGCTTTCATGCCATTTTCAAACTCAATCAACTCTCCTGATTGAACTTGAGACAATCCATGAATACGAGCAATACCGTCACCAACTTGCAATACTGTACCAAATTGCTCTAGTTCTGCTTCGGTTTTAAAGTTTGTTATTTGTTGTTTCAATATTGATGAAACTTCATCAGGTCTAATTTCTGCCATGATTATATTTATTTAATTATGCTATGTTTAATTCTTTTTTGAGTTTTTTAAGTTTTGCGCTAATGCTAGTATCTAGCATATTGTCACCAAACTTTATTTGCATGCCTCCAATTAACTCTGGATTAATGCTTGAATTTAATTCAATTTCTTTAGCACCAGTTTGTGCCAAAATATATTTTTTTATGCTTTCAATTGTTGGCAAATCCAATTCAATTGCTGAAATCACATCTACTTTTTCAATTCCTAAATGTTGTCTATTAATTACTAAAAAAGATTCGGCTATGCGAGAAAGCAAATCCTCTCTATTTTTCTCACAAATTAGGTCAATAAACTTAATAAGCAAAGGGTTAACATTGGTAAAAACTTGTTTCAGTACCGCTTTTTTTTCAGAAGATTTTATGATTGGATTTTGCAAAACAAGCATCAAATCTTTGCTATTTTTACATGTGTTGAAAACCAACTTCATGTCGACATTAATCACAGAAAGGGAATTGTCTGCAACCGCCTGTTGATAAAGGGCTGAAGCATATCTATTTGCAATTTTTATATCAGACATTTATAATTAAGCGTTAACTTGTTGGTTTTTTAAAATATTTATTTGATTGTTGATAATCTCCTTTTGCTGTTGGTTATCAGAAAGTTGATTGCCGATTAATTTTTCAGCAATAGAAACAGACATCTCAGCTACTTGACCCTTTAGTTCGGCAATAGCATTTGCTTTTTGTTTTTCTATTTCTTCAGTCGCTTTAACAATCATTTTTTTGCCTTCTGCCTCAGCAGATTTTTTGGCTTCATTAATAATATTGTCCTTCATTAATTTGGCTTCATTCATCATAACATCGCGGTCTTCACGGGCTTGTTTATACAATGCCTCGTTGTCACTTTTCAACTTTGTTAACTGTGTTTTTGCTTCTTCAGCAGATTTCAAGGCTTCTTCAATAGAATTTTCTCTATCCTTCAAAGCACTTAGAATTGGCTTCCAAGCGAATTTTTTAAGTAAAAAAAGTAACAGTCCGAAAACTACCACCATCCAAAAGGTCAATCCTATTCCAGGTAATACTAAATCCATTTTTATTATTGTTTTAAAAAAATTAGGGGTTATTTGAACCTAACCCCTAAAAGGTTTTTTGTTTGATATTATTAAACGAACAATATCAAAAGGCAAAGTACGATAGCAAAGAAAACAGCTCCCTCAACAAGCGCAGCAGCAATAATCATATTTGCTCTGATGTCGCCAGTTGATTCAGGTTGACGAGCAATGCTCTCAAGCGCTGCTTTACCAATGTTTCCGATACCGATACCAGCAGCAATAGCTGATAATCCTGCTCCGATTGCAGCACCTAATTTTGATGGGTCTGCTGATACTGTTTGTAATAGAATTTCTAAAATTGACATATTTATTTGGGTTTTATTTTGTTGTTGTTATTATTAGATTTTTAATGATGCTCTTCTGCATGATGATGCTCCTCTGTTGCCGAACCAATATATAATGATGCAAGCAATGTAAAAACATAAGCTTGTAAAAATGCTACTAAAAGTTCCAAAACGCTCATAAACAAAGTGAATGCAACAGATAAAATGGATGTTCCAAATCCAGCTACTACACTTTTTTCGCCAAAGATGAAAATCAAGCTAAAGAATCCTAAAATGATAATATGGCCTGCTGTAATATTTGCAAACAAACGCAACATTAATACAAATGGTTTTAGCACCACCCCTAAAAGTTCGATAGGTATTAATAGAATCCATAAAGCTGGCGGAACATCAGGCATGAAAATGTGTTTCCAATAATGTTTGTTTCCAGAGAAAGTAACAACTACGAAAACAACCAATGATAAAACCATTGTAACAGCAATATTTCCAGTTAAATTGGCTCCAAATGGGAAAATCGGAATTAATCCCATTAAGTTATTAATAAAAATAAAGAAAAATATAGACAATAATAATGGCAAAAATCTTTCATAGTGTTTTCCAATTGATGGTTTAACCACTTCATCTCTAATAAAAATTATAATTGGCTCAATTAATGATTGCAATCCTTTTGGCGCTGATTTTCCTCTGTTTTTGTATCCTTTTGCAACAGTTAAAAATATTATTAAAATAACAATAGATGCAATAAACAAACTTAAAACATTTTTTGTGATAGACAAATCAATTGGCTTTTCATTTAATACAGCCTTTTTTTTACCAATTTGAATTCCACCTTCACTATCCGTTTTGTATATTTTTCCTGAATGTAATTTGTAGAAATTTCCTTTGCTTTCAACAACCGCATGTCCGTGTTCAAATTTGGATGAAGAAAATGAATGAAAACCGTTATCATAAATAAGAATTGGCAAAGGGATGCCTACTGGATGTCCATTATAATCCCAAAGATGCCAATCGTGCGCATCCTTAACATGGTCTAAAATCATATCACCTGGCTTAAAACCTTCTTTCTTTTCAATATGCTTAGAATGCACTGCATTTTCAGAGTCATGCGATGATATTTCGCTATTTGAATTGGCTTTTAATGAAAAAGCAAGGGCAAAAAAGCATATAAACACTAAGTTACTTGAAATTTTAAAAATTGAAAACCCTCTATTTTCCTGCATCTTCATTGTTTTTATTGCTTTTGAAATCGGGTCGCAATTTAGAGTATATAATTTTAATTTCAAAACCCATATTGATAAAAAACAACATTAAAATTAAAATGATTCCCGTTTTGAATACTAACGCACTACTAATCAAATAGATAAGTAGCATAAAAATAATTAATGCCATTCTAAATCCTGTTACACCAAAAAAGATAGCACTAAATTTTGCCTGACTTTTTCGAACAGCACCATTAATTAAAGGTGTGCCAAATAGAAAGGTTAAAAAAATGGTTGTAGTGATTCCGATAATAAAGGCCATATCAAAAACCATTTCGTCAATTAAACAAACTGCTATGGTTGTGACTATTCCCAACTGCCAAATTAAAACATATATTAACTTATCTTTAACTTCCATTTTTTCACAATAATTTTTTATACATATAATACATAGCTACTACCAACCCAAAAAGCACGAAAATCAATGTAAAAACTGGAAACTTTACATTGATCAAACCATCTATCCACCTTCCTAAAAAAACTGATATTACAACGAAAGCGACCATTTGTATACCAATAGTTGAATATTTTACATATTCATTAAGATTCTTTTTTGGTTTCAATAGAATTTTGTTTTTCATGGTGATTCATACTGCATTTTCCATTAAACTCTGCGCCACTTTCAATGATAATTTTACCCGTTTTAATATTTCCAATTATTTTAGAGCTTGCTCTTAAAAACAATGTTTCGCTAATTTCAATATCACCGATAATTTTACCTGAAATATCAGCACTTCTAGCTTTTACATTGCCGGTTATGCAACTTGTTTGACCCGTAGCAATCTTGGATTTTGTATGAACATTGCCTTCAATATTGCCATCAATCCTCAGGTCGCCATCAGAATTAATATGGCCAGTAATAACTGTTCCAACACCAATCATATTGAGTGCCGAACTTTGAGCATTTTCGTTCTTGTTGTTTTTTCCTAACATGGTTGCAATATTATTAAAAATTAATGAAATTTTGTGGGTCAACTGAAATTCCGTTTTTCCAAAGCTCTAAACGCAATTTTTTTGAGTCATTAGCATTTTCTCTATAACCAATGATACCAATGGTTTCTCCAGATTTAATGATACTTCCAATATCTTTAAAAACTGTTAAATTAAATTTATAAACAGAAATCCAATTATTACTATGTTGAATGGAAATTACATTTCCAAAATCGGGTGTCCACCCTTTAAAAACTACTGTGCCATCTGCCACAGCTTTCACCGACTCATCAATATTTGGCCTAATTTCGACAAAAGGCGACAATCTTGCATCAAATGAATTGGTAACATTTCCTTTCACGGGAGTAAAAAATAAATAATTGGCAGACTGCTCATTATTACTGGTTTCAAAATCTAGTATCGAAGATTGACTTGGCTTTGAATTTGTAACTATATCCTTTTCTTTTGCCTTTTCAATTTTTTCATTTGCATTTTGAACCCGAGAACCATCTGCTTTTGTATCATTTATATCTAATTCAATTGCTCTGCTTTTATCCACCGTGTATGGAATATCGAAAGCGGTTATTTCTTCGCCATTTATAATTTGTTTTAAAGCCAATTCACGCTTTTTATTAATTTCCATATTTGATTCTAACAAGGATATTTTCTTTAAAACCTCGTTTTTTGTCTTTCCATCAATGCCTTGTGAAAAACCTGGAGAGTATTTTCCAACATTTGGAAACAAAGAAAATATGCCCCAGCTAAAACCAAAAAAGACAACCAAACCTACTGAAAGTATCAATAAAACATTAAAAGGTGTTAAACTCACAGAAGTCTTCTCTTGAAAATTTGTTTCATTAATAATGAACAGCCTGTAACGACTTTTTAATCTTTTTAAAAGTTTTCTCTTATTTTGTTTCTCAACCATGTAAAAAAGTAATTAACAAACAATAAATTTGCGTTTTCAAAGTTAATAATATTTGCTTAAGTAAAAAATTTGTTTAAAAACATCATCATATCCCTCATTCTATTGAGTTCTTTGCCTTTTCTGACTGCTCAAAACTGGTTTTCTAAGGCATGGCACAACTCTGTTTCCCACTATAATTATTACTATAATGCGAATGTTTTGGTACAAGATGCAAAATTGGAAGCTTATAATGGATACAAAGACAATTTTAAAAATGTTTTGCTCTTATATCCATATCCAGACGATGTTGGGCTGAAAGGCAATACTGCAAAAATGGACAATGCTATTAAAAAGCTTTCTAGAATTATAGACAAACACAAGGTTTCCAAATGGGTAGACGATAGTTATTTATTGATGGCTGATGCCCGTTTTTTTAAAGGCGATTTTTATGCAGCTTTAGAAAATTACGAATATGTTATTTCTTCTTTTAAAAACTCAAAAGCAGCTCAGCAAGCGGAAATAAACATTATTAAAACCTATTTGAAATTAGAAAAATATGACGATGCAGAGGCACTTTACAATAAATTAAAGATTAAAAAAAACTTGCACAAATCTATTCAACTGCAAGTGGATTTAACGGGGGCATCAGTAAATATAGCTCAAAAAAAATATGTCCCTGCTATTAAATTACTGGAAAATGCACTGCCAAAAATAAAGAAGAAAGACCAAAAAATAAGGGCCAATTTTGTATTAGCACAATTGTATGTTTTAACAAAAAACAACCAACAAGGGATTGAAAGATATAAAAAAGTTATCAAATTGAATCCAAAATATGAATTTGCTTTTAATGCCAAATTAAATATTGCTAAAGCCATTAACATAAAAAATAAAGGTGAGGTAAGAGATGCCATCGAAATTTTAAAATCTATGTTGAAGGATGATAAAAATATTGATTTTTTTGCGGAGATATATTATGAACTTGGGAATTTGGAACTAGCCTTAAAAAACACTCAACTGGCAATTGAAGATTATTCTAGAAGTTTGCGTTCTTTGGGAGGAAATAATGAAATAAAAAGCAATACATACCTAGCATTAGCAGAAATCTATTTTAAAAATCAGGATTACGAAAATGCACAAGTCTATTTTGATAGTGCTGCTAAAACCGTTGATGAAAAAAACCCTTTGTATGAATCCATTCAGAAAAAAAACAGTGTTTTAAATGAATTAATAAAGCATTTGGTAAACATAAAAACAAAAGACAGTATTTTAAAATTAGCTGACAACGAAAAGTTAAGGGAAAAAACCATTAACAACCTAATTAAACAAGCCAAAGAAAAAGTAGAGGCCGATAAAAAAAACGAAGATTTACAAAAATTGAAGCAGAACGATTTGAATGCTGCTCAGGGGAGTCAAGCATCCGCCAATACTCTATTTCCTTTTTATAACCAAGCAGCAAGAACAAAAGGATTTCAAGATTTTAATAGAATATGGGGCGACAGGAAACTGATGGATTTTTGGGCAATAAGCAGCAATAAAACAGCTATTTATAAAGAAATAAATGATGCACAATCAAAAAATGATTTTGGCATGGAAGAGAAAAAGAAAATTATGGATGGCGTAACAGATGAGCGAAAAAAATATTACGAAAACATTCCTTTTACCTTGGCTGACAAAAACAAAATGAAAGATGATATTTCTGAATCATATTTTTTGGGCGCAAATGTTTATTATCAAAACTTGAAAGAAACTGAAAAAGCGAAAAAAATGCTTGAAGAGATGAACTCAAAATACCCAAAAACAAGCTTTGAAATTAACGCTTGGTTTTTATTAGCGAAAATCTACAAGGAGCAGAATAACATCCCCAAGTATGATTTTTATTATAATCTTATTTTAAAGAAAGATGATAAGAGCAATTTTTTAAAGGTTTTAGAAAACTTGGGAAATCAAGATTCTACAATAGAAATTACACACTCTGAACAAAAGGATAAGGTTTTGGAGGATTCTTATTTGAAAATATACAATGCCTACAAAGCAAAAAAATATGACGAAGTTTTGGCATTAAAAGCAGAAAATGATTTAAAGTTTCCAGGAAATTCGTTGCAAGTAAATTTTGATTATTTGGAAGCAATGTCTATTGGAGAAAAAGGAGATTTAATCGGTTTGGAAACAAAACTAACGGCTATTGTTGCCAATTATCCCACGACAGAAATTGCTAAACTTTGCGAGGAAATTATAAAAAAACTGAGAATTAAAAGAGGGGATTTGAAAGAGGATGTTGTAATAGAAAAATTTAAAACAAACAAAGCTGCCGAACATTTATATATATTATTGGTGCCAAAGGGTATTGATTTTACAAAAATCAAAATCGCTTATTTAAATAGAGTAAAAGAAAATTATGCAAAAGAGGAATTAAGGGTAACGAATTCATTATTGGGAGGACAGCAGATGCTTATTGTCAACAACTTTAAAACCTTCGATGTTCTTTCCACTTTTTTAAAAGATATAATTGCTGACCCCATGTTTAAAGAAACCCTTTTAATTGAAGGAGAACTCAGCCAATACCTTATCAGCAAAGAAAATTTTTCCATATTACTTAATGATAGTAAAATTGATGATTATGCGCAATTTTATTTAAAAAATTATAAACTTTAACTTTTTCAAATGTCTAAACAAAAACAAAAGCCTTTAACTAAAATAAATTCTAACTTTTGGAAATATTTTTTATATCTACTTCTTTTCGTGCCTGTATTTTTTATTCTCATAAATTTTGGAATTTTGGGAAGTATGCCAGATATTCAGGAGTTAGAAAACCCAAAAAGCTCCTTAAAAAGCGAATTAATTAGTGAAGATGGCGTATTGTTGGGCGAATATTTCCTGCAAAACAGAAGTAACATAACATATAATGACATTGCCCCACAAATGTTTGAAGCTTTGATTTCTACAGAAGACGAGCGCTTTTATGTTCATTCGGGCATTGATGTAAAAAGACTGGTTGGTGCCGTTGCTGGACTTGGAAGCAAAGGTGGAGCAAGCACTATCACACAACAATTAGCAAAAAATCTTTTTCATTACGAAGACGGCATTCGTCCAAGTTTGCCTGTTCGTTTAATACAAAAACTAAAAGAATGGGTAATTGCTGTAAAATTGGAAAGACGATATACAAAAGAAGAAATTGCAACTATGTATTTAAACACTGTTCAGTTTTCGGGAAATTCTTTTGGCATAAAATCGGCTTCTAAAGAATTCTTCAATAAAGAGCCCAAAAATTTAAAACTTGAAGAATGCGCTGTTTTAGTGGGTGTTTTGAAAGCTATTACTGTTTATAACCCAAAAAGAAATCCAAACAATTCAAAAGGGAGAAGAAACATCGTTTTAGGACAAATGTTGCGCAACGATAAAATAACTAAAGACCAATTTGAAGCATTGAAAGAGAAAGACATTGTTTTAAATTATCAATCTCAAGATCATAACAATGGTTCTGCAGTGTACTTTAGAGAATGGCTAAAAAAAGATTTGAATAAATGGTGCAAAGAACATAAAAAACCCAATGGCGAAAACTATAATTTATACAAAGATGGATTAAAAATATATACCACCATCAATTCAAAATTGCAATTTTATGCAGAACAAGCGGTTAACAAACACTTAAAAGAATTGCAAGGTCAGTTTTATAGCTCATGGGGCAAAAGTGATCCTTGGCGAGACGAAGATTGGAAAGTTTTGCCTCAATATCCTCTTCAAGAATTAAGAAAAAGCGAGAGATACAGATTGCTAAAAGAACAATTTGGCAAAGACACACATAAAATCATGAACATTTGCAGAAAACCAACACAAATGACAATTTTCACATGGAAAGGAGACAGAGATACATTGATGAGTCCTTTGGATTCTATCAAACACATGGTAAAATTCTTACACACAGGTTTTATTGCTATTGAGCCAACAACAGGACAAGTTAAAGCTTGGGTTGGCGGCATTAATCATCATTATTTCAAATATGATCATGTAAACAAAAGCGCAGGCAGACAAGTTGGGTCAACATTTAAACCCTTTGTTTATGCTTTGGCAATTGACAACAAATTGTCTCCTTGTATTCAATTCTCTAATACCCCTCCCCCCTATCCAAATTGGCGTGTTAGCAACAGTGGTGGCAGTTATGGTGGCAGCATGAATATGTATAGAGGATTGGCAACTTCCACAAACTGTATTGTGGCCCAAGTGCAATATGCAATGGGACAAAATGCGCCTGCAAATATTATAGAGTTTGTAAGAAAAATGGGGATTGATAGTGCAAAACTAGAGCCAGTTCCTTCAATTTGTTTGGGTGTTACGGATATTTCTCCTTTTGACATGGCGGGTGCGTTTTGCACTTTTGCAAACAAAGGCTATTGGACAGAGCCCACATATTTAACAAGAATTGAAGACAAAAATGGCAATATTTTAGCAGAGTTTTCGCCTACCAATATTAAACAAATAATGACAGAAGAAAAAGCGTATGTTATGACACAATTGTTAGAAGGGGTTTGTAAATTTGGCACAGGAAAAAGATTACATTCAAGATATGGTGTTGAGGGTTGGGTTGGTGGTAAAACAGGCACAACTCAAAGCAATAGCGATGGTTGGTTTATGGCAGTTACCAAAGATTTAGTTTGCGCAACATGGGTAGGCTGCGACAGCAGAAAAGTCCGTTTCAGAAGCACAACTTATGGTCAAGGCGCACATTCCGCATTGCCAATATTTGCATATTTCATTAAAAAAGCAAAAGAGGATAAAACGCTCAATATTAAATTAGACCCAATAGAAAAACCTACTGAAGAGCTGAGTTTAGAATACCGCTGCGACTCCTATTCTCAATCATTTGACGAGGAGGAATTTGGACAATCGGGTGATTTGGGAATTTAGCTATTTCCAGCCTTGGGCTTTAATGTTGTGTTTGATATTAGATTTGCTAATTAAGTGAATGCCTTCGTGCAATTGCACCGCATGGCCTATGATTGAAAAATCCAATTGCCCTTTTAGCTTTTCATAATCGTTTTGGTTCACTGTAAATAACAGTTCTAAATCCTCTCCTCCATTTAGCATTGCAATTGTTGGGTCGATGCCAAAATCGATGGCTCGCTGATAAGCAATTGGATCCATTGGCAATTTATCTTCATAAACAGTGAATCCTACAGAACTTGATTTTGAAAGTTGAAACAGCTCGCTAGCCAATCCATCCGAAATATCTATCATTGAGGTAGGCAAAACTTCCAATTCTGCTAATTTCTTAACAATATCCATTCTTGCTTCTGGCTTTAATTGGCGCATAATTATGTAATCATTTCCTTCTAAATCGGGTTGAAAATCCGGTTTTTCTAAGTAAATTCGTTTTTCTCTTTCCAAAACATGCAAGCCTAAATAAGCAGCTCCTAAATCGCCCGAAACAACTAATAAATCGCCCTCCTTTGCACCACTCCTGTAGGTAATCGCATTTTTTTCAACCGTGCCATAAACACTTGTATTTATCACAAATCCCTTAGCAATAGAACTTGTATCTCCGCCAACAAAATCAATTTCATATACTTTGCATGCTGCAATTATACCGTTATAAAAATCTTCTATTGCTTCTAAGGAAAAACGATTGCTCAAAGAGATACTTAACAAAAGGTGGGTTGCTTTTCCGTTCATAGCCAAAATATCGCTCATTGCATTCACCACACATTTATACCCTAAATGCTTGAGAGGCGTGTAGGTTAAATCAAAATTTGAACCTTCCACCAAAGTATCTGTACTCAAAAGCTGATACTTATCGCCCAAATCAACCACCGCAGCATCATCTCCAATGCCTTTTATAGTGTTAGGCAACTGAGGTTCTATAAATTTTGAAAGGTGTTCTATCAATCCAAATTCGCCCAATTGATTTATCTCGGTTCTTCCTTTATTTTCAAACATAATATTTAGGTCGCAAAATTAATGCTTTTCGTTCGTAAAACACTTTCTCAAAATAAAATGAATTTCACTAATGTTGAATTAGTGCTTTAATATTAAATTTGCAGACACATGAAGTTAAATATTTTATCTAAAGTTTGTTTTACTATTATTATCACATTCTTCTTATCCCTAAACGCTCAACTTAAAGCACAAAACTCTCGAAAATTCAGTGTTTACTTTGATGTTAACCAATCAAAAATAAAACCTAACGATTACAAAACATTAGACAGTGTTGTTAATTTAATAAAAAAGCAGCCCATCATTAGGCGTATTCAAGTGAGCGGATATTCTGATTCTACGGGCAATACAGAAGCCAATCAATTGTTGTCTGATAGCAGAACAGATACAGTTTCAAACTACATTTTATACAAAGGGTTGTTGATCTACAAAAAACTAATTACCACGGCTAGTTTGGGCGAAAGCGTCACCAATGAAAAATTGACATTAGAAGAACAAAGAAGGGTGGATATTATTCTTTATTTCCCAAAACCAGATAGAGACACAATCATTACGCTAGGTTGCTTAAAAGCATATATAAAAGCAAATTCTTTTGAAGGGTTTAACAATAATGAACTTCAATTTAAGTTAGAAAAAATAGAGTCTGCGGATGATATTAAAAAAAACAAAATCACTTTTAAAGACAATCTGGACAAAGACATTATTAGCAATGGTATTTTCAAATTGACTGCAACATTCAAAAACAAACCACAAAGTTGTATTCAACCTATAGAAATAGAAATGCCCCTTATTAACAACGCAAAAGGATATTCTATCTATACCCCAATTTATGATAAAAGCAAAACCATTACTTGGAAAAAAACCGAAGATAAAATCACAGATTTAATATCGACAATTGCTACAAATGACCAAGATTGCAAGGTTAAAAAATTTAGAATAAACAACACAAACACAATATTATGTGCAGGAATGGAAAAACCTGCTTGTTATTGTTCTACAGATGCTTTTGGTGGAAATTTGAGTCCTGAAACGGACAACCAATACCTAAAATTGGGTGCAGACAAAGGCGGCTTTTTATTGAACGAAGGATGTTTCAAAAAAACAGATATTAATACTATTGAATTTAAAATTGATGACAACATTACTGTTGAGAGTTTTAGAAATTTTTGCAATGGTTTTTTGTATCCAGGTGTTTTTGGAATTCCATCTATTCCAAATTACGAATCAGTCGTTTTGAGATATGTGAACATAGATTTGCCAAATAAAAAAGAAGGTATTGATGAATTAATGGTGAAAAAAACCAAAGTATTGTTAATGATACCAAAGTCGCAAATTGTGATGCAGGAAGGTAAAAAATATGCGGCAATGGCTGCAAATACAAAAAACGATAACTTTTTGAGTTGGGATAAAAAAATATTCATATTAGATGAATGTAAGGGTTTGATTAACTGCGATTATTATATTTTTGAGGTGCCTTTTACTGGTTTTTACACCATTTTGGAACTTACAAGCTACAAACCTTCTAAAAATACAATAAAATTCAACGGTGACAATGAAGTAAAACCAGAAAAACCTTTAAGAATTAAAGTTAAGAAATTAAGAATTAAAGTTAAGAAATTCAATAATGCGCAAATAGTTTGGGGTTCTTCTGACAATAACACAACCGAACAAGCGGCATTTGTAAAAAACAAAGGCAGCCATTCTATTTTGCAACCCGATATTTTAAAAAGTGAAAAAAACAACTTTAAAAACCATGTTTTTTTATGCTATGTTATCAAGGAAGGAAAACGATACGCATGGATTGGTAAAGGCAGTGAGATGAAAAAATCCATATTTTCTGGTAATTGGAAAGCTCCAAAACTGAATTATATTCCCGATGAAGAATGGGAGGAATTTATCAAAAAACATTGTAATTAAAAGCCAAATAAACCTAATAAAAACAAAATGAATTTCATTTTTGTTAGATTGCTGCTTTATTATTAAGTTTGCACACAACAACAATACAACTATGGCTGTAGCAATAAAAATGCCCAAAATGAGTGATACCATGACCGAAGGTGTGGTTAGAAAATGGAATTTTAAACTGGGCGACACTGTAAAAAGTGGCGATGTTTTAGCGGAAGTGGAGACCGACAAAGCCACAATGGACTTAGAAAACTATGAAAAAGGCACTATTTTGCACTTTGCAGCTAACGAAGGCGATGCGGTGCCAATTGATGGTGTTATTGCTATAATTGGAAAACCTGGAGAAGATTTTGCTAGTTTATTAAGCTCAGCGCCTGCTCCACAAAAAACAGAGGAAAAAGCTGAAGAACCTGCAAAAGAAACAGAGAAAACGGTTGAGCTTGGAAAAGAAACAACTGAACCCGCTGCAAATAATCCAATAGTTGCAAATAATGACAGCAGACTGAAGGCTTCGCCTTTGGCAAAAAAAATAGCCGCAGAAAAAGGCATTGAATTATCGGCTGTTGCGGGCAGTGGCGAAAATGGCAGAATCATAAAAAGTGATATTGAGAATTTTAAACCAAGCACTTCAACAGCATCAAACCAAGCGGTTTATATTGCTGGTAAAGAAAGTTTTGAAGAAATCAATGTTTCTCAAATGCGCAAAACCATTGCGGCCCGTTTAGCTGAAAGCAAGTTTACGGCTCCACATTTCTATTTAACGATGGAAATAAATATGGACAAAGCCTTGGCGGCCCGTGTGGTAATTAATGCAAGTGGCGAAGTGAAAGTATCTGTAAACGATATGATTGTAAAAGCCAGTTCTATTGCTTTAGGAAAACATCCATGGGTAAATGCAAGCTGGTTGGGAACAAAAATCAGATTGAACCACCACATTCATATTGGTGTAGCTATGGCGGTAGATGACGGCCTATTGGTGCCCGTAGTTAAATTTGCAAACCAAAAATCATTGTCTGCTATTAGTGCTGAGGTTAAAGATTTTAGCATTAAAGCTAAAGAGAAAAAACTTCAACCTACGGACTGGAGTGGTAATACATTTACTATTTCTAACTTAGGAATGTTTGGTATAGAAGAATTTACAGCTATTATTAATCCGCCTGATGCTTGTATTTTAGCTGTTGGTGGGGTTAAAGAAACCGTTGGCATTGTTAACGGAGAAATAGCCAAAACCAATGTCATGAAAGTTACCCTTAGCTGCGACCACAGAGTGGTGGACGGTGTTGTAGGATCTAAATTCTTAAATACTTTAAAAGATTTATTGGAAGAGCCAGTAAAGATGCTGGTTTAGATAATGGTTATTGGTTATTGGTTTGCATTAACCATTATACAATTACGCCATTAACCATCAACATAGTCCCACAGGATAGAAAAACTATCTTCAACTGCCGAAGGATTAAAAATATTCAACCTTACAAAACCATTGGTTTCATTGAAGCCGATGGTTTTTGCATTTAGTTTTAGTTTTGGGGTTGATGGGATACCCATCCATGAATTGAGTAAAATAAGGGGCGGACAACATTTTGCAGTGCTTATTTATTGTTCGGTAGTCATCTTTTAGTCTGTATTCATAGTCCGATAATAGGCAGAAAGCGTCATATTATTCTTAGAAGTCCTTGTTTTTGGCTTAATAGTGATATTTTATAGCTTAGCAGCAATGAGTTATAATACAGCAGCTGTTAGTAGAAGCTAGGAAGGTGGTTTGGGGTTAGCGGATGGGTGATTGGGATTAAATGATAGGGTTTGGTATTTGGCGGAAGATAATTGAGTGTTTTCGGTCAATGATTGATTTGTATTGGATAATGATTTTTTGGTTCCGTAGGCATCAAAAACGGCTTTGTCGTTATGAGAGTTTATATTGAGCGAAGCCTAAGGAGAGAATCCCACGCAATGTGAGTCGAATCTTTTGTTTGCCGACATTTATTAGCAGGAATTCTTCGTTCCTCAGAATGACAAAGCCAAAAAAGGCAGGGGCAGAAAGGAATTGCCCTGCCTTTAATAATCGTGTTTAAAGGGCAGGGGCAAGCCCTGCCCCTACGGATGCCGATGTGGAAATGGGCGAATGCAATTCGCCCGCACGGATACGGTTGCGGAAATTTTGGACAGAATTTGGATGGTGGATTATCGTAATTCGTATCCCGAAAGCTTTCGGGATAATTCGTTATTGAATCTGCGGTTCTATGCGCCCCGAGACTGTAGGCTTGGTTGCCTGCGCCTCTGCGGTTTGTACTTTGGGCGCAGGCAACGGAACCCGGAAGGCGAGGAAATGGCGCCCAAAAAAAGAATTTAGGGATTAGGAAAAAGGATTTTGAATTTAATTGTTTGACAAAGGAAGTGGAATTTTAATTTTTAATAAATAAATACATTACCTTTGTTTTAAATTTTATGAATAAATATAATATTGTCATTATTGTATTTTTGAGCTTTAACGCCAATGCACAAACTACTATTAACACGCCAAATGAAAGGGAGTGGAAGACCTATTTGTTAAACAGAATAGATAGCATTCAACAAAAATTATATAAAATCGTTATCCAAGGAAAGGCGAAAGCTTACATGAACGATTCTTTAACTTCTGTATATTCTTTACAAAGTTTAAAATTGAGAGGTAATATTGAAACTCCATTTTTTGTACAGATTGCAGATGACCCTGACGATGGATACGATTCAGTAAGCTCTGAACCATTTAACCCTAAAAGATTAAAGGGATTAGGTTTTCTCAAAGAGTTTTCAAATTCTTATTTTGATTTGGAAGAAAAAAGCAAATTGGTTGCGGTGAGTTTATTATATGAACCAATAATAGGAGGAATGCTTTTTAATAAAATGCCATTTTGTTGGATTTCTATTTCAGAGGTAGAAAGTCAATTAACAGTGAAAGAGTTTGAGTTTTTAAAAATGTATTATTATTTCTGCAATCATGGTGATGGAATATCAAAAGGATATGATAGTTATGATTACATAAACGAAAATCCATTTGATGTTTTGATGACTAACTACAAAAGAGAGTATGTTTTGGGAGATAGTTTACAAAACAAATTGATTTATACTATGCTTGTTCGCAATGATTTTTTCAGTAGTGTGCTTTTGCAAAACCCTTTATTAGAAATTGTATTTGACGAAACACAAAAAAGAAAAGTTTCATACATTTATTTGGATAATACATATTCAGAGGTAAGAGAAATATCCTATTTTGATAAAGGTGATTCTATTTCTGGAGTATATACAAACCTTATCTTATATAACTTGAAATCTCCCCAAAAACTCAACTTTAGTAATAATAATCAATTAGAAACTATTTCCTTTATTTGTGATAAAAGTAGAATTAAAAGTAAGGAAAACAAAAAACCTATAAAAGATTTTGTTTTCACGCTATCAAAAGAAGATTTAATGAGGGCGAATGTTCAACCAATCCTTATTTGGTTTTATGAAGATTATTTCAATTGGCTGAAAAATAAGTAAGTCTCCAAATAATTTATCCATTCTTCTACATTATGTTTTTATCTTTGCCCTCCAATAATTTAAGATGAGCCGTATTAAACAAAATTTTGTAGAAGAACTACGCTGGCGCAAGATGCTTCAGGATATTATGCCCGAAACAGAAGCGCTTTTAAATAGCAAACAAGTAACAGGATACATTGGTTTTGACCCAACGGCCGACTCTTTGGGAGTAGGTAATATGGTGCAAATTATGACCCTAATGCACTTTCAAAGAGCTGGACACAAACCAATGGCTTTGGTTGGTGGTGCAACAGGAATGGTGGGCGACCCAAGTGGAAAAAGCGATGAAAGAAACCTTTTGATCGAAGACATATTGCAACACAATTTGGCTTGCCAAAAAGCACAATTAGAAAAATTCTTAGACTTTAATTGTGGCGAAAACAGTGCCGTTATCGTCAATAATTTTGATTGGTTCAAAAACATTAGCTTCCTCGATTTTATTCGCGATGTTGGCAAACACATGACCGTAAACTACATGATGGCTAAAGACAGCGTTAAAAAACGATTGGAAACCGGCATGTCTTTTACAGAATTTAGCTACCAATTGGTGCAAGGTTTCGACTTTTACCATTTATGGAAAAACAATGGCGTAATGCTGCAAATGGGCGGCAGCGACCAATGGGGAAACATTGTTACAGGCACCGAATTGATTAGAAGAATGGCTGGTGGAGAAGCTTTTGCCCTAACTACACCGCTCATAAAAAAAGCAGACGGCACAAAATTTGGCAAGTCGGAAAAAGGAAATATTTGGCTCGACCCAAACAAAACATCCCCCTATCAGTTCTATCAATTTTGGCTGAATGCAGCCGATGATGATGTTTCAAATTATATCCGAATCTTTAGTTTAAAAGGAAAAGAAGAGATAGAAACACTTGAAAAAGAACACCTTACAAACCCTGGCGCACGCTTGCTACAAAAAACACTTGCCGAAGAAATTACCATTAGAGTTCATTCAAAAGAGGCCTACGAAAATGCTGTTAGAGCCTCCGAAATATTATTTGGAAAAGGCACGGCAGAGGAGCTAGCAACCATAGACGAACCAACCCTTTTGAGCGCTATGGAGGGTGTTAGCCAAGCAACCATATTAATTTCAGAATTGGAAGCAGGCATCCCTATTATAGATTTCCTGAGCGAGAAAATAAACCTACTGCCTAGTAAATCAGAAGCTAAAAAAATGATAGCTGGCAACGGTATCAGTATTAATAAAGAAAAAAACGCAGACATAAATGCACTCATTTCCACAAAAAACTTAATTAACAGACGCTACATTTTAGCACAAAAAGGCAAGAAAGATTATTGCCTGGTGTTGGTTATTTAGTTAATGGATAATTGTTAATGGTTAATGGTTAATTGTGTAATGGTTAATGGTTGTGTTGATTTTTATCATATAAACATAACTGCCCAAAGCGCTGACAAGGAGATAATCACCCACAATATAACACCCTGAAAAAAGGGTTTTAGGCCAACAGAGGCAATTACTTTTTTGGAAAGTCCGCTGCCAATTAAAAACAGAGTAAGTGTAAGGCCAGTTTTGGCTATTGTTGTTAAATATTTGCTGTATTCGTTTACGAATGGAATATATGTATTTGCTATCATTGCTAGCACAAAAACACCAATAAAATAAGGGATTTTGATATTAGACTTATCCGTTTTAAACAATATCGCAGAGACAAAGGCAACGGGAATTATCCAAAGAGCACGGGCAAGTTTTATTGTAGTGGCAATTTCGAGCGCTTTTTCGCTAAATCGGCTGGCTGCGCCAACTACTGAGCTTGTGTCGTGGATGGCTATGGCACACCAAACACCAAATTGTTTGTCGCTAAGATTCAGATATTCGCCTAGCATTGGAAAGATGAAAAGGGCAACCGAATTGAGTATAAAAACAATGCCCAAAGCAACTGATATTTGTTTTTCGTCCGCTTTTATAACTGGCGAAACGGCTGCAATTGCGCTGCCGCCACAAATGGCTGTGCCGCTAGAAATAAGATAGGATATTTTTTTATCTATTTTAAATAGTTTTCCAATAAAATAGCCAATTATAAGGGTACCTACTATGGTAACTATGGTGAAAATTAAACCCTCTTTTCCTGCATTTATAGCGCTATAAACATTCATACCAAAGCCTAAACCAACTACCGAAATTTGCAACAGATATTTGGTGGCTTTGCTATTATATTTTAAATACGGATGTCCCACAAAAAATGCCATTATTAAACCAAGAAGCAATGCAAGTGGCGGGGTTATTAACGGTGTTAAACAAAGGATAAGCACTAGTATGAAAATTATTTTTCGTGCATTCTCGCCAAAGTTCAAAAACTGTGTTTTTTCTGTTGCTATTGTCTTTTTTTCAATCATTTCTTAAATGCTTTTGTCTTTCCTCCTTGCGCTTATTTTTACAAACTCATACCAAATGACAGACACAAAACCAATACCTATACTCACTAAAAGTTGAGAAATACCAAGTGTTTCAAACCTAAAGAAACTTGCCAGTTTCGGAATATATAACAAGAGTGCTGTAATGCCTATGGTGATGGCAATAATAAGCAAAACAAGGTTGTTTTTGTATCTCATGGTAGTGAAAATGGAATAGTAAAACGAGCGATTAACGAGGGTCAAAAACACATTGGCAACTATTAAAACCGTAAATACCATAGCTCTAGTATGCGCTTCGTTAAATCCTTGATTGACAGAATATTGATAGGCAAGCAAAACACCTGCCGTAATGGCCAAACCCTGAAGGATGCTTGTTGTCAGCTCATTCAAACTGAAAAAAGAGGTCATAAATGGTCTTGGTTTTTGCACCATACTGTTTTTTTCCAAGGGTTCGTTTTCAAAGATGATAGAGCAGGTTGGCCCCATTATTAATTCTAAGAAAATTACATGCACGGGAGAGAGGATGTTTGGATAAATCCAGCCAAGTGCAAGAGGAATAAAAACCGTAAGAATAATAGGAATGTGAATAGAAATAATGTATTGAATGGCTTTTTTTAGGTTTGTATAAATCCTTCGGCCCATGGCCACTGCGTCCACCATTTTAGATAAATCATCATCTATCAAGATAAGCGAGGCTGCTTGTTTGGCTATGTCTGTTCCTTTTTTGCCCATGGCAATACCTATGTGGGCGGCTTTCAAAGCAGGACCATCGTTTACGCCATCGCCTGTCATGGCAACAATTTGCTTATTTGATTTTAAGGCATTAATAATCCTGAGTTTTGCTTCTGGAAACATCCTTGTGAAAATGTTTGTTTGCATTACTTTTGACTGTAATTCTTTGTCAGACAGTTTCATCAATTCATCGCCCGAAAGGCTGTGTTCCACCCCTCTGAAAGCTATTTGTTTAGCAATGGCAGTGGTGGTCTCGGCATTGTCGCCAGTTACGATTTTTACTAAAATACCTGCATCATAAAATTGGTTTAAGACACTTTCGATGTTTTCTTTTGGTGGATCATAAAAGGCAACTATGCCCTTAAAATTAAATTTGAATTCTTGCTGTGTTTTAGGAAAATCGTTGCCAACAAATTCGCTTTCGCCCACACCCAAAACCCTAAATCCATCCGCAGTGATAGTTTTTATGGCTTTGTTCACCTGCGAAATTTCTTCTTCTGTAAGATGGGAAACCATCATCAACGCCTCGGGCGCGCCCTTTGCAGCTATGATTCTTTTGCCTTCTTTATTTTCAAAAATGTGTGTCATCATGGGCGGTTTGCCGCCCAAAGGATATTCATGCACCATTTTAAAATTTTTGCGCTCATCTGTTGTCTGCAAATCGCTGTATGCTTTGTGCAAGGCCATTTCCATTGGATCAAACGGAATGGGTTCGCTTGCCCACATGGCTATTTTCAGCAATTCTTTTTCTTCGTCATTTGCCTCTTCGGGTTTAGCTATTCTTTGCGAACTAAGGATAAACACTCTTGCCAAACTCATTTTGTTCTCAGTGAGAGTGCCTGTTTTATCCGTGCAAATGACGGTGGCAGAACCTAGTGTTTCTATTGTTTTCATTTGTTTTACCACAATACCCATTTTCATCAAACGCCACGCACCAATAGCCATAAAGGCGGTAAATGCCACCGGTATTTCTTCGGGCAAAATACTCATAGCCAGCGTAAGCGCCTTCAACAAGCTATCTAACAAGTCAAAAGAACGAAAATAATTAATGGCCCAAACGATGGCAAAAACAACAGCTCCTGCTATCACCAACTTTTTCACAAAACTATTGATTTGTGTTTCGAGCGGTGTTTTCTCTTCTTGAATATTCTCTAAGCTTTCGCCAATTTTCCCTAATTTTGTTTGGTTGCCTATGCTTGTAATTGTAGCAATTGCTAAACCGCTTGCTACTGTTGTGCCTTTATATACAAAGTTATCTTCTCTTGTTTGGTCTTTGAAAACAGCGAAAGATTCGCCCGTAAGAATAGATTCATTTACCGAAAAATCATTGGAATGAATGATAACACCATCGGCTGATATAGAAGCGCCTTCCTCTACCACCATGCTGTCGCCCATCACTAAGTCATCGCTTTTTATCTCTATTGTTTGTCCATTTCTAACAACCTTGCAATTTGGCTTAGTAAAGTTTTTTAGTTTTTGTAAAGCATTTTTACTTCTCGAGTCTTGATAAAAAGAAATAATAGAAACAATTATAATTGCCGATGAAAGAAACAAGGCATCACCTATTTCGCCACTTATAAAATAAATAATCGAAGCCAGCAAAAGAATAAGAATCATTGGCTCTTTCGCCAAGCTTTTTAGTGCATCTATAAGTGTGTTTTCCTTATTAAAACCCAAGGTATTTTTGCCAAATTTTTCCCTCGAAACGAGAACCTGTTCATCTGTCAAACCTTTTATATCAAAGTTGTTTTCTGGCATTTTTTTAGTTTGTTAGTTTCAATTGGTTATTGCCAAATTAATATTAGTTTTAATTTTTAAAATTAAAGAAAAATTTGCAATTAACTAAAGGTCTTTAATAACGGTTTTTTTATAAATACAATCTTTCACTTTGTCAAAATCCTCTTGACTGTCTGCCAAAATAACCAAAGTATCATTAGGTTCTATGTGTGTTGAACCACCAGGCCTAAGGTATTCATTACTCCTTTTTATCATAACAATAAAAACAGATTTAGGAAAATTTAAATCAACTATCCTTTTATGAACTGCATAATAATCTTGCAGGATTTCAATTTTTTTTAGTTTTGATTTCGGAATATTTAGCAAAAACTTATCAATTTCTGTGATTGGTTTTTCTTCTTTTGGCAATGCCACCTTTAGCCATTTAGCAACAATTGTTAAAGTTGTTCCTTGAATTAAAACAGATGTTAAAGAAATAAAAAACACAATATTGAAAATCATTGTTGTCCGATAAAAAAGTAGCCTAAATAAGGCTACTTTTTATTTTTGTAATTTTGTAGTTCTTAAGCAACAAAATTAACATGAGCAAAAGTAACTATTTTTCATCAAAATCGGTTTTCGGACA
>Ga0209702_10002343_pt1 | contig 33369 bp, 24 predicted proteins | sample FRY01_FD_187210 | JGI IMG/M metagenome (GOLD analysis project Ga0209702, IMG submission 187210) | Freshwater microbial communities from Lake Fryxell liftoff mats and glacier meltwater in Antarctica - FRY-01 (SPAdes) (version 2) | ecosystem: Environmental > Aquatic > Freshwater > Ice > Glacier...
TTCTGCCCCTTTTCACTTTTGGTTCTTTCATGGTCATTTATTCCGGCATGAAATTAAAGAGGATTCACGCTGATTAATTCCGAGGCTTTCTAACTTACGAACTATGGAATGCGAACATCCAAAAAAAATGGTGAAGATACCTTGCTATTCACAAAGAAAATATTGAAACACCTTAAAAATCGCAGCCAAAACTGCACACATTCTGAGTATGTAATCAATGAGTTTTGAATTCTCTTTTGTCTTCCTTAATTCCATTGTCATGCTATGATCAGCAGAGTCGCATTCGTTCAACCTAAGCACTATTGATTCATTTGTAATCTTGTGCAAATCGTTAAGTCGCTTTCTATTATTGGTAGAAATTAGGAGTTTGAGCTCCAGATTTTCGCTTCGAAGCTTGAAAATAATCCAAAATAATGCGTACCCACCCAGAACGATTGGAATACTAACACTATCAAAGAATTCGACATACGAATTTTTACTTAAAAAGGGTAGTATGAAGATTATTGCGACAGTCACCACTCCAGTCCACTTGAAAACCTTATAAACCGACTTCATTTTCTCGCAGTTTTAATTTTGTTCTTTTTCGTTCAGGGCTCATTCCTATGCCGATATATATGGTTTTTCAGTTCGGATCGATCATGTATTCGTAACCAAGTGCCCGTCGATCGTGCTTTCCAGAAAATGTTCTGTACCCCGCATCTTCTATTGTTGAACTAACGAATTTAATTCATCGCCCCCTTGAATTGTCTCATGAACTCCTGTCTAAGCAATTCTTCTTTCTTCATATTTGTAGTGTTAAGCTTAAAAAAAAATTGAGGGGGAATTTCCAACTTACGCACTTAGTACGATACTACCAAAAAAGCCCCCGAAACTCGGAGGCTTTTTAAAATTCATCTAAAATTCTCAGTTTTCTGAGATCTCTTGCATATCTTCCGGGGTAGCGTCGCGCACAGAAATCACTTTGCCTTCATAAACCAAATCTTCACCAGCTAGAGGGTGATTGAGGTCTATCACTACAGAGTTCAATTTCTTTTCTACAACTACGCCGTACATTACATCTCCATTTTCATCTTCAAAAGGAACAACAGCACCTTCTTCGAGTACTTCTTCATCTAATTCACCGTCCACAATGAAATCGGAGATCGGAAATTCAACATACGCATCCTCCAGCTCTTCACCAAAGGCTTCGTCACAAGGAATCGACACTTCAAAGTTTGCGCCTGCCTCCAAGCCTTCCAGTGTATTGGAAAGTTTTTCTAACAAGGGTTCTGTTCCAAAAATAAAACTGAGCGAACCATCTTCGCGGGTATCTTCCACGAGTTCGCGCTCCTCGTCATCAATGTAAAGCTGGTATTCCAACTCTACCACTTTGCCTTTTGTAATTTTCATCTACTTACTTGTTTGTTCAGGATTTGAATAATGAAAGCTTTTTACACAAGCTTCCACTTCGCGAAGATACTCCCGTTTATCGAATTTTGGCGCGAATACAAAGCCTTCTATGGTTACAATTTTTCCTCTTCGCTCATCAAATGTTGTTAATGACACAAATGGCCCGCCCATAAATGCATTCTCCATTTTCCACAAACCCCTCATTTCAACAGCATATTTCCCTTCTATGCTTGTTTCAATCATCAAGGGATCATCGTGAACACGTTCTGTAGTCATATAGCTCCCAAAATCAGGGCCTGGCATCCACTTCTTAAACACAGAATCTCTTTTGTTGAGCAAGAATGATTTGGTGAAAGTGCTATCATCCGTGTAAGGATACTCGTAAATAACAATACCCTGCTGAACATCATGCATTTGTTGGTCTTTTGGCCTAGCAGTGACTTTATGGGCCCAAACAAACTCATCATGATTTTCCATTATTTTACTCAAATCAGGAAAGAGTAATTCAATTTGCCTTTCTAAACGAATTTGAGCGCTGGCTTCTTTATTTCCAAATACCTCAAAATAATTAATTAGTCGCTTGTATTCCGCTTCATTAATTCTGTCTTTAACAACATTCGAAACCTTCTTAAACTCAAGAATAAAATCATCAGCAGTCATGGCAGAACAATTGATCACAATCTGATCTCTGGCATACTGCTCTTGTATCACCTGAACTTTTGGGGTTTTGTAATTTATGTTATCGCGAATATCTACAAACAAGATGTTCCTATGTGGATGTATGAATTTATCAAAATTTGCATGATTAAAATGCTGATAATCAAACATTCGCTCGAACTGCGGCATGCTTGGAATGGGCTTACTCAAAGCCTCTCTTACAACGTCACCTGCCGTGCCATTCCAGTAGATGTCATCCATAATTACCATAACTTCACCCGCCTTTCCAATGTAGCCAGGCAGCATGTCTCTTCGATTCACCGGCTGAGCGTCTTGGCAGGATACCAGAAAGAGCAAAAATAAAAAACTTAAAATTTTCTGCGTTCTGAAATATTTTAAAGGGCTTGTCAACATTTGAACTTGATTAGCACACAAGCTCATCAACTATGCTTTGAAATAATTATTTTCTGTCCGGGTTGAAGTTTGTCCAAATTCTTACCCTTGTTGAGTTGGCGCAGATCGTCCAAGCTGACCCCTTTATATTTATCGGCAATAATCCAGAGGGACTCTCCTTTCTTTACAGTATGATGTTTTGCCGCTGTATTGTTGCCCGTTGAAGCATTGCTAGTGCTCGATTTATCAGCGGTTGATGGCGGATTTTTAGAATAGATCACAAGCTGCTGACCCGGCGTAATTGTGGTGTTACGGAGATTGTTCCATTTCATGATGTTGGAAACCGTAACCCCATGGCGATCAGCAATTTTGCCTAACATATCGCCACTTTTAACCTTATAAGTGAGTTTATCTGATTCTACTTTTGCGGGCGCAATAATTTCTTCTGGCACATTTGCTGTTGCAGCAGGTTTGAAATCGTAAATATTGGCTTCATTGCTCATAAAAACACCAACGCGATCTACAGGCAAACGCAAATGTTGATTCCCATTGGTGCATGGAATATAGCCTTTGCGATACACTGGATTCAATTCGGCAATTGATTCAGAAGTCATGCCTGTATAGGCAGAAATCTGATCAAAACTGATGGCATGTTTTATATGAAGCGTATCACATTCAAAATAGGTATAGGCTGGAATTTCAGGATAAATATTGTGCTCTGAGGCATAATTCATCACATAATTTACGGCAATAAAAGCCGGCACATAACCTTGTGTTTCTTTAGGCAAAAAGCTTTTGATCTCCCAGAAATCTCTTTTACCTCCAGACCTACGAATAGCTTTGTTCACGTTCCCTGGGCCGCTATTGTAGGCCGCCAGAGCCAAATTCCAATCATCATACATCCCATATAAAAAACTCAAATACTTACAAGCAGCATCGGTTGCTAATGCGGGATCCATGCGCTGATCGCAATAAGAATCTACCTGAAGATCATACATTTTTCCGGTTGGGTACATGAATTGCCATAAGCCGGCTGCTCCAACTCTCGAAATAGCTCCTGGATTCAGAGCAGACTCAACTACGGCCAAATACTTCAGTTCTAATGGCATATTATGCCTCTGAAGGGCTTCTTCAAACAAAGGAAAATACACATGCGATAATCCCATTACCCTGGAAGTTAGTGCACGCTTTCTAACTGCATAAAGATCTATGAAGCCCTTAACGGTGGGGTTGTAAATCAATTCCAGCGGCGTCTCTCGATCAAGAAGCTCCATCCGTTTGTTATATTCTGAATCACTAAAAGTGGGCACAAATCCGGACTCGTATTCATAGAGGTTCAGTAGAACGGTATCCGTTGAATAGCAGTAATAGCGGAAGAATTCTGAACTCAACAAACTATCCATCATTGCTACAATTGGATCATCTCCCTCTATAAAAGGAAGCACATCCTGAATGCTAGTGTCTCTAACATTTTCCGTTTGCGCCTGAAGCGCATTAGTTAATCCACCGAATAACAAGCCGGCGAATAACAAAATTAATATTTGCGTCTTTTTCATAACTGTTCCAACGAGGCTAAAGATAGTTATTAAGTAAATCGTGACTTTTAACAGAAAAAAGGACTTCTCCACAAAGCATTGCTAATCCTTTTCAATGTTAAATCAGTTATATCCATTAAAACCATCCAATAAATCCTCCATCATAGCTTCAAATACAAGCCATAACGAAATTTTCCTTGCGTAATTTAAAACGCAAAACGAAGCCTTGTAGTGCGTAAAACCAAAGAAAATTAATTGGAAAGAATCTTTTCCGTTTGAGCGCTGAATGACAATAATTTACGCTCTTCAAATGACGCTCCAATAAGCTGTAATCCAAATGGTAAACCATCTGATTTTTTGGCAAGCGGAATCGAAATGGCAGGATTTCCGGTAAGATTAGCGAGCACAGTGAAAATATCCTGTAAATACATCGCAATCGGATCATCACTTTTATCTCCAATTTTAAATGCCGCATCTACGGTTGTGGGCATCAAAATGAAATCATACGATCTGAATATTTCATTTACCTTGTCCCGAAGCACTCTGCGTACTTTTTGCGCTGAACCGTAATAGGCATCATAATAACCCGACGATAGCACAAAGGTTCCCAGCATAATTCTGCGTTTCACTTCAGCCCCAAAGCCTTCAGATCTTGACTTTACATAAGTTTGTTCAATTCCCGCAGCTTCTGGATTGCGATACCCGTAGTGAATTCCATCAAATCGAGCCAAATTAGAACTGGCCTCTGCTGTTGTTAGCACATAATAGGTTGGAATCAAATAATCAAGAAAAGGGAACTCTACCGGTTCAACTATATATCCTAATGACTTGTACTTAGCAATAAGCTCTTCCATGGCCTTTTTCAGCTCCGGATTCAAGCCCTCACTTTCTAATCCTTCTCGCAAATAGGCAATTTTAATCGGGCTTGCTAAAGAGCTAAGGTTTTCCAAATCCTCTACCGGTTTACCTGAGCTCGTGCTATCATACTCGTCTTGCCCGGCAATAACCGACATTAGAATAGCAGTATCCTCTACATTTCTGGTAATTGGTCCAATCTGATCAAAAGATGATCCATAGGCAATTAATCCCCAACGAGAAACCCTTCCATAGCTTGGTTTATATCCAACTGTTCCGGTAAAAGAGGCCGGCTGCCGAATGGAGCCTCCTGTATCTGATCCTAATGCAGCGGTGCACATACCCCCTGCAACTGCCGCCGCGGAACCACCTGATGAGCCTCCGGGAACTGTTTCCGGATTAAGCGGGTTTTTTACTATTCCAAATGCTGAGTTCTCATTTGAACTTCCCATTGCAAACTCGTCACAATTAGTTCTTCCAATGATAATTGCGTCTTCAGCGAGCAGTCTTTCAATAACAGTAGCCGAAAATTGCGACTCAAACCCAAGAAGAATTTTGGATGATGCCGATACTTTATGGCCCTTATAACAGATGTTGTCTTTAATGGCAATTACCATTCCCGCTAGTTTTCCCGAGGTTCCGGCTTTGATTTTTGACTGTATACGAAGGGCTTCAGACTTGGCCTCCTCATTAAAAACTTCAAGAAATATATTGAAATCAGCGTCTTGCTCAGTTTTTTCCAAATAGGCATTTACGAGGCTAACCAAATCGATTTCGCCTGAAAAAAGCTTCCTGCGTATCTCAGAATACGAATCAAACGTTGATATCACAGTAATGCTCAGTTCTCGACTTTGTCTTTGCTTTGACTGTCTTCTCCGCGAGTTGCGTCTTTGAACTCTTTCATGCCTTTTCCGATGCCCTTCATCAACTCAGGTATGCGTTTCGCCCCAAACAACAAAATAATTACAACTGCAATTAAAAGAATCTGTGTTGGGCCGATCATTCCGGCTTCGAAATTTGTGAGTCCCTCCATGATGTGAGTATGTGCTGCAAAAGTAGCAAAAAATGACCCCGCATCAATAATTTAAAGAGGAATATTATCAATCAACCTTATCCCTTCCATCCAAGCGGCAATCAAAATTCTAGCCTTTTTTCCTTTTTCCACTTTTTTAGAAAAGTTCTCTGCGTCAATCACCGTGAGGTATTCCACTTCAATTTGACCATCAAATTCGAGCTTAATAATGGTTCGGCGAATCAAGCTTTCTTGAGTTGGTGGGCTCCAGTTTTCTTTTACCTGGAGCAAGGCCTGATACAATTGCGCCGACCTTTTTCTGGCCTCAGTGCTCAATCGCTCATTACGTGAGCTCATGGCCAGTCCACTTTCTTCACGTATAATAGGGCATGAAACGATTTGAATATTCTGAAATTCCTTTTTACACAATTCCTTCACTAAAGCAAGTTGCTGAAAGTCTTTTTCGCCAAAAAATGCAAAATCTGGATTTACGATTGTGAATAATCTTCTTAACACGGCCACAACACCATCAAAATGACCCGGTCGCAATGCGGCTTCAAGAGTAGAGGTAATTAAGCCATAATCAATAACTTCGGTGCTCTGACTCCCGGGGTATATCTCCAACATTTCAGGAGTAAATAAAATATCGCAGGAGCTGGCCATCAATACCTCTTTATCGCGCTCAATGGTTCTTGGGTATTTATTAAAATCTCCTGGATCATTGAATTGGGTAGGATTCACAAAAATGCTGCAAACGGTATGATTTGCTTTTTCAGCACTCAAATCAATGAGTGATAGATGACCTGAATGCAAGGCTCCCATGGTCGGCACAAAACCAAGTGTTCCATTGCGGGACTTCCATTTCCCTGCAATTTGCTGCAATTCAGACCCAAGGCTTATTTGATCCAAAATCAATCGTTTAGAAAGGCTAAAAGGGATCAAAGCTAAAAGAAAGGATTGATTGTAGAGCTATTTTTCGCTACCTTTGCATAACACTCATTGTAAAAAGCCTTCTAACATGAGCAAAGCGCGCGTATTATTTGTTTCCCAAGAACTGACACCCTTCCTTCCTGATTCTCCAATGGCTTGCATTAGCCGGCAGTTACCTCAGGGTATACATGAAAAAGGTAAAGAAATTCGCATTTTCATGCCCCGTTATGGTAAAATTAATGAACGCCGGCATCAGTTGCACGAAGTGATTCGGCTTTCAGGAATGAACATGGTTATTAATGATTCTGATCACCCTCTGATCATTAAAGTTGCCTCCATTCCCACTGCAAGAATTCAAGTCTATTTTATCGATAACGAAGAGTATTTCAAACGCAAAGCCCTTACTCATGATGATGATGGCAAAGCTTTTGCCGACAATGATGAGCGTGCAATGTTCTTTGTGCGCGGAGTGCTTGAAACAGTAAAAAAGCTTGGCTGGTCACCAGACATCATCCACTGTCATGGATGGATGACTGCCTTAATGCCTTTGTACGTGAAGAAGCATTACAATAAGGATCCACACTTTAGCAATTCTAGAGTGGTGTTTTCGCCTTACAATAATGCATTCGACGGCACCTTGAGTGCGGATTTGCCTAAAAAATTAATGCTTGACGGTTTCAGTAAAAATGACGTTCATTTAATGGACCATCCTAATCATAGTAACCTGCTCAAGATGGCGGTGAAATACTCTGATGGCATTATTCACGGACCTGATGAGTTAGATGAAGATACTCTTTCATACATCAACTCAATTGATCGTCCGATTCTGCGTTATTCTAATCAAGAAAACTGCGTAACTGAGGTAGATCAGTTCTTCGATTCCGTTTTGGAGTCGAAAGGTATTTTGGTTGAAAACTAAGCGCAGACTTAATTCTATAGTATGCAAAATATTTTGAAGCGGCTTTCAGGAGCCGCTCTCTTTTTGATCTTAGTGCTGCTGTTGGGCACGCAAAGCTGCACCAAACCGGAACAAGAAGTTGGTCTAGAGCTTCAACCAGAAGAAGATCTGCTAAACGTTTTAGTAACTGATTCATTCACAATCAATTCGGCTAATTTGGACGAGGATTCTTTGAGAGCGGATGAATTGTCTTTGTCCTTAGCGGGTAACTATATCGATCCTGTTTTAGGAACTGTAAGCGCCTCTTTTTATTCTCACATTCGATTATCTACTAACAACGTCAATTTCGGTGTGCCAAAGTATTTGCGCGCTGATTCTATTATTCTTTCTCTCATTTATGATGGTAATGCTTATGGGCAAACTGCCCCGCAAGAATGGGCCGTTTACGAGGTTTTAGAAGATTTTTATATCGATTCTACTTATTTCACAAATAGAAACTTCAATAAATCGGCCTATAACCTCATAAAGCCCGGGTTTGAATTTCAGGAAATCAATACAGATGACTATATCCCTTTTGCTGAAGATTCCTTGCCTCCTCAACTCAGACTTCATTTAAGAGAAGATTTCGCTGAGCGATTTCTTGAATTAAGCGGAAGCAGTGTTTTAACGAATAATGCCTCTTTCTTAGAGTATTTCAAAGGAATAGAGCTGAGATCATTAAGTCAAAATGGTGGTGTTGCTCGTTTTAATTTGTTAAACCCTAATTCCAAAGTCACGCTTTACTATACGGATCTGTTGAGCAACGAAGCCAAAACATTTTCATTTAACATCAATTCCGATTGTGCCAGGATTAATCATTTTGAGTTTGATTACACCGGCACCGATTTCCAAGGAATTGAGGAAAATGAGATCAGTACAACTATACTTCGAGGGGTGCAGGCCGGATCAGGATTAAAGACTCAAATCTTTTTTCCATTTCTGAAAAACTTGAATCTTCAAGAAGGAAGAACAATTAATCGAGCAGAACTCATTTTGCCTCTCAATCAAAATGCGCTAGGTGATTACGATCCCCAATCGCTCCTGTTCTTACTTACAAAGAACGACGACGGTGAGTTTGTTGCTACGCCTGATCAGCTGGAGGGGACCTCACACATTGGTGGGATTTATGATGCGGTTAATAAAGAATATCGCTTCAATATTGCTCGTTTTGTGCAAGAGGTACTCAATGAAACCGTTGCAAGTGACACTTTGTATCTTGTTTCTAATAATTCAGGGGTGAGTGTTTCCAGGGTTCTCATTAACTCTCCGGAAGCTTTTCCTGAAAATCCTGAGCAAAACATGAGATTGAGAATCACCTTCTCTAATTAATTTGCAGCAGGAGAATATTATTTAATTTCGATGCTTTAATCGGGCCTAATGCCCATACACTTATCTATATGTGCGGAATCGTTGGTTATATAGGCGATCAGTCGGCCTACCCTATCCTGATCAAAGGCCTTAAGAGGCTGGAATACAGGGGTTATGACAGTGCGGGAGTAGCTTTGCTTGATAAGGGCGAAATGCTGGTGTATAAGTGCAAAGGAAAGGTGAGCGATCTAGAGAGCCATGCTCAAGGAAAAAATCTTAATGGCAACATTGGAATTGGTCATACCCGATGGGCAACACACGGACAGCCCAACGACATCAATGCACACCCACATCTCTCAGGAGATGGACGATTGGCAATAATCCACAACGGAATTATCGAAAACTATTTCACTCTAAAAGAAGAGTTGATAAATAGAGGACATGTATTCAAAAGCGATACCGATACTGAGGTTTTGGCTCACCTCATCGAAGATGTACAGAAGAAAACAAATGTGGATTTGTTTGAGGCCGTAAGAATTTCTCTCAATGAAGTTGTTGGGGCCTACGCCATCGTAATTCTCGATAAAGCCGATCCTAATAAACTCATCGTTGCGAAAAAAAGTAGTCCGCTTGTAATTGGCATTGGCAAAGACGGCGATTACTATGTGGGCTCTGATGCTACGCCTATTGTAGAATACACCAAAAACGTGGTGTATATGGAAGACGAAGAGGTTGCTCTAATTGATCGTGAAGCGGGCCTAAAAATCGTTACCATTAAAAATCAATCCAAAACGCCATACGTTCACGAGCTTGAAATGCAACTTGAAACCCTTGAAAAAGGTGGATATGACTCATTTATGCTCAAAGAAATTTATGAGCAGCCCCGTTCCATTCGCGATTGCTTCAGGGGTAGATTAAGCCTACAGAAAGGATTAATAAAGATGGCTGGCATGGACGAGCATGAAGAGCGTTGGAAAAAAGCAAGCAGAATTATTATCGTTGGATGTGGAACCTCCTGGCATGCCGGTTTGGTAGCAGAGTATTTATTTGAAGATTTGGCTCGAATCCCTGTTGAAGTTGAATATGCCTCAGAATTCAGATACCGCAATCCGGTTTTGAGTGATGACGACATCGTGATTGCAATTTCGCAATCAGGCGAAACTGCCGATACCCTCGCCGCTATTGAACTAGCTAAAGAATACGGCGCTTTTGTTTTTGGCGTTTGTAACGTTGTTGGATCTACTATTTCTCGCGCTACACATAGCGGCGCTTATACACATGCCGGACCAGAAATAGGCGTTGCCTCTACGAAGGCTTTTACAGCTCAAGTAACAGTCTTAACGCTAATGGCTTTGGCCGTTGGACACATGCGCGGAAGTATTGCTCCGGATCGTTTGCACCGACTTATGGCTGAAATAAACAGCGTGCCTGATAAAGTTCAATGCGCTCTGGAATCAAATGATCTCATCAAAAAAGTGGCAGAAATCTATAAATCTGCTAGCAATGCACTTTACTTAGGTCGGGGTTACTGCTTCCCCGTTGCTTTAGAAGGGGCTTTGAAACTTAAAGAAATTTCTTACATACATGCTGAGGGCTACCCTGCCGCAGAAATGAAACATGGCCCTATCGCTTTGATTGATGAGAATATGCCTGTTTTTGTAATTGCTACTCAGGATAAGAGCTATGAAAAAGTACTGAGCAATATACAAGAAGTTAAAGCTCGCAAAGGAACTGTAATTGCCATTGTGACCGCCGGTGATAAAAGGGTTAGAGAATTGGCCGATCACGTAATTGAAATTCCTAAAACCGACGATTGTTTGGTCCCGCTGGTGGCTGTAATTCCGCTTCAGCTTCTAAGTTATCACGTTGCAGTGATGCTTGGTCGAAATGTGGACCAACCCCGGAATTTAGCCAAATCGGTTACTGTAGAATAGTTACTACCGGCACTTTCTTTTTCCTTTCTCTTCTTTTCACCCAGGCATTAATAAAAATGGTGCCGAGAATTATAATGGCGCCCAAATAAAACCCTGGGGTCATCTTCTCGTCTTCACCGTAAAAAATTAAAGCCAGAATAATGCCGTAAACTGGTTCAAGGTTGATAGTTAGAGCAACAGTAAACGGGCTTAATTCTTTCATCACCAAAACACTGCCTACAAAAGCAAAAGCTGTTGCAACTGTTGCCAATATCAAAAGAAGCCAAAAATCTCTGCTTGAAATATGGAGTATTTCCGGGTTTAATTCGCCGTTGAAGAATAGGAAAGCGCTTATTCCAACAAAACCGGCAATTAATTCATACAAGCCAATTTTAACGGCATCATTTCCTTTTACCAAAATGCTATTAAATGTTGCAAAAACAGCTGCTAAAAATGCGGATAATAGCCCAAGCAAAATCCCTGCTTTGTATTTGAATTCGAAACTGAATATCAGAACCAGACCTGCTATTACTACTAAGCCCAATAAGATCTCCAGCAAGTTGAGCTTTTTGGAAGTTACCAATGGCTCAAATAGTGCTACAAATAGTGATGCCGATGCAAGGCAAGCAAGAGTTATGCTAATGTTTGAGACTTTGATGGCCATAAAAAAACTTATCCAATGACCGGCAATCAATACTCCTACTCCTCCATATTTGAGCAATTCTAATGGTTTCACGCTCATACTTCTCCTTGTAATCCCCACAAAAAGAATAAGCGCTGCAGAGGCTAAAAGTGTTCTGAACCAGACCAATGGAAAAGCCCCAAGACTTATTTCCTCGCCCAGAATAGCAGTAAATCCGAAAATAAGCACAATAATGTGCAAGAGAATAAGATTTCCTAAACGACTCATTTTTATGCTCTCCCTTCCGTCTCAGTAACACCGCCCGAAATCACATATTTCATCACATCAGCGGCCGGCAAATCGATTGGGGTAATGTGTTCAGCCGGCACAATCCATAGATTTCCAGAAAGAGAATAGGAGAGCGGAAAATAAACCGCTACTTTATCATTATTCTGCAAAAGCCCTTTGGCATCGTCATCCGTAACAAATCCAATTCGTTCTAATTTAAGCTCCTTATCCATTAGCACCAATACAGGGCGGGAGAACTTCTTCTTTTGTCCAACAAAAGCTCCAACCAAATCATTGAACGTGCTATATATCGTTTTGATTAATGGAACGCGCTCCAAAAACTTATTAAACCAATGATGGAATGGCTTAAAAATGAGGCTGGTTCCCAAAATTCCGATTGCGGTTAAAGAAAGGAGTAAAATCAACAATCCTAAACCAGGTGGTTTCTTTTCAAGAGGGATCACACTATCGAAGAATACAAACATTTTATACAAAATATAGCCCGTAACTACAAGGGGAACAGAAATTAAAACACCGTTAAAAAAGTAGCCCAAAAACCGCTTAATGTATGCCTTAGCCATTGTTTAGAAATTTGAACAAAGCTACAACTAGAAGCATGATTCATGAAAAATGATTATTTTCATCCCCTAAATCATGAAAACCAATCTAAATGCGTGATTATCAAGAGCTATTTAAAGCTGAATTCCTAAGCGGTGTGTTTCGCTTGGTAAAATCCACCTGGTGGAAATATGTGATCATCTATTTGATCCAGGTAATTGTGTCAATTATTGCCTTCATTCCTTTAATTCTGTCGGTCTTCAATTTCGATTCATTCAAGGAGTTAATTAAAGATCCTGAAGGTTATGGAGAATTAATTCGCGACAATCCGGAGTTGATGTTTTCATTCTTAGGTGCTGATGGCGATTTTACCGGCATCATTTTGGGCGGATCGATTTTCTTCATTATCATGTTGCTCTTTGGAAGCTGGACTACCAATGTGTATTTCAAACTAAACCAAGCGATAATTGTTGGCGGAAACGCAGAATTAGGGACGGTGATGGGTAAAGGATTCGATAAAAAATTTGGACAGCTCATTGGTTTATCGCTCGTGCTTTTTGTAGTATATCTTCTTTCCATTGCAATTAGCATCGGAATCGGATATTTTGCACATTGGTCATTAGGAGTGCTTGTTTTCCTCGTTCTTATAATCTTTATGTTGCGTTTTATTTTAGCCGCGCCGGCATTAGTTCACGGGGAATTGAGTATCTCGGATTCCATTTCCTTCAGCATGCAAAAAATCGATTTCAGCAGGTCCTTAAAACTCGCTCTAGCTGGAATTCTTTTTGTAGCAGCTGTCCTGATTGCTTCACTCATAATTTCGCTCATCTCTTTTATTTTGCTCTTAATCCCAATCTTGGGATTTATCATCTATTATGCTATACAAATGTCATTTACTGGATGTACCAATGCATTTATATTTGGCGCAATGAGTGGATTGTACTATCGATATACGGAAAATACTCATTCAGAGTTAGATATAAGCGCACATTTAACTGATCAATAATAATTTGTATGACAAAGATTGCCTTCCTCCTTGCAATTCCCTTGCTATTTGGCGGTTGCGACAAAATCAAAACGGTAACGTTTAATTCAGAATTCTCAGTGAAATTTGAAGTTGATGAAACGGATACCGGAATGAACATTCCGTATCATGAAATGGAAGCTATTAATCTAGCCGATGATCCAGATTTGGCTCCCTATATTGATGATATTAAAGACATCAAAATCAAATCAATCTCCTATAAAATTGAAAATTATACGGGAACGGAGGATATCACTTTTGATGCTGAAATTGGCTTTGCCCCCTTCTCGGCTACATCATCTGACGTTTTCTCATCAACCGGAGGAGTACTTTTATTCGATAAAAGTCAGGAAACAACCAAAACCTTGCTCTATTTTAATCCCTCTGCTATAGATCGTATTAAGAATTTACTCATGGCCGACAAAGCTATTCGGGTATTTGCTGACGGCTTAATGAGTCATGGCCCAGTTAAGTTTGACCTAAAAGTTTACGTTTTTGCCACCATTTCAGCAGAAACAGAAGACTAATCAAAAGGATTGTATAGTTTTGGCAATCATGCCGCAAAGGGAGGTGATATCGTCTCCCTTTTTTTAACTCCGAATTTAATGAAACTCGTCTTACTTCTCCTATTTTGCTCTGTTTTTTCAGCTTCGTTAATCGCTCAATCCGCCCCTATAATTATTGATGGGCTGTTTGATGACTGGGTTCCGGAATTAAGCGGTTTAAGCGATAGTCCGGAAAATATAAATGGAATTGATTTACTTGATTTCCAGGTCAGCAATGATGCCTATTTTCTATACCTGCGACTAAAAGTTGATCAGGAAATTGATTTAACTGATAATCTCGTAAATCACTCGGTTTATCTGTACTTAGACACCGATAATAATGCTCAAACAGGCTTTAGTGCTGCCCCATCAATGGGTGCGGAAATCGGAATCAATTTCTTTTCCCGTGTAGTGTTTGCTAATTACAACCCAAATAGTCAGGTGCAATTTGCCGATATCCGTCTCCGGGTTTTACCTACGGTTACCGGTAACGAATTCGAAATTGCAATAGGCAGAAATGAGTTTCCAAATGGCATAAACCCAACCTTCATTGGGAATACCATGAAAGTGTTGTTTCGTGAACAACAAAGTGGCGATTATCTTCCCAATAGCGGAACATCTTTTATCTACACTTTTGATGACACGCCGGTTGCCACCTACCCCCTCATAAATCTCCAAAAAGAGAGTGAATCTTTTCTGAGGATTTGTGGTTTTAATATTAATGGGGCCTTCACAAATGGCTCTCTGGCTGATGAGTTTCAAAGAATTCTGAATGCACTAGAAACAGATATTTATTGTTTCTCTGAGGCCTCCAACACCTCAGCCGCCGCAGTTAAAACTCTTATGGATAGCTGGGTTCCAACCGGCACACCTGCGGGTTGGTACACCACCAAAGATGATTATGATATGATAGTGGCTTCCAAATATCCTTTTAATGGTACATGGTCATATCTGGACAGACAATATGGGGTTTTGATTGATTTACCCGCTCCCTATACCCACGATTTTTTGATTGTTGCCGCTCATTTCAACTGTTGCACGGCAGATGCAGCAAGACAGGATCAGTCTGATGAATTTATCGAATTTGTGCTTGACGCCAAAAGTCCAGGAGGAGTTCTTACTCTGCCCCAAAACACTCCCATTGCACTAGTAGGCGACCTCAATTTAGTTGGTTGGGCACAACAACTCACAACGGTACTTACTGGTGATGTTCAGGATGAAATTAATTATGGCCCCGGGGGACTTCCCGATTGGGACAACAGTCCATTCACAGACGCTATTCCTCTGCAAACAGACAAAAACATGGCTTACACTTGGAGAAATGACAACAGTAATTTCCCAGCCGGAAGACTCGATTTTATTATTTATTCGGATGCGGCATGTACTTTAGAAAAATCTTTCACCCTTCAAACGGAGGTAATGTCTCCTGCCCGACTCGCTCTTTACGGATTACAACTAAATGATACAGAAACACTTACAGATCATTTCCCGCTTGTAGCAGATTTCAGCATCGGATTACCTTCAGTTGATTCGGATGGTGATGGAATTGAAGATGGTAGTGATAATTGTCCTGAAACGCCCAATCCTGATCAGGCCGATTTTAATAACGACGCTATTGGCGATGCTTGTAGTGATTTGGACGAAGATGGTCTCACAGATGAAGAGGAAATCGATTTAGGAACCGATCCTTTTGATCAAGACACCGATGATGATGGAATTACAGATTTTGCTGAAGTTACTCAAACCCTCACTGACCCAATTGATTATGATACTAATAACAATGGGCTCAGCGATCTCGCAGATTTATCAAACCCATGCAATGAATGTATTGGGGATTTAACTGGGGATGGGCTCATAAACAGCAACGATTTGCTTTCATTGTTGGCGATGTATGGCACGGTTTGCGAATGAATTCTGTTGGATCAACAATAATATTCTGATTTGATTTTAACTGTTGGCGATGCATAATTGAGTCTGCTTGTTAAGCATTTCATATCCCTCTCGCGATAATAATTGGGACATACCACTCCTCACACCCAACGAGATTTACGATTCTCGCCGAATAAAAGTATCACAGCATCATTAAGCTTTTTTGATATTCACAAGTCATTGATTATCAGACCTAAAAAATTCACTCCACTTTGCACTTCCAATAACTCTTTTAATCATTTTTTTTTAACTGATAATCAACTCTTTGAGTCACAAAAAGCGGAGCTAAATCAGAATAGCCGTCAACATAAACGGCTTCCTTTTTTGAAATGCCTAGCTTCGCTTTAGGGCGGGGGGCGAATCCCCAGTGGGCGAGTGCTCAGGAAGTATGTTCAATTGACCGCAAATATTGATTTTGAATCTCTATCAAAATCAGCACATCAATTTGATATGCAATCAACCGCATTTTAAGCAGCCATTTTCAACCCTTCTAATTCCTTTCCACTTCTCTTTCAACCTTCGTATGCATTATGCCAAATCTGCATATAATATTATCCAAAACATTTTATATAAAAGATTGGTAAATACCGGTAGAGTAACTGTTATAGACCAATGCAGTAATACGGAATTGGTCTATAACAGACACCTAAACGGTATAATGGATAGAAAAGGCCAGCCCTTAAGGAATGACCCTTATTTCTTAAACCGATTTAATTTATTCTCTAATCAAAGTTGTTCTGCGCTTCATGCCCGATTCAAAGCTTAAATCCAAAACATAGACACCGCTTGACAATTGAGTTAAATCAAGATCGCTCTGGTTGGAATTTATCTTGTTACTAAGCAGCAATCTGCCATCTAAGCTATAAACATCCAAAGTCTTGATAAACTGCGACGATTGGATACTAAATACGCCATTTGATGGGTTTGGATAAACAGAAACAAACGCGGTAGATTCAAAAATATTCAAAGGGAAATCAACACAATAAGTAACTGTAGAAATTGCAGTGCACAAATTCTCCTCATCAGTAACCGATAGCGTTACTGTCATTTCTTGGATGGACCAGTCTAAAATCCCATTGTCATCAAATGAGAAATCAATTTCTTGTCCTTCCGCTGAGTAAAAACCATCAGGAGCCCAAGAGAACTCCCATGAATAATTTCCTGCACCATCTGTATCGGCTAACCACGTAGTATTCCCTAAAGATCCTTCTGCACCAAACAAACACAGCCCATTCAGATCTCCACTTAATTCATAAGTGGCATTAATAGGCTCCGTAAAGTCTTCCAAGTAACGCGGAAGCAATTGATAGCCGCTATCATAAGGAGAATCAGCATCAAATTGACCGCCAATCCCAATTACGGTAAAGCGACCATCCGGAGCAGGAGTTCCAAAAACATCTGTATCAGCATCAATCCTCAATTGGTAGGTATTAGCCCCATCATTTACATCAACATTAAAACCAAAACCGGTGTTTGTCCATTGAGAAGGATCAACAAGCTCAACGCATTTTAATTTCACCAGAATCGACTCGCTTGATTCGTTCAATGAGGTAACGAAATCCGGCACCATCAATGGATTATCGGAGTTAATGTAGCTGAGGTCCATAAGCACAATTTGTGTTAGACCGTTAAATTGCTCAATCGTGCCAATTATATGCAAGCTATCCCCCTCAATAAGAGTATATCCGAAGTTCTGATCGCTTGAGAAAACGCCTATTCCGTCTGTTTCATCAATGAGGGTAAACTGAAGTCCTTGGGGACGCATATTTATTCCATGAACAACACCGTGCAATTCACAGATAAGGCCTATGGAATCAGCTATTCCGGCTTCATCAATTCCAGTAATGGAGATAATTGGATATAACGGAATGGGAGTGTCATTGTCAAAAATACTAACTGTAAGTTCCGGATTTACAATAACTATCTCGGGAACAGGGCAAGTAAGACTAATAATCAAATTTTCAAGAGATTCTTCGTCGTCATCTTCCAAAATGGTAACTGTAAATGGTATTTGAGCCGAATTGCCATCTTCAAAAATGATGTCTTGGGGAAGTAGGAAGGTATAGTCAATATTTTCAGTAGCTGTGGCACTCAATAAAGATAGCGTGCATGTTGTTTCATCAGTAAGGTTGAATGCCTGAACATAAAATTCAATGGATCCATCTCCTTCACTAACAAACAAATTAGAATTACTCAGGCTAACCTGTGGGGATTGGGTGCATGGATATGCAGTATGTGAACCCAGAAAAGTGGTGTTGTCCTGGTTATAAACGTCCCACTGAGTAGCTCCTATTGCCCAATCCGTATTTCCTTCAGTAATTTCCACTTTTCTTACCAATGTGTGTTCATTAGTGCCTCCGTCGCCCACAACCCAAAAATCACCAGCAGGATCATCGCCCACCAATCCAATTACATCAATTACAACTCCGTTATGCACTAATTCCAAGGCATCGTTTCCATTAAAGAAAGTAACTCCAGAAGTAGCATCAGCCTGATTCTGAATTGCTTGAGCTGCTTGATCATTGATCAAAACGTATGTTTCTCCGGGGGCCAATGTGCCCTGCAAAACATCTACTGCAGATGGAGTAATAGCCGCGTTAGAATACAACCTGATTTCATATTCAACAAGATTCAGGATGAGGCCTGTAGGATTGTACAGTTCAATCGCTTTATTGAAGCTGCTTCCTTCGAGGTATTCACTGAAAAACAAATCGCTGCAGCCATCTACTATCACACAAACCTGCTTAACAACGGTGATGTAATTAGTTGAAAGAGACGCACAAATTCCATCTGTAAGAATATCACCTGCTGGCAGACCAGCTTCAGTTGTAGAAGGGTCTAATACTCCATTGTAAGACAATCCCCAAACCCTGCAAGTGGCTTCCGCACCAAGGTTAAAATCGTAAGAGTCTCCGTCAAGGAAAAACAAAATATTATTATCGGTATCCGTTACGAGATAATTGTAAGTCGCGTCTAAAGCCGCAGATGTGTTGCTGAACGTTACAAGATCTGCGTCGTCATCTAAGCAAATAATTAATACGTTTTCTGATCCGTTTCCGGCAACAGAACCACCATCGCAGGTGCAATCTTGCTTAGTTACAGTAACAAAGTCGAGGGATAGACTTGTGCATAGGTTAGATATGATCAAATCAAGCGGATCTCCAAGTTCTGTGGTTGTAGCGTCGAGGGCTCCTGTAAATGAGAGTCCATAAATATAACAAACACCAAGTGGGGCGTCACTTACGTCAACGGTATTATCTTCGGACACCAACAGAATGTTATTTGCCGCATCCACCACCACATAGTAATAGCTAGCAAATTCTGCAGTAGAATTGTTAGACATGGTAATAGTTGCTTCAGGAGTCCCCGTGCACACTACAATTTCACTTAAGCCCTCTATAGTTTCAACCTGAGCACCTAAACAATTGAAAACATTAATTAAACCTGGAGTAGGGATTTGCTGAACATAAGTATTCGTGTTTCTCTGAATTCCACCATCCGGAACTCTTGAATTAGACTGTGTAACCGGAGAACCGCCTCCTGATTCATTAGCACTTTCTTGACCTCCATTGACCAAAACCATAATTCCAAGGTCATCATTGTCGTTGGTGTCAAAAACCAATGCATCTACAATATTGTCAGTACTCAAAAGGGTGCCAGCAGTCCAATCGCCAACACTTCCGACGTAAATAACAACAGCATCAGGGCCATTTTGAAGAGTGTTATTGGGAAATACATGCCCCACATTAGCCACCATTGAATTGCCGATTACAAAAAACCCATCGTTATTGAGGCTATATCCATCAAGACTAGCAGAATAATAAGAAGCATCGGTTGAGCCGTTAATAAACACAATCACCATTCCGTCAAGCGATTCATTTGGCTCTCCATATAGTTCAATAAATTCCAAAACATCCGTTCCGGGAGTATCTGTATCTACTTCGTTTATAACCAAAGTACTATTTCCGCCTATTACTTCTGTTTGCCAGAATGCAAGCCCATTTTCTGTTCCGTTTCCAGTATAAACGTATGGAAATCCACCTGTTACAAAGGTGCCACTTACCCAAATTCCCGCCTGATTAGCTACAGGTTCTCTTCCGTTTCCGGCGCTTCCCCATTGCACAAAATCAACCATTGCAGCAGCAGAGGTGAATAAACCTGTGGGCAAATACAATCCAAGATCAGAACCCGCAGGATTCATGCCCGATGTGTTCCAGGTTAGGCTTACTTCTTCATTGGGACTCAGAATTAAATCTCCTTCGATTATGTTTACATCCGCTGCATTGAGCCCATCGTAATCGAATAATGAACACAAGCGATATAAGCTTATATCCAAATTTGATCCTCCGAAATTTTTAATCGTAATTTCCGATGTTGCTGGATTAACGCTAACAAAACGCGGTCCTTGAGCAAAAGAGATGATTCCTGCTAATAGCAGAAAAAAGAGTGCAGATAATTTCATTGTTTACATTGATTTTCGGTGCAAAGGTAATATTTATAGCAAGGAGCCTGAATTAAGCCCGTGTTAAATCAGAAGGCATAAAATTCTTACTTTAGGCTTCGCCAATTCGAAATTATGAAAATATTTTACACTTCTGTACTTATCATCTCGCTGATAATTAGTGGATTATCAACTTTTGCACAATGTCCCGATTGCGTTCCGGATGAAACCTGTATTCCCGAAGTGGCTTTTCCTGCCATTTGTCCGGAGATTCTTCCTGTTGCCACGGCAGGTGAATACTATGAAACGGTAATCACATTCTATATGCCCGCAGAGCTAGAAGATCCTGAATCCGGTTTCATTGTTACTCTAAATCAGATCCTTGTTTCGGGAATCACGGGAATTCCATTTGGCCTTTCTTATGAGCTCTCAGGTGATGACAACATCTACTATCCTTCTCAAGGCGAGCAATTTGGCTGTGCAACGATTTGCGGAACGCCCATTTTGCCAGGAGAATATTCAGTGAATGTAAACGTGGTGGCCTCGGTAACTGTTTTTGGAATAAGCCAAACTCTTCCTCAATCATTTGGCATTGATCTTCTTGTTCTTCCCGGTGAAGGCGGAACAAACAGTTTCATCTACGATAATCAAGCCGCTTGTGACGAATTGAGTGTACAATTTGAAGCCCTCATTAACGGTAGTCCAAACCCCACTGCTTGGGATTGGGATTTTGGAAATGGCAATACCAGCGATCAGCAAATTCCCCCAGTTCAAGTTTATGATGAGCCCGGAGAATATATTGCTACCTGCACAACGATTATAACTGAATACTTTCTTCAAAGTGTTAATGTTACAAGCTTCTGGGACAACTGGTCTGGTGACATTGAAGAAGCCACCGCTTTTTTCTTTTCGCCCGATCCCTATTTCACGCTAACAGACGCAAGCAATTCACCCGTTTACGCGTCTTCTGTAATCGATGATGTTACTTCTGCAAGCTGGAACAACTTGAATATTCCACTTGGAAACCCGCCTTACACTATTTCTTTTTGGGACGAAGATTTAATTTCAGAAACCGACTTTTTAGGTTCTTATGAAATGCCCTTCAGCCCCGGGGCTTTCTCCTTTAATGCCAATGGCACCATGGGTATTCTAACCATTGAAGCAATTGCCGGTGATCCTATTTACGACGAGCAGATTTTTACCGTTTTTCCTGATCCTATTACCAGTTTTATCGTAGATGAGGCCTCAGATATAATCACTTTCGACAACCCTGATCTTGACACTTTCTTGTGGTTCTTCAATAATGACACTATTAACAATGCTAATGGCCCCAGTTTAGAAATGAATAATCCTGGCGTTTATTATTGTGAAGTGACCAATATTTACGGCTGCTCCGGTATTTCCGAGCCCTATATTCTTTGCCCTGAAATCAGTATTTTGTACAATCCTTTTGAAGAAACGTTGAGCGTGAGCCCAGGTTATGAAACTTATACCTGGTTTTATAACGGATTACCATTGGAGAACGAAGATGAAAATATTATTTCATCCTACGGATTAGGAAATTATGCCGTAACTATAACCACGAATTATGGTTGCGAAGTGGAGTCTTCCGTTTATTCAATTACTGTTGGCATAAATGAAATTGATCCCTTCGAAAATTTGGTGGTATTTCCAAATCCGAGTAGCGGGCTTTTTCAATTGCGAAATTTAACTTCAGCCCCCACTTGGCAAGTTTATGATCTTGCCGGAAGACTTATTACACAATCAGATATTTCGCTCAGAAATGAAATTGATTTGCGTCACTTAAGCAGCGGGGTTTATGTGCTAAACCTGCAACTTAACAACTTCCGTAAATCCCTTCCTCTTATAATCGAGCGCTGACATTGATAATTTTTGTGAAATTTGAAGGCGTTGGGCGGGTAACCTGTTGAAAACCCCGCCCTTTTTATTCATATCTTTGGTATTGCTAAGTGCTGTAAGATTTTAGGCCCTTTTGCGTTATACTAAAAACGAAAGATGCTGGACGGATATTCATTACTTATCAAGAAACTCGACGAGTTTACCCGCAAGTACTACAAGAATCAAATCATTCGAGGTGCATTATACAGCGTGGCCTTAATTTTGGGTTTCTTTCTTGTCGTTATTTTGATGGAGTATTTTGGCCGATTCGGATCTGAAACTCGCACATTTTTGTTTTGGTTGTTTTTGCTGAGCAGTGGATTTGTAATTGCAAAATTCATTCTTATTCCCCTTCTAAAACTCTTTAAACTTGGCCGTCAAATCAACCATGAGCAAGCTGCTGCAATCATCGGTAAACATTTTACAGAAGTTGAAGATAAGCTGCTCAACACTTTACAGCTCAAGGAGCTGGCTCTTAAACAACCTCAAAGCCGCGATTTAATAGAGGCAAGTATTGATCAGAAAATAACCGAACTGAAACCTATCCCTTTCAGCTCTGCCATTAACCTTGGCGAAAACCGAAAATATCTTCGCTACGCCATCCCTCCTATTGCTATTGTGCTCATCTTGTTATTCGCCGCACCATCTATTCTGAAAGAAGGAACGGATCGTTTGGTACGCCATGGAGAAGAAATTACAGAGGCCCCGCCATTTGAGTGGAACATTGTAAACAACTCGTTGGAAGTTCCTGAAAATGAATCATTTGAACTTCAAGTCGAATTTTCTGGAAAAGTGGTGCCAGACAAACTTTACCTCATGCTCAATGGCTCAAGATTCAAGTTCAATCAATCGGATAAGAGCAATTTTAGCTATACGTTTAGAGACGTAAGAGGTGATATTCCATTCCAGCTTTATGCTGATGGATTTTATTCTGAAGAATTTCTGCTTGAGGCGATTCCAGTTCCCGGATTACTGCAATTTGCTGTAGCCTTAGATTATCCCGCCTATACCGGTCGGGTTGACGAAAGTCTGAAAAACACCGGTGATCTGAGTATTCCCGCAGGAACAATGGTGAAATGGACATTTCAAACCAAGCATACCAAGGAATTGCAATTTATAACTACCGACTCCTTGGTTTCTTTGAAAGCGATGGGCGACAACCAGTTTATTAGGCAAATGCGCTGCATGCAAAACACTAATTACAGTTTGCGCGCATCCAATGACTCCGGCGCCGGACGTGACTCGATAAGCTATCAAATCAAAGTAATTCCTGACCGATTTCCGGCAATTATTGTTGAAGAAGAGAAAGACAGCGTTTCTGACAAGAATGTGTATTTCAGTGGTGAAGTTAGTGATGACTATGGTTTCAAACGTTTGAGTTTTAATTATAAATACACCGAATCAGAGGTAGAGGGCAGAGTTGATGGCGAGATCCAAACCATTGATTTGAGAGTAAACCCAGCGAATCTTTCGGAGCGTTTTTATCATCATTGGGACCTCAATAAAATTGAACTAAGTCCCGGCGACAAAATTTCTTACTATTTCGAAGTATGGGATAATGACGGGGTAAACGGATCTAAATCAACCCGAAGCGCGTCTAAGGTTTATGCTGCCCCAACGCTGAGTGAATTGGAAGAAAAAATTGAGGAGAAGAACGATGAGATTAAAGACGAACTCGAAGACGGTATTAAACAGGCAAAAGACCTGAAGAAAGAGCTGGATGAGTTGCGTAAACAGATGCTTGACAAAGAAGATCTAGATTGGAAAGACCGCAAAAAACTGGAAGATCTGCTTGAAAAACAGAAAAATCTTCAACAAACCATTCAAAACGTCAATCAGAAAAACGAGCAAAAAGAGTTTTCAAAACAAGAGTTTATGACTCCTGATCCGGAAATTCTGGAGAAACAAAAACTTCTTCAAGAACTCTTTGACCAGCTTATGAGCGAAGAGATGAAGAAGATGTATGAAGAGCTAGAAAAAATGATGGAAGAGTTGAATAAGGAAGATATTCAGGAAAAACTCAAAGAAATGGAAATGAGTCCTGAAGATCTTGAAAAAGAACTTGATCGGGCTCTGGAGCAGTTTAAACAAATGGAAGTTGAGCAAAAGATCGAAGACTCCATTGAAAAGCTGAAAGAACTTGCCGAAAAACAAGAAGAGTTATCCAAGGAAAGTGAAGAAGGAAAGAAGGAAAGTGAAGAGCTAAAAAAAGAGCAGGAGGAATTGAATAAAGAGTTTGATCAGCTCAAAGAAGACATGAAAGAGTTGGATAAACTCAATAAAGAGCTTGAAGAGCCTAAACGTTTGCCAGATACGGCTGAAGAACAACAGAGCATCGAACAGGAGATGCAAAAGAGCACTGAGGAGTTGAGCAAAGACAAAAAGAAAAAGGCTAGTGAAAGTCAAAAATCGGCCGCTGAAAAAATGGAGCAAATGGCCCAACAAATGGAGATGGCCATGCAAGAAAGCGAGTCTGAAAGTGCTGAACAAAACATGGATGATTTGAGGGATCTGTTGGAGAATATTATAACGCTCTCCTTTGACCAGGAAAAACTCATGGGAGATTTCAAAACGGTTGATCAGAAAGACCCCAAATATGTGCTATATGGTCAGAAGCAGAGAAAGCTTCAGGACGATACTAAAATGGTAGAAGACTCTCTTTTTGCCCTAAGCAAGCGGGTGATTCAAATTGAACCGATTGTGCTTCGGGAGGTTGCTGCAATCAAAAGTCGCATGGAAAGTGCTTTAGGCGAAATTGCTGAGCGCCAAACCCCAAAAGTGACTGAAAATCAGCAGTATGTTATGACTTCCTTCAATAATTTAGCATTATTGCTTGATGAAGCTTTAAAGCAAATGCAGCAAGACATGGCCAACAAACAACCTGGTCAGGGCAATTGCGAAAAGCCCGGGGGAAATGGGGCCAAGCCTTCTACCAGTCAGATGAAGAAAATGCAAGATGCGCTCTCCAAACAGCTCGAACAGATGAAAGAGCAAATGGGTAAAAACGGCGAAAAGGGCAAAAGTCAGCAACAGAAGTCTGGAATGAGCGAGCAAGTTGCTAAAATGGCGGCCAAACAAGCCGCTATTCGGCAACAAATTGAACAAATGAGCCAAGACCTCAACGAAGATGGAAGCAAGAGCGGAAACAGCCTAAAAGAGATCGCTAAAGAGATGGAAGAAGTAGAGAAGGACTTGGTAAATATGAGAGTGGATGAAACCACTATTAAAAGACAACAAGATATTCTGATTCGCTTGTTGGAGGCTGAGAATGCGGAGCGTCAGCGCGAAATGGATGAGCAGCGCAAATCCAATGAGGCACTGGAGCAAAAATTCAGTAACCCTATGCGTTATTCGGAGTACAAGGATCAAAAAGAAAGGGAAACGGAGTTACTTCGCACGATGCCTCCAGCACTAAAACCTTACTACAAAGAACGTGTGAACGAATATTTTAATAAATTGGGCGAGTATTGAGAGTTATGACCGTCGAAGAACAAATCATCAATTTTCCGTCTGAAACGGAAAATATCAGAATAGTAGAGAACCTAATTGAAAAGGTTTTTTCAGATTATCGCATTAGCGAAGAGTTCTATGGCAACGTGCTTATAGGATTAACGGAAGCTGTGAATAATGCCATTGTGCACGGGAATAAACTTGACCCTGCCAAACAAGTTCAAGTGAGATTTAAAGTAGAGGACAAAAACCTTTGTTTTCAAATCGAGGATGAAGGTCCAGGTTTCGATTATGATCATCTTCCCGATCCCACTTCTCCAGAGAACTTAGAAAAACCCAACGGAAGAGGTGTGTTTTTGATGCGGAATTTGGCCGATAAGTGCGAATTTCTCGAAGACGGTAAGATTGTATCACTTCAATTCTCTGTTCTTTCCTGATCAAATGTCGGGATTCCGTATTTTCACCATCGATACCAATTACCAATTTCGTGATAAACGGAAGATTGAGGCTTGGGTAATTGCTGCCATCAAAGAGTACAAAAAGAACCCTGGTGAAATCAATATCATTTTATGCAATGATGATTATTTGCATCAAATAAATGTTGACTATCTTCAACATGATGACTACACCGACATCATTACTTTCGACAATTGTGAAGGAAATGTTGTGAATGGCGAGCTTTATATCAGCTTAGAAAGAGTTAAAGAAAATGCAAAATCCTTCAGTTCTGGTTTGCGAAATGAAATACACCGAGTGATTATTCATGGTGTATTGCATCTCTTAGGACACAAGGATAAGAGCAAATCAGAGAAAGCCAAAATAAGGCTTGAGGAAGATCGTTTACTACATTTGCGGGCTTTTTAGCGCACATTGTTCCACGTGAAACATTCAAAAAATGCTACCAGAATATGATATCGTTGTGGTTGGTGCCGGTCATGCCGGAAACGAAGCCGCAGCCGCAGCCGCCAATTTAGGGTCAAAAGTGCTACTCGTAACTATGAACATGGGTACCATCGGTCAAATGTCATGTAACCCGGCAATGGGTGGCATAGCAAAGGGCCAAATAGTGCGTGAAATTGACGCTATGGGCGGCTACTCTGGTATTGTTACAGACCGTTCAGCCATTCAGTTTAGAATGCTTAATCGTAGCAAAGGACCGGCAATGTGGAGTCCAAGAACACAAAATGATAGGCTTCTTTTTTCGACTGAGTGGAGACTAATGTTGGAACAAACCCCAAATGTTGATTTCTGGCAAGACACCGTAAAAGAGCTTCTTTTCGAAAATGGTAAGCTCTGCGGGGTTCGCACTTCTATGGGCACTGATGTTAAATGCAAAGCAGTTATTTTAACCAGCGGTACATTTTTGAATGGTATAATCCACATTGGCGAGAAGCAAATTGGAGGAGGAAGAGCCGGTGAAAAAGCAAGTACCGGTATAACAGAACAACTTGTAAGCTTAGGCTTTAATGCCGGCAGAATGAAGACAGGAACTCCTCCAAGAGTGGATGGTAGAAGTTTAGATTATACTAAAATGGAAGAGCAATTGGGTGACGCCAAACCATCCAAATTCTCATTCTCCAATACCAAAGCGCTCCAAAAGCAAATGAGCTGTCATATTACTTTCACTAACCAAGAAGTGCATGATTTGCTCCGAACCGGCTTTGATAGATCGCCCATGTTCAATGGCAGAATTCAAGGATTGGGCCCGAGGTATTGTCCTTCTATTGAGGATAAAATAGATCGCTTTGCAGACAAAGACAGGCATCAACTATTTGTGGAACCTGAGGGTTGGCAAACATGCGAAATTTATGTAAATGGTTTCAGCACTAGCCTACCTGAAGATGTTCAGATGATAGCTCTAAAAAAAGTTCCGGGATTCGAAAACGTCAAAATGTTTAGGCCTGGATATGCTATCGAATATGACTACTTTCCACCCACACAGCTCAAACTAAATTTAGAAACCAAAGCAATTTCCGGTCTGTTTTTCGCCGGACAGATTAATGGTACCACAGGATATGAAGAGGCTGCTTGTCAGGGACTCATGGCCGGCATCAATGCAAATAGGTTTATTAAAGAAATTGAGCCTGTAATTCTTCAGCGCTCTGAGGCATACATTGGAGTCCTCATTGACGATTTGGTTTCGAAAGGAACGGATGAACCCTATAGAATGTTTACCTCTAGGGCAGAATACAGAATATTGTTGCGTCAAGATAATGCAGATGAAAGGTTGACTCCATTATCGCATTCTATTGGTTTGGCTGATGACATGCGCTTAAAAAACGTTGAGCAAAAGATTCAAAACACATCTGAGTTTCGAAAAGAATTGGAAGCTTACAGCATAGAGCCGGATCACATAAACCGGTATTTAGAGTCTATTAATTCTAGTCCAATTAAACAGAAAGTTAAAATCAGCACCCTAATCGGAAGACCACAAGTTAACCTTGAAGAACTAAGCTTTGAAGTTTCTGCAATCCATGATTTTTCGAACAAACCCGGTTTTGGTGGCCCAGATTTAATGGAGAGGGCAGAGATTCAAATTAAGTACGAGGGGTATATTTTGAAGGAGCAGGAAATGGCAGATAAACTAAGTAGATACGAACATATTCCTCTGCCTGCGGATTTACCTTATATGAAATTAGGCGGAATGAGTATTGAAGCCAGAATGAAACTGCAAGATCAAAAACCAGAGTCAATTGGTCAGGCCTCACGCATAAGCGGAGTTAGTCCGAGTGATTTGAGTGTTTTATTGGTTTACATCGGGCGATAGTTCCACGTGGAACAATTTTGAGGCGATTTAAGGCTCATTACTGCCCTGATCCTCCCCTGTGGTATTACACCCTTAAAATTCTTGGGAAATTAAAAATAGAGAGGGCTCATAACTATCTATTTTTCAACTAATTAGCCCGTTTCAGCTACAATTTAATCTTTACTACCTTTACAGCAACTAAAAACATATTTTTTCATGCAAACGCTAAACGCAACCTCAGTTCAATTTCTTCAAGACCTCAAACTCAAAACAGAAAATAAAGGAGTCAGCACAGGAACAGAATTTTTTGGTTCCGGAGAAATGCTCAGTTCATTTTCTCCTGTTGATGGATCTCTTATAGGAAAAGTGAGCACCGCAACTAAAGCAGATTATGACAAGGTTCTCAAAAGTGCAGAAGATGCTTACCAAGTTTGGAAAAATGTACCCGCCCCAAAAAGAGGTGAAATAGTTCGTCAAATTGGTGATCGCCTTCGTGAATATAAAGAGCCCTTAGGTCAACTCGTTTCCTATGAAATGGGCAAATCGCTGCAAGAAGGATTGGGTGAAGTTCAGGAAATGATAGATATCTGCGACTTTGCCGTGGGCTTAAGCCGTCAGCTGTATGGTCTCACCATGCACTCTGAGCGTCCTTTGCACCGCATGTATGAACAGTGGCATCCCATTGGCACTGTTGGAATTATTACCGCTTTCAATTTCCCGGTAGCCGTATGGGCATGGAATGCTGCATTAGCTTGGATTTGCGGAGATGTTTGTGTCTGGAAACCATCCGAAAAAACGCCACTTTGCTCTATTGCTTGCCAAAACATAGCTATCGAAGTTTTAAATGAAAATGATCTTCCTGAAGGAATTAGCTGTATCGTAAATGGAGATTACAAAGTGGGACAATATATGACAACCGATCCCCGCGTTTCGCTTATTTCTGCAACAGGCTCTATCAGAATGGGAAAAATTGTAGCTCAGACTGTCGCAGCAAGATTGGGTAGAAGTTTACTAGAGCTTGGGGGCAACAATGCCATTATTGTAACTGAAAATGCCGATTTGGACATGACCATCATTGGAAGTGTTTTTGGCGCGGTGGGTACATGCGGACAACGCTGCACGAGCACACGTCGATTAATCATCCATGAAAACGTTTATAATGAAGTGAAAGAACGCCTCGTAAAGGCTTACTCTCAATTAAGAATTGGCAATCCACTAGATGCAAATAACCATGTGGGACCTTTAATCGACAAGCCCGCTGTGGAATTATATTTGAGCGCTTTGAAAAAGATTGTTGAGGAAGGCGGTTCATTTGCTGTTGAAGGTGGCGTGCTTAATGGAGAGGGTTACGAAAGTGGATGCTATGTTAAGCCAGCCATTGCTGAAGTTAAAAATGAATTTCACATCGTACAAGAAGAAACATTTGCACCCATTCTGTACATCATGAAATATACTAGCCTAGAAGACGCTATTGCTATGCAAAATGGAGTAGTACAGGGACTTTCGTCAGCAATAATGACTACGAACATGCGCGAAGCTGAGTTATTTCTATCATGCAATGGTTCTGACTGCGGAATTGCGAACGTTAACATTGGGACTTCAGGCGCCGAAATAGGTGGCGCTTTTGGTGGAGAAAAAGAAACAGGTGGCGGAAGAGAATCGGGTTCCGATGCTTGGAAAGCGTATATGAGAAGGCAAACAAATACTATGAATTATTCTACTAAATTGCCATTGGCTCAGGGCATAAAATTCGATATCTAAAAACGTTGCGTATTGAAATCAACTATCCTCTTCACACTGTTTATTGGATTAGTACTAATACAGTCATGCGATGGCTACAATAAGCCTGTTGAACAGGAGATGACTCTGCGCTCGGGATCTTGGAATTTAGATTTTCGTAGGGAAGACGGCCTTATCAATGCCCGAATGAACTTGATGGGTGAGAAGGTTGAAATTATTAACGCTGAAGAAACCATTGAAAGCAAAATTTCATTCTTTAACACGGATAGTTTCGAAATCCTGATTCCGGTTTTTGGAACAAGGCTTCAAGGAAAAATACTAGCTGATTCTATTATGGAAGGCTTTTGGATTCCCCCGGGAAGAGCAGATTCTTTAGGTTTATCATTCCGGGCTACATTTCGATCTGAAAATACGTTCCAACAAACTCAAACTAGCCGGGATACCCTTGTTTATGCCGTTAGTTTTAGTAAGGGCACAAGGGATGAATACCTCGGCGTAGCCCTGTTTCGTGAGCAAGGCCAAATGATTTGTGGCACATTTTTGACCGAAACGGGTGATTACCGCTTTTTACATGGGGAGCGCAATGATGATTCTCTTTGGTTGAGCTGCTTTGACGGTTCGCATCTATTCCTTTTCAATGGATATTATCATGGTACCGATAGTATTTCGGGGACTTTTAAAAGCGGCAAAAACTGGAAAGAACCTTGGGCTGCAAAACTCAATAAAAAGGCCCGCTTATCCCATCCCGACTCACTCACTTTATTTACGGATAATCCAGACTCTCCGCTTGAATTTCAAGCTATCACCAAGGAGGGAAAGCCAGTAAAGTTTGGAAAAGATAATTGGGAAGACCATGTTACCATCGTTCAGATTTACGGCAGTTGGTGTCCTAATTGTATGGATGAATCGAGGTATTATGCAGAGCTTCATCAGAAGTTTGCGGAACGTGGAGTTCAGATTATTCCAGTTGCATTTGAAAGGTATCCCGAATTAAAAGACAAAGTAACTGCTCTGAATAAATTTGAAGACGCAACCGGTTTAACTGTCGAGAGCTATATTGGTGGAAACGCCAATAAGGGAGAGGCTTCCTTAGTTTTTAATCAGTTGAGTAAAGTGATATCATTCCCCACTTCCATTATCATCGATAAAAAGGGCAGAGTTCGCAAGGTACACACTGGGTTTTATGGCCCCGGTACAGGGAAGTACTATGACCGGTATACTGGCGCTATGGATAGTTTTATCGAGGCTTTAATTAATGAATAGAGCTTCCTTCAAAGCGGAACGGACTATAAGACTAATACCTAAAAAGTAAAGCCATGCGCACGCAGAATAATCTAAAGGTTTTTACCCGCACAAAACATAACACAATGAAAAACGCCTTTTTTTCTTTCATTATTTGTATGCTATCACTTAGTTTATACGCTCAAAATGCGAATGACTTTTTTGACAGAGGCAATTCCAAAGCCAAGCTCGGAGACTACAGAGCAGCAATAGCTGATTATAATGCAGCCATAGAGATTAACCCGAAAGAGGCAACGGCTTATTTTAACAGAGGCCTTTCCAAAGCCATGCTCGGAGACTACAGAGCAGCAATAGCTGATTATAATGCAGCCATAGAGATTAACCCGAAATATGCAGAGGCTTATTATATCAGAGGCATTACCAAAGACAAGCTCGGAGACTACAGAGGAGCAATAGCTGATTATAATGCAGCCATAGAGATTAACCCGAAATATGCAGATGCTTATTATAACAGAGGCCGTTCCAAAGACGATCTCGAAGACTTCAGTGGAGCAATAGCGGATTATAATACAGCCATAGAGATTAACCCGAAATTTGCAGATGCTTATTATAACAGAGGCCTTTCCAAATACTATCTCGGAGACTACAGAGCAGCAATAACGGATTATAATACAGCCATAGAGATTAACCCGAAAGAGGCAGATGCTTATTATAACAGAGGCCTTTCCAAAGACAAGCTCGGAGACTACAGAGCAGCAATAGCGGATTATAATACAGCCATAGAGATTAATCCGGAATTTGCAGATGCTTATTATAACAGAGGTATTTCCAAATACAATCTCGAAGACTACAGAGGAGCAATAGCTGATTTTAATACAGCCATAGAGATTAACCCGAAAGAGGCAGATGCTTATTATAACAGAGGTATTTCCAAAGACAAGCTCGGAGACTACAGTGGAGCAATAGCGGATTATAATACAGCCATAGAGATTAACCCGAAATATGCAGATGCTTATTTAAACAGAGGCCTTTCCAAAGACAATCTCGGAGACTACAGAGGAGCAATAGCGGATTTTAATACAGCCATAGAGATTAACCCGAAATATGCAGCTGCTTATTATATCAGAGGCATTTCCAAAGCCTATCTCGGAGACTACAGAGGAGCAATAGCTGATTTTAATACAGCCATAGAGATTAACCCGAAATATGCAGATGCTTATAATAACAGAGGCTATTCCAAAGCCTATCTCGGAGACTACAGAGCAGCAATAGCTGATTATAATGCAGCCATAGAGATTAACCCGAAATATGCAGATGCTTATAATAACAGAGGCATTTCCAAAGCCATGCTCGGAGACTACAGAGCAGCAATAGCTGATTATAATACGGCTATAGAGATTAACCCAGAATTTGCAGATGCTTATTATAACAGAGCCAATTCCAAAGACAATCTCGAAGACTACAGAGGAGCAATAGCGGATTATAATACAGCCATAGAGATTAACCCGAAATATGCAGATGCTTATAATAACAGAGGCCATTCCAAAGCCTATCTCGGAGACTACAGAGGAGCAATAGCGGATTATAATGCAGCCATAGAGATTAACCCGAAAGAGGCAACGGCTTATTATAACAGAGGCAATTCCAAAGCCATGCTCGGAGACTACAGAGCAGCAATAGCTGATTTTAATGCAGCCGTAGAGATTAACCCGAAATATGCAGAGGCTTATTATATCAGAGGCGCTTGCAAAGCCCTGCTCGAAGACTACAGGGGAGCAATAGCTGATTATAATACAGCCATAGAGATTAACCCGGTATTTGCAGATGCTTATTTTAACAGAGGCATTTCCAAAGACGTTCTCGGAGATAAAAATGGAGCCTGTTTAGACTGGAGCAAAGCGGCTGAGCTTGGAATAGATTGTTACGATCTAATTAGAGAAGACTGCAAATAATGGC
>Ga0209702_10002344_pt1 | contig 33368 bp, 16 predicted proteins | sample FRY01_FD_187210 | JGI IMG/M metagenome (GOLD analysis project Ga0209702, IMG submission 187210) | Freshwater microbial communities from Lake Fryxell liftoff mats and glacier meltwater in Antarctica - FRY-01 (SPAdes) (version 2) | ecosystem: Environmental > Aquatic > Freshwater > Ice > Glacier...
AGCAGTATTTTGAAAGAGTTCGCTAACCTCAATGCCCGATTGCCCAAATTTTTTAAATTTAAAAGGAGATGCCATTGCAGCACCTGTTTTTCTCTCGGTTCGAAGATTCGTCTCGGGCAAAAGCTTGCCATGGTATTTAGCAAGCATAGGTTTGGGATCGAATGTATCAACCTGAGAAGGCCCGCCATTCATGAATAAATGAACAACATGCTTTGCCCGGGCTTTAAAATGAGATGGCTTAGGTGAAAGCGGATCAAAATTATCTGATGAAGCTTTGACTTCTTCAGCCATTAACCCTGCCAATGCCATCGATCCAAAACCTGTTCCGACCCGGGCCAAGGCATCACGCCGTGATATGAAATTCATTCTTCCCTCCTATTAATCATAAAAGGTGAACTCATTAGTCAAGAGAAGTCCATGGACTAAATCAAGCCAAACTTCATCTGGGTTGGCATTCTTAATAAATTCTAAAGTTCTGGCCATTTCGGATTCGCTAAGTTTTCTAGATAATACAATTGCAGTAATTTCAGTTATTTTATCTTCGAGGCTGTTCTTACCTTTAAAAGCTGGGGATTTCAAAATCTTTCGAGCGGCTTCGCGGGCGAATGGACCATTCATCAAATATAAAGCCTGGGTAGCAACTGTAGTATTAGTGCGTTCCACACTTGCGGATGCAGGGTTAGGCAAATCAAAAGTTGCAAGCAAACTGGGAAACTCGAGTCGATCGATAAAACCATAAACCGCCCTGCGATTTTTACCTGCAAAAAGAGGAACCGAGGGGCCTCCTACTTTAAGATCAAGATTTCCTGATACACTTAAAATTGAATCATGCAAGGATTCAAAATCAAGGCGGCCACGATTCTGTTTCCACAACCAACGGTTTTCAGGATCTTTTTGCAAACACTCTTCTCTATCATTGCTGTTTTGCTGATATGTAGAAGAAGTCAGAATAAGCTTATGAAGTTTTTTAATACTCCAATCATTTTGCATAAAGGAATTACTAAGCCAATCTAACAATGCGGGATGACTTGGTGGTTCACCACGCGTTCCAAAATCACCAGGTGTAGAAACAATTCCTCTTCCAAAATGATGGGACCACACCTGATTAACCAAAACCCTTGCGGTGAGTGGATTATTATCAGAAGCAATGGACTTAGCTAATTCTAGGCGGCCGCTACCCTTGATAAATGGCACACCCTTGGGATCGAGTAAACTCAAAAACTTTCTCGGAATTTTATCTCCTACCCTGTTAGGATGACCTCGAATAAAAACAAATGGTTCATAGGGAACCTCGGTATCTACTAGGACCATTGACCTAGGGGGCCCCTTAGTAGCTTGAGTTTCCACTTCCTTGATAAGTTTTTGATACTCTGCCTGAGTTCCGCGGTCGGGAAAAAGGTCAAGAAATCCCCAGTCTAATGTAAGGGGTGCATCAGCAGGAGAATCCGAACCATAAAGAACCAGCCTGAGTTTTTCAGCATTAGTATCGGGCATGGTTTTATTAGTTTTCGACGCGATCCAATTTTTCTCGTTTGCTAAAAGTATTTTTCCATAAATCTCTGCAACTTGTTTCATGGAAGATGGGGGGGGTACGAATTCTTTAGCAACAAGGGGGTTATCAGTTGGGAGGTGAAATACTTTTGCAGATTGGTTAGAAAAATCAGTTGCATTAAGTTTTGTGTAACGGTGCCAAATGGACCAAACAGTATCGTTTTTTAACGCCATACGATCAAGGTAAGTCCGCCATCTTGTAATCATCGAAGGGTTGAGGTCGCCCTTATCTGAAAGCAGCATAAAATCGTCAGAAGATGGCTGGTTGCTTGTTATAAAAGCAGCATAAAGGTAATCCCCAGAACGCAAACGAGCTTGATTCACAAGATCTTTGTGCTTGCTATTAACAAACTCGATTAGCTTGTTTTCTTTATCTTTTAATTCCCCTGCAAACTTTTTGTAATCATCTGTTTTGGGTTCATTTTCATACAACGGGGGCACCACAGACTCACGAGAACTTCTCAACACACCATACAAGGAGTAATAATCCGCAGTAGGTATCGGGTCGAATTTATGATCGTGGCAACGAGCACAAGAAACCGTTAGACCCATTAAACCACGAGTTAAAACATCAATGCGATCATCAATTATATCATGAGTATTGCCCATGAAATGGCCACCTACAGTAAGAAACCCCAACGCTGCAAGTGATTTTTTGTCTTTTAATTCAAGCTGATCTGCGGCGATTTGCTCGAGCAAAAATTGCTTATAAGGCAAATCTTTGTTAAAGGACTCAATCACATAATCGCGATAGGTCCAAGCCCATGGATAATTTTTGTCCTCAAAAAAAACATAACCCTTATTATCTGCATACCTTGCTATATCTAGCCAATGGCGCCCCCAACGCTCGCCATATCTTGGAGATGCCAGCAAACGGTCGATAAGCTTTTCAACAGCATCGGGGGAATTATCATTTTCAAAATGGCAAACTTCTTCGAAAGTGGGAGGGATTCCATGAAGATTAAACATCATGCGCCTTAAGATTGTTTTCCTATCAGCCTTCGGGGATGCCTTAATATTATTTTTATCCAACTGCTTCTGAATGAAAAAATCAATGGGATGTAATTTACCCTCAGAAGGAATTAATTTTTTATTAATGGGAAGAAATGACCAGTGATTATTAGAGGTTTTGTCATCAAAACTGGTTGAAATATTTTTCGTCTCCGGCCAAGGTAGGCCCATTGCAATCCACTTTTCAATTGAGTTAATATCTGAATCAGGAATTTTTTTGTTGGGGGGCATCTTCAATTCCCCCAAGTGCTTAATGGCAGCCATAAGTTTACTTGAAGCGGGGTTACCAGGAATTACAATAAGCCCATGGGTTCCGCCTTCTAAAACAGCTTTGCGAGAATCTAAGCGAATCCCACCTTTTTGGGTAGTTGAATCATGACACTTAAAACAATGATTAGAAAGAACGGGCCTTACCGAGCGGTCAAAAAAATCCTCCGCAGCTTTATCTGCATAAGAATTGCAAACAAAAAACATAACGAACACGATTGCTGAAAATTGTTTGAACATATTTACCTTTAAGGAATGATGTTTATTATTTTCATTTATTTTTGGCATTACATCAAGTAATAAACAGTAGTTTTAAAGCAAATTTTATTTCTGATGTGATGAAATTAAGATTAAAATTTCTGACAATTCACTATCAGAAATTTTTAAAAAAAAAGAATGAAATAAGACTGCTTGATGAAATTATGGAGTAAGTCAGGGCCATCTGCGGGAACGATAAACGGTTCGACCATTTTCACGATCAGATCCGGCTAATCGAGCCTCTAGCCTTCGGCGAACTTTGGTGCCGGTGGAAGATCGGCATCATTGCCCCTGGCCTTGCCTGTCTCGGCCCAAGTCTTGAATAGTTCAAGTTCACGACCTGTTAGCCACCGTTCGGCAATAAACTTGTCATGGCCTGATGATGCCATCCATGGCGGCATAATCCTATCTTGAGTTATAGGGATGATTTGCTTGGCACGCTTAGCGATTTGTTCATAATCTGCCAAGGCGAACGGGGCGACTTGACCTTCACGGTGACAGATGGGACAATGGATCTGAATGATCGGTGCTATATCACGGGTGTAGGTAACTTTGGCCTTCTCTTCGCCTTTGAATGGTATTTCAAACAGGGAACCAACCGGCAAGGTTTCTGCAATTACAACCGACTTACCGTTAAAGGCTAACCTGATGGCGTCGGTTAAAAACTCTTTCCCCACCTTGGGCTTGCGCCGCCCGATGGCCTCCCAAGAATTGTTGATGGCCCCTCGATAGATGAGTTTGCCATCACGGTCAAGCAAGAACGCCTCTGAGATATGCGACGGCTTCAAAGCCAGAGCGAAAAGGCCAGATGCATCGAAAAGTATTGGAAACTTCGAATTGAATTCTGCAAAGTGCTTTGATGCCTAGATGCGTGATACTGTTGGATTCGACACAACTTCAAAGTATTCAACCGCATTTCCCAGTGTGACACTTTTGGCATAAAGATCATTCAGCGCATTGATGTACTTATTAGAGATAGGTAATTCCGTTGAAAGGAATAGGAACGCCCTAATCTGCCTGTGGTCATTCTGTTCGATGCCGTGAATCGTACCTTTTAGGTCCATCAACGAGAATGTGACCGCGGGGTATATTCCTTTTTCATTTCCATCTACGCATCGGCTTGATGCGTAGATGGAAATGATGGATATGTACAATGCAAATCGTTAACCGCAGACCAAGAAGACGGCTCGCATCATTATTTTTCCCGAAAGTTCGGTTGCATTTTATTGCATACTAACCAAAATTTAAACCTAACAGTCGTTAGGTTTAGGGTCAGGTGATTTTTTTAGGTTGGCTGCAAGATAATATATTGGGGATTGAAAACAGAATTTATACCAGATTCAAACACAAACTGACATGTTGAGCCGAACGCCAGATTACGAATGAAATTTCGAAGTTTTTCATTTAAGTGATCGACAGTCATCGGTTCCAAAAAATTGTCGAGTGATAACTGGGAAAACAACAAAAACATTAAGAAACCAGAGATGCGTTGATTCGAATCTGCCCAGACAAATTCCTGAAGAGGAAAATCATCTTCACAGTTCACGCAGACTGTCCTTAGCATCCCATTGAGTGGGTTTTCAGTCCTCTCAAATCGTGGTTGTCTCTTGCATTTAATGGGAACATAATCGGGTGATTTTCGTTGCCCTGGGATGGTTTTGAAGACTTAGGCTTATGTTCCTTTCGGTAAATAGCAGCGGGATAATCATGGAAGGCGTTTCTCCGCCTATAGAAAAAATCAGCTAAATCCGGTTCGATATTCTTAACAATTTACTTGTTAATTTTTAAAATTGCAGCAAGGAATATCGATTACTAATTGAAGAAAGAGTACAGATAAATTTCCAGTTGGAATCAAAGTTGAATCGATTATCGTAAAATAAGTATGTCAGTTTTATGTTGTAAAAATTGTGATAATTTTGACTTTTATTTATTTTCCAATGGTATGATTTATCGAATGAACACCAAGTGAAATAATGTAGTTGTAAAAAAGGGAATAAACCTGAAATGTTATCAACCAATAGATTAAATGAAGGTATTGATGCTTCTTTAGATATTTCAGGTAAATCCCTATTTATTCGCTGTGAAAAACATCTTTATGCAATTGAGCAATATATTGCGGATCCGTTTGCAATTGTTTTTTTTGGCAACTTCATTTTTTTATAGATTAATATGCCCAGTATAAGATTTAATTTGCATTTGTTAATCGCAAGGATAGCAAGATGATGATTAAGATAAGTTTATTCATATGCTTGGTACTTGGTTTCGAGCAACCAGACACTTCGGTTATTCGAAAAAAGTTTGATCAGTTGAAAAGCAATGGAACTGCGGAAAGGGTTATTGCAGTTAATGATGGCACTAAAACGACCTTTTTTAAGCGAAAGTTTGAACTTGTTAGTTACAACATCGATATAACCAGTACAGGGAATAAAGTTATTCCTTATTTTGCAGTTATTAAATTTAGGGCTAAAGTAAAAACATCTAAAGAATTTGATTCCCCCGAACTTGCTTCCAATTCTGTTTTAGATAATGAATCGGAATCTTTTTTACAATGGCAAGCCATTTATAGGCTTGTTAAAGAAAATTGGGCGCTTGAGAATATCGTTTATCGTTCATCAAATGGCGAAGTCTTTGGTGACCTTAAAAACACCACTAATGCAAAGCACTTTATTTACGATTGGTTTAATGCCTTAGATGGGTATTAAGCGCATAATAACCATAATGCCGATGTGCCATTATGGTTATTATGAATTCTTTATTATTGAACAGTCACATTGAAGGTTTTAACCGTTGCCTCATTGCGATTATCAATAAGTGTTACTGTGATTGTAGCCATGGCAGATGTGACTCCAGTTGGCAGGGGACCGGCAACTATCTGAATTTGACTAGGAGAAAATGTTCCATTAAGGCTACCAATGGTGGCGATTACTAATGGATTATCACTGCTGACAAGGTAATTTAAAAACCCTGTGGGGGTTGCACCAGTGATCGTATTAGTGATCGCAAGATTGCTTGTTAAGGTTCCTATCGGATCATTGGGAACTGCAGGGGTTGCCCCAGTTAATGCTGGCATTGTGGCGAGGACATTTGAATTTATAGTGGCAGCCTGTGCAGTATAACTGGTTGCAAAGCTTTGCAGATTAGTCAAACTAGTGGCATTTGCAACATTACCAAAGACGGCATAACCATTACCAGTTTGCCCAAGGGAACTGGTGTTATCTGTAAGGTTGAAATAGAATTGACTGGTTGCACTATTAAGGTCTGAAGTTCTTGCCATTGCCAGGGAACCAATGCTATTTGGGCGAGAAACATCAAACTCATTCGCAATAGGCTGATAAGTAGGAACATTGGTAAAGCTGGAAACATTTGAATTAATAGAATTTGTAGTAAACTGGCCTCCTTGTAGTATTTGCGGAGCCCCAGTCCCACTTAAATTTGCCATCCGATGGAATAAATCATCAGTATAAGTACTATTTTGAGCGTAACTTAAAAAATTGGTAACGGAAACTGGGGCAGCAGAATCCAACAGCGTTACATCAATAGCACCTTTGGAAGTGTTAAAGGTAATCGTTGTGTTGGTAGTGTCAGGGCTAAGATTAAAAGAAGCAAGATTTAGATAAGTGGTAGAACCAGCCGCAACGGTTTGGTTTGTTAAAGGTTTAAGCTGGGTCATAGTAAAACCAATGGCGGTACCAGAACCAGCGGTAGGGGCAGTGATACCAGAATTAACCCCGCTGGCCCATAAGTTTAAAGAAACTTTTGCAGGGGTAAGTCCACCAAGACCAAGGGTTTGAGAAATGCTTTGCCCTTCAATAATATTCAATTGAGCCGAAGTTGCAGTTGAACCAGAGAAAAAGCCCGCTGGAGTTGATCGTGTAACGGTATAAGAACCGGGAAGAAGTTGGTCGATGGAGAAATTACCATTCGTATTAGTAACAATGGAATAATTTACGGCGCGGCCGGTCGTGGTTTCGCCTGTAATTCCAATATTTACCCCGGAAACGCCCTTGGTTCCGCCATCAACTATTACAGACCCGGTGAGCAAGCCGTTGGCATATATAATTGATGTTGTAGGGGTGATTCTTTCTTCAAAAGATTCCAATTCGGGCCTAAATGAACCATAATTAGAAGGTTTTTTGGCTTTTTTATTGTCTAAGCCTCTTATTAATTTTAAAAATTTGTTTAACATGCTATTTCTCCAAAAGTAATACTTAAGTCATGCAAGAAGGAATAAACAATCGCTACGAGTTATTTAATCGGCATAAAGCTAAATGAATTATAGGCGGTCGAGTAAAAAATGATCAAAAAAATTAAATATTTTGCAAAAGGTCTACCCAACCCCCCAGCTTGCAATATTCTCTCAATCCGCATATCGAATATTTTGAACAAATTTGGTGCAATTGGTATTTTCAACAAAATTAGCAAAGTTAACCCAGCTTATTGCCGATAATTAATTTGTGCATGGCAGGCATTTATTTAAATGCAATTAAAACTAGCGCATGCATTTGCATAGCTTGGGAGACTAGAATGAAAAATTTGAAAGCATTATTTGCATTGTTAGCGATAACTTCTTTGGCTTATGGGCAAAAAGAATTATCTGGTGAAAAAGAGCCTGCAGCTAGCAAAAGCGAAGCCGCAGAAGTAAATGACACTCTTAATAATGCTGATCCAAGCAATAAAAAAAGAATCTGGGCTGATGCTGAATTTTTACTTTGGTGGATGAGGGGCCAAAATTTACCTGCTATCGCCACCACTAACCCTGTAGGGACCAGTGCAAACCAAGCTGGAGTGCTAGGCGCCCCTGGGACTTCTACAATTTTAGGCGGATCATGGGCCAACGATGGCATGCGTACCGGTGGAAAATTTTCTGGTGGCTATTGGCTTGAAAACGCACCGGATATTGCAATTGAATCGGATTTCTTTTTCTTACAGAATCTTTCTCAGTCTTATAATTCAGTCTCAGATGGATCTACTATTCTTGCGCGCCCCTTTACCAATGTTCTTAATGGCGCACCATCCGCCGTTCGTATCGCATATCCTGGTGATGTTGCAGGGAGTATTTCTGCTCAGGTTTCAACCAATGGATTTGTGGGCGGTGGTATTGGTTTAAGGCAAAATCTTACCTCTTTTCAAACTAGCAATTTTAGACTTGATGCCCTTGTTGGCTACCGTGCAATGACTTTTTCTGACAAAGTAAATATTGATTCAAACTTAACCAACATTAACCCTGATAATTCAAATTTTGTGGCAGTTGGGACCACGATCAATGCCTCCGACAGATTCAGTTCCTCCAATACTTTTAATGGTTTTGACACCGGGTTTGCTGGGGAATATAACACTGGGAAATTCTCCTTTCAATCCTCTTTTCGCATTGCATTGGGTATGACCCAAAGTAATGTCAAAATTAATGGTAGTACCACAACCTTTGTACCTGGGGCCGATAGCATTAGTTCTGTTGGAGGCCTTTACGCTTTATCAAGTAATATTGGGAATGTAGGCAACAAAGCTGTTTCAATCATCCCCCAATTAAATACCAGAGCCGGGTATATGATCACTGATTCTATTAAGGCAAGTTTGGGCTACAACTTTTTGGTTTGGACGAGTGTGGTAAGGTCTGCGAACATGGTGGATACAACTATTAATCCAAACCTTATTCCAAATTCTTCAACAACTGGTGGGCCAGCCAGGCCTTCACTTAGCATGGCTCAAAGTGCCATCTGGGCACAAGGTCTTAATTTCAGCCTAGAATATAACTACTAATATTTTCATAAAACCGCCCATTTCGATTTCTAAAACCAACCGGTTGTGATACGCATGCCTAGGTTCATATTGTTCAGAAAAAGGCATTAACTGCTTGGCAACTAGGCACCGTAGATAAATACCGGGTCTGTACCATCTAAGCGGGTCTGCTAGGATGGTATTATGTATGAAAGAACGAGCCGCCTAACGCCTCGCCAGCAAGGCAAGTTAATTGAGCATTTTGTGCTGAGTGCCACGGCGCGTGCGACCTCAAAAGTTGTCGATGTGAATGTGAAGACAGCGACGGCATTTTTCATGCGTCTGCGGCAGTTGATAGCCAGCAATCGGCCGAGCTATGAACTGTCGGGAGAGGTGGAAGCCGATGAGAGTTATTTCGGTGGTGTGCGTAAAGGAAAACGAGGTCGAGGTGCCGCGGGCAAAGTTGCCGTATTCGGCCTGCTGAATCGGGGTAGCAAGGTTTATACGGCCATCATTGCGAATGCTAAAACCGAGACGCTGCTGCCAATCATTCACGAGAAGGTGACCCCCGATAGCATCGTATATACGGATTATTTCAGGGGCTATAATGCGCTCGATGTTTCTGACTTCCATCATCGGCGCGTTAATCACAGCAAACTGTTTGCCAAGGGTAAAAATCACATCAATGGCATCGAGAATTTCTGGAACCAGGCGAAGCGACACATGCGTAAATTTAACGGCATAAAACCGGAGAATTTTCATTGGTTTCTGAAGGAGTGCGAATGGCGCTTCAATGGAGGCAATCACCAACAGTTGCTAAAGCAGCTTAAATACTGGTATAAACACACTAAACATTAGACGCTAAGTGGTATAGCCCCGATTATTAAAGTGCAAATTCCTGCAACTCTTCCAAATTTGCAAATTCTAAAGTAGAAATATGGCAAGCGTTAAGATTCACCCTTGGGGCGTATCCTGCATCGTAAGCTTCTTTCCAACGAGCTGCGCAAAGGCACCAGCAATCGCCTGGTTTTAATCCAGGAAAAGCCCATTCAGGAACAGGCGTTGAAAGATCGTTTCCTTGTGCCTTGCTGAATGTTAAAAACTCTTCGGTTACTTGAACACAAACGGTATGAATTCCAAAATCCCCTGGGCCTGTATCGCATTTGCCATTGCGGTAGAAACCAGTTTTAGGGGACATACAGCAAACTTCAAGATCTTTACCCAATACATTTTTAGCACCAGCCATTCTTTTCACTCCCTATTTTTAAATAATCAATGTTATTCTATTATGAATAGTCAGGATTAAGTAGATTTTATGCAATATTTATTACTCTGACATTTATTATTTTAAAACTGGAGCAAGAAATGAATTTTTTCGTCCTGATGACTCTTTATGCTGCGTTTTGCGGAATGGCTTTTTCACAAGGCCCTAATCCTAAAATTATCGCTCAAATTGCCATTTCTAAAAATAATAAAAACAAACAAGGTATCGTACTATCTTCCCCTCAAGACCTTGCAACATTTTTTAATATGCCCGAACCCGATGCTAAATCCTTTGTAGAAGGATTACTCAAAGTCCCGCAAATTAATTTTGATTCGCAAATGCTTCTGGTGATTCAAGGTGGCGAATGCCGCACCGGCGGGTTCAAAGTCATTTTTAAATCCTGCGAAATCAAAGCTAATCAACTGCAAGTGCATTGGCAACTTCAAGGGCCTCCTCCAGATGCGTTTGTCACACAGGCTTTGACTTACCCTGCCTTAATTGTTTTAACCGAGAAGTACAAAGGTGAGGTTAAATTTATTCAGTCGATGGCTCAAGAAAAACGAACAACCCCATAAGGAAAGGCCTTATGGGGTTGTTAATGCCAATTAATAGTTACTGTTTTTGCCTTGGGGAGTCTTTACCTTGGGACCTGCCATCGGGGCCCCCTTTGCCTTGGGAATTAGGGCCATTACGCATAAAAGTCTGGAATTTTTCATCTCCCATAGTTTCGCGCATAGCTTTCATCATCGATTGTTGAAGTTCGCGCATTTCAGCGGTAATTTTCTCACGATCGCCATTTTCTGATCTACCTTTTTCCATCAGTTGGCGAACTTTTTCTTGATGGGCAGCCATAATATCTTCAACCTTGGCCCGTGTATCTTTATTTAGGTCAAGTTCTTTAAAAAGGCGCTCCCTTGCTTCGGGGTTAAATCCTGGTCTAAAAGAATCTGGTCTAGCACCTTCTCGGGGTGGGTTAGCAGGATTCGCTTTACGATCACCTTCTTTACGATCACCTTCGGGTCGGCCTTGACCTTCAGGGTTAAATCCTGGCCTTGGGGCATCTGGCCTAGCACCTTCTCGGGGTTGGTTAGCAGGATTCGCTTTACGATCACCTTCTTTACGATCACCTTCGGGACGGCCTTTGCCTTCGGGCCCTGGGGCTTCTGGCCTAGGAACTTCTCCGGGTGGGTTAGCAGGATTCGCTTTACGATCACCTTCTTTACGATCACCTTCGGGTCGGCCTTTGCCTTCAGGGTTAAATCCTGGCCTTGGGGCATCTGGCCTAGCACCTTCTCGGGGTGGGTTAGCAGGATTCGCTTTACGATCGCCTTCTTTACGATCACCTTCGGGACGCCCTTGACCTTCGGGTATTGGACCACCATTTGGAGGGGTTTGCCGTTTCCAATCCGCGCCACGTATCCCCATAGGATTACCCGGCATTCCCATAACCAAGCGGTTAAATGGTTGTGTCATTTGAATTTGATTCGCAACATTTTTGGCTGCAGTTGCAGTCACGGGGTCGCTACTTTGAGACATTTGCCTAAGGGCGGGAAGTGCAGGGCTACCGATGCTAATAAGTGCGTTTCGCGCACTATTGCGGATAGTGTCATGACGGTCGGTCATTTTTTCAGCAAGAGATTTGATCCAAGCATCAAGTTCTTTATCAGGTTTAGCAACTTCGTTAACCAAAGGCCTTAAATTAGTTTGGGGTGCAGGATTCTTACCTTGCTCTCTTCTAGGTTCCTGGGCAACCAGTGCACCAAAAAGAGCGATTCCTGCAAGAGGAATCAAGAACGCAATCCCTTTGCAAATTTTTGAAAACAATAGTGGTTTGGGAAGAAGAATCATAAAACTCCTTAGTTGAACAAGTGGGAAAGTGCCTTGTCAAAATGTAAAGTTAGCTTGATTATCAACTTTACAAATAAATTTTACAAGACTGAGATAAAGATTGTAACTAAAAAATCATTATAAAATGATGAGTATATCAAGAATAATACGATTTTTTTTGAGATATTTTTTCAGCTAGATAGGCATCAGGTACGAACCTTAGCCCAAGATATGAATACTTTTGAATCAGTAAAATAATTTTTTCCCAACCTTGAATCTCTGCCCATTTGAATGGCCCACCCCATTCATTGGGAAAGTTAATAGTCAAATTTAATGCTAAATCCAACATCCCTGGGGTTGGTACTACTTTTTCTGACATAATTCGGTTCGCTTCGATGAATGCCACCAGCATTAATCGTTCCACTAAATCCTCGTCGGGCAAACTCAACTTAGCCCTTTGCAACGGACTTATCATTTGAATCAGTTCGGGGTCTGGTTCACTTTTATTTTCTTCATTGTATTTGTAATAACCAACTTTACTTTTAACTCCTAGTCTGCCCTTTTCAATTAACATTTTATTAATGATAGGAACCGGAAATCGATCGCCTACTAATGCCTCGCTGATGGATTGATTCAAATAAAAACAACTATCGATGCCATTGAGATCCATAAACTCAAAAAGACCAAATAAAAAGCCTGCATTACGAAATGCATTATCTAAAGCATAGGGGTCTATACCTTCAATAACCATTTCCTGCGATTCCCGAAACCATGCAAGCAATAATCGATTGCTAAGAAACCCAGGGGAATCATTAATAATGATAGGAGTCTTTTTAATCTTTTTAGCAAACGCCACTAATTTTGCAACGCATTCATCGCTAGTCGCTTTAGTCCGCACGATAAGAACAAGGTTTGGGTGAAGAAGTGGGGGATAAAAGTGGAACCCTGCAAAATTTTCTGGGTTTTTTAAGCAAGATCCTAACTTTTCTAGATTTATGCTATTGGTGTTCGAACAGATAATCGTACCTACTGATACAAAAGAATCCAAATCATTATACAGTTCAATCTTTGCTTCTTCATTCTCTATGATTGCTTCAATGATTATATTGCGATCCATCAAGGAGCTTAATACGGTTGAAGTGTTAAGCCTTCCCTGAACTTGCATCATCTCTTCGACTGTAAGAACATCTTGCCTTAATTTATTAAGAAGTTCTTTAATAATTGCGGTTGTTCCTTGTCCTAAGTTTACGGGCACAAGGTCTACTAGAAGGGATTGGATATATCTTTTAGCGATTAGCAAAGCGATAGAAGGCCCAATAGATCCAGAACCAATAACGCCAACTTTATCAATAGAACTAGGGATATCAGCATCACCAATTTGTTTTAAATCCCAAATAGAATCTTTGATATTCTGCATTAAAAAGCAGTTTTTTACATAATTAGATTTCCAAGCGTTATTAAAAAACTCGATAGTATCGGATTGTGCATCTTGAGCATTTTTTAGGCAAGAATCGATTGCAAAGAGAATGATTTTTTGGTCTGGAGTTTTTTTCCTTCCACCCTTTTCTAAAAACTTTTGTTTGAAAAAAATGAATTCCTCAGTCGAAATTAATAAATTTTCAGCTTTTGCAACTCTTCTAGATTTCCACTCTCCTGTTTTATACAGTGTGTTAATTAAAGTGATTGCATTACTTCGCAACCTATCAACATGAACTACTTCATCTAAAATCCCTTTATTAAGCAGCGACCCCGCACTGTGAGATGCAGCATTAGTAATCACATCAATTGCTACATCCAAACCACAAATCCTTGACATCCTCGAAGGGCTTCCTAATGATGGAGGCAAACCCATCGTAATTCCAGGTAGGTTAAAAGTGGTTATCAAATTTTCACAAGCAACTCGATAATCAAAAGCTAGAATAAATTCAAAACCACAACCACGACAAAATCCATTGATTTCAACAACGGTGGGGAAAGGCAATTGCTCGATCAAGGCGAGACAATCTGCTGCGTTATTAAGAAAATCTGGAATTGCCCCGGGAGCAATTCCCATCGAGCCAACTTCTTTCCAATTGTAATCGTTTAAGAAAGATTGCTCATTAGAACTGCAGAAAATAAGGCCTTTAAGATTTTCTCTTTTTTTAAGTGCGGATAGTTCTTTATGTAATTCATGGAAGAAAAACTGCGAGCAATAATTTTCCTCCAATATTTCCTGATTCCATTCTAAAAGTGCAATATTTCCATCAAGAATTCCAAGTTCTAATCCGCCACCCTTCGTACTATTAAAATTGATCATTATTTGACTTTCATATTTCTTTTAAGGCTTTAATCCTAGTGTCTGGTTTTTCTTTAGAATGTAAAAATAATAAGATCGACCCACTACCCCAATAATTAAACTTAATATCACCAGCGGAATTATTCCGAAAAACATAATACCCACCAAGGCAGAAAATAAAAATTGTTCAGGCCATAATCCTATTATGAACTTATGAAACTTAGGGTGTTCCTTGACATAGAAAATTACGATTAAGCTAAGTAACCAAAGTAATGAAACTATTGGCGCAAATTGAAATCTTTTATCATTCCCCAAAACCCTACTTAAATCTAGGTGCTCATCTTCTGCTGAATAGACAAATATTCTTGGATTCGACACCTTGGAAGCAACGATCCAAGCTGGATAATTATTTCTGCGTTTAGAATTAGATTCAGCTTTTACCTTAATTTCTTCATATTTGTACTCTACAGAATCTTTCAAATTTGATTCCCGAACCTCCTCTAACCAAGCCTGTTTTTCCTGATCTTTTGAAGTTAGCTCAGCTAATTCTTTAGCACTATTTAAGTAATGAAAAAATAATTCCTGAGCCATCACTAAGCTACTTTGATCTTGTGCATTACCTTTATTTTCTTCTGCGATGATACGAGAAACATTGGCGAGAGACCTAGCTTGGGATTCGAGGGCACTTAATTCCTGTGAAAATACAGGCATTCCTTGAACCTGCCAAGATTCCCCTGATAATTTACCCATGATCAAAGTAGTCTCAAAATTATTCTTAGAAAATAAAACCGGAGCAATAGCTTTTAATTCTGTCACGGTTCTAGGTTGCACCACATTATTCCAATCGATTTTTATCCGATGAAATCCTGCTTTCGATACTTGCAATGTATAGTTACCTTTTTTTTCTTCCACATCTGAATACATCTGTTCATCATCTAAATAAAAAATTGGCATTTTCAGCGCTGTTACATAATTTACTTTTAACGCAGCAGGTGTTGGAAGGTATACCCAATAAACAGAACTACCTTTACACGATCCATCCTTTTCTGGTTGCACTTCTATGATTTGGTGAACAACAAAGTGTAAATCTGAACCGCTAGGAAGACGATTAATGCGAGTTAGGCTTGCTGGCCAAGACCTTGCATCTGTTTTAGCAGTATCTTTGATTTTATAAAAATCATAGGTGCCATTTGACATCATTTTTTTAAGATTAAAGCTTGGCAACCCTATCGGACCTATTGCTTTTAGCAACGCTTGAGCATTAGTAACGGTATGCTCTTCGCTATTAAACCCTATCCAATTTGCACTTGATTCTGCTCCGATGATATTCCAATAGGGAATTTTTGATCTTAAATTTAACAACTGATTTGTAATGTCACAACTTATAGTGAAAGCAAAAACACCTTTTTTATTAGGATCAATTTCAATTAACAATTTTTTGTTATTACCAATTGTTTTTACAGCTTCAACCTTAATATTTGGTGGTACATCTAACTTTAATTCTGCGGTATTCCAACCTTCTATATTTAATTCATAATGTGAAGAGCCTTCTTTCTGTTTATCGATTTCCACTTCAAGTCGAGCCCGAGATAGACCATCTTTTTCTTCATTCCAAAATAAAAAACTTGCTTTTCCATTTGCTAAAACAGGGATAATTTCGAACTGCGCTTGATAATTTAAATCTTGCGTTTTTAGTATTAATCCTTCAGCGTTTTTAAAACCAATTAATTGGGTGGGTTTAAGTTTCACGTTATTATTATGGTTAATTGTAATATCAGTATTTATCGTGTTAGTTTCTGCAAAAAATGACCTTGGAATTTTAATATTAAGAGGTATTTTAGATTTGATTACAGGTTCGATTAGTTCAGCGCTAAAGGATACCTTACGGCTTGGTTTTTCTACCCAGATCAGGATTTTTTCGCCTTTTTGACTCCACGATCTTAAACCTTCACCTTGTAACTTTGTTACAAGATATTTTCCTGCACCGTTTAAATACCATTCAATAAATAAAATGTCGGACTTGTCACTTTGCAAATTCGCTTGAATTGCATACTGATTAAATTGCGGATGCACCTCTGCTTTTATCGTTTGATTCACTATAAGTTTTGATTGCATTGGTGTGATATCTAGTGTTAATACAGGAAGATTATTGATTTCCCTTCTAAATGAACAAACATAAGATAAAGATTCAGGGTCTGGTTTTATGTTACTGTTCCAAAAAGGAGCAAAGTTCTTTGACTCAATTCCAGTTACTCGAAGTGGCAGTACCGTTCGGGTGGCATTACAAGAAATAGTTTTATAACCTAGAAAACTTGAACCTTCTATAAAATCACCAACAGGCGTAGGAACTGGAAGTTGCCAACGGCCTGAAGCGCCCGTTGTAGAAATAAAGATCCCACTGATTTTAATGTTCCCTGAAATTCTTCGCGAAAATTGCAAACTAAGGCGTTGATTTTGATTCATAGGCTTTAAAGTCCAACCGGACACATTTACCGAACTAGAGTCTCCCAATCGAATGGCATCAATTTTAAAGGGCATTATTCCTACTGGAAGATCCACTTCAAATAAATCGGTTCCAACTTCCGGAATTTGTAAATTCCAGAACGCTTCCAACTTGCACGAATCAAGCGCAATATCCCATAGGTAAGCTTCTTGGATCGATGGTTTTGCTTTGGGCGCAAGAGGCCCTCTAAACCACCTCAAGGTGAATGGGGCATTAATTTTTCCTAAATCACTTATAACCCTACTTCGACTTCCTGCCTTAATTACTTCCACTCCACCAAGGGTCCCCATTAATATCGCTTGTTCTGCATTTGCAGGTAACTCACATTGAAATGAATTTATAACAGCAGAAGGTAAGTTAAATGTTGCAAATCGTTCTAAGTTTTTCTCGCCAACCCCGACCTTAATAACTGCCCTAAGTTTATGCATACCAGACCGTGGGATTGCTATGGATATCAAACCATTATTGCCCGTAAGCGGGTATGCGGGTTGGTCATTTAGAAAAATCTTATCGGGTAATAGACCTTCTAAATTGGGCAAGGCCAAATCCGATGGGCCCGAACTGTAAATGTTCCATTGCGCATTAAAAATTAGAGTGTTATCTACCGAAGAACCTTCGTAGATCCCGCTCAATATTATTGCTTTACCCAAAGGAGGGTTTTCTTTATTTTCCTTTAATTTTTTAATAAATGCATCAGGAACTAAATAAATCGATTCTTGATTAGAATCTTCTGGAGCTAATAAAAGGTAGATATTAAATAACTTAGGTTCTTCTGCTTTTATACCATTTAAAACAAGTGAAACCGTTAAAATCACAGTCCCAATTTTAACAGTCAAATTTATAAGTTTTATTGGCAAGATGGCCACCACTGGCCCCAAGAAAACTCCAATATAATCCCATATATTTTTAACAACCCAGCCAAGAAAAAACCACCAGATCAATGGTAGATAAGGGACAGGCAGCCAGCACAATCCAAGACCCGATACAAGAACTAGAATAAATTCCAAAATTCGAGCGAACCTAGATTTCCATTTCATTACGATTAAAAGTAAAAAAAAACCTACCACTATTCCAAAAATATTTATTTGATTGTCATCAATTAATATAAGAGTTTCGCTTGTGGTCGTAGCTTCCCAACGGGTCCAATTAATTCTTGTTTGTTGGTCTTCCAAAGTAGATTCTAAAGGATCAGACTTTGCGTCCAGATTACACAACCATTTCCAACCAGAAATAAATTGCTTGGTTGAGTCCATCCCCTGGTTAAAAGCTTGAAGTAAAAGATCGGGTGCATTATTTAAATTATAATTTTCAGTGGATTTAAATAAAGGGCTAGTTTCCCCTGTCATCACAATGAAATTTGAAACTTGTACCAACTTTAACTTAAGGTTTTTAAGGTTTTCTGCGATTGAACCTTTAGGCAAAATAAGTTTACTTCCATAATTCAAGTTAAGTATTTCCGTGCTTCCCAAATCGATGATCAAAGAATAATTTTCTTCTAACAAGTTGGAATGCAAGGCCCTTACTAAATCATAAAACTTTTCTTTCTCACCTAAATCTACGGTGGAACTTTTTTCAATCACCCCTTTTACTAATTCATCCACCCCATTAATATCTAACATCGATGAATGCCATTTTCTAGTCAGGTAATGTGAAGGAAATAGAAACATGGGTGTATCACTTAGCTTGTTTCCTGCGATCAGTTTCATCCCTAAATTTGAACTTGGGCTCAACCCAGGGGGAAGTACCCAAAGAAGTTTCTTCTCTTCCGGTAGTACGGGAAAAATCGGGAAATTTACTGGAACGATTTTACCTAACCAACCGTCAGAAAAGTTTTCTTGATAAGTGATTGCAATTTGATTTACTTTATGACTGTTTGCAAATTGTGCAGGAATAGTGATTCTAAGTAAGTTTTCTTTAATAATAAAATTTGAAATTAATTTAGAATCAACTTTTGCTTCAAGAAGAATCGAGTTTGCAGGAAGATGAATATCAAGAAAATCGTTATCCCAATCGATAAGACTTAATTTTAAGTTATTTCGAATGGTCAAGTTTGAAAGGAGAGTTTTATTTAATACAGCCGATTTTATAACCCCAGTATTGAGATTTTCTGGCACCTCAGAAACAAGGTTATTATCCCCAAGCCAAGGAAGAGGAGAATCAAATTCAAAAACCCGGGTTCGTGGATTACTACTAGGGATTGGTTTAAGACCCTTCGATCTCAGTTCTATTTTTCTATTTCTGGGAACTTCAACATAAACTTTGGCATCTACTTGTTGGCTTGGAAGGAAACAAATTAAAGGAATTTCGTTAGAATTTGAAATAAGTTTAGTATCAAAATTACATTTTAAATTAAGCGGTTCTTTATGATTAAGCGGATGCGATAAATAAAAGCGCCAGTATTCAGTTTGGGGCAGAAGATCTGTTATGCAAGCTTGAAATAAGTTATGTGAGGTTAGAATTTCAGAAACAAAAGTTGCGATTTCATAACTTGCAACTTTTTCCGTTTTTTTAATTGGGTTAGTAAGATTTACTGCAGACCATTTCCAAAAATTTGGATTCGATCCCTTTGGACAAATTAAATCAAAAGTTTCTACCGTTCCATTCTCTAAACTTAGAGCCATTTCCATCTCAGTTACTATCTTCTCCTTTTTAAACGAAATTTGGCTGGCAGTTTTTGTCCGAAATGTTCCTGCAACTGGTTTTAACTCAACGCTACCAAGCGGCGAATTTCCAACATAACGGAACAAATGATTCGCGTTTTGTTTGAATAAATTACCAACATTTTTCCCTTCGATTTCATTTATATCTGCACTGACATTTGCACTAAAAACTGAAGCATCATATGCAATCCCAAAATAACCTTCATTCATAAGAGAATTGATTGGCACAACCGAAGGCAAACCCCAAAAAAAATTTCTCTTAGTCTTAATTATTGGTACAAGTCGAAGTGTAAGCATTGGGGGTTTTGAATTTATTACCCCAGTCAAATTAAAAACTAATGGGCTTTCAAGTTCTATCCTTAATAAAGATTTTTCTTGGTTTTGTAAAACAGACCAATCTTTGATTTGCGTATCTGAACTAAATGATAATTGGTCCACATCCCAACCCGAAGGCAACTGCACCAATAAGGAAGACAAGGAACCACTTAATAGATGATAAAAAATATTCGTTTGTAAGTTGGCCCCAGATAATGTTGGTTGAAACAGAGTTTCTTGTTCGACATGAAACAAAGCATTTCCCATTGATAACTTGAGAATGGGATAAGATTTGTTTTTTTGTAAGACCAAACCGCCTCCTATCAAACCGATTGTAAAATCTTGGGCATCTTTTCTCCGGGTGTCCGCAAGTAAAAAATCCTTTGGCATAAGGTCTTCGATAATAATACCAGGCTTAAAAGAAATAGAGATTTCTTCACGATGAGATGGCAGATTTTTTATTTTCAACCATGGGGTTTGCCAAGTGGTAGATTTACTGATTACTGAATTGGTCAGCGTTTTGATTTGAATTTTATCAGGCCTACAAAGATTCGATTTCAAAGTAAGTTCGAGGGTAGCGACATCTGCAGCAAGATTTATTTTCCAGCTTTCGATTTGTTCTGCTATGACATCGAGCACTTTCATATCTAGTGGAATTTCGAATTCAAGTTTTTTTGAACCATTGGTAATCCCTTCTAAAACCAACAAAAATTCAGAATTGGTTATTGCTGGCGCGACAGAATGAATTGAATGTAAATTTTGCACAGTAAGGCGACTGATTGATTTATGTTGAGAAGGATCTTGGAGGAGTAAATCAATTTTTGATTCTCCACCTGCGCTAATCCGCAATATTTTTTTGGCATTATTATCTGGTAAGAATTGACTTTCTATTGAACCTTTTGAAGAAAGCAAATAATTCCACTCAGCAGGGATTTCAAGTTCCATAGTTTGCAAGATTGCAGGGGGAATTTTAATTCCAATTTGATAACCATCTGGAGTTTGCTCTGCTTTGATCGACCATTCGATTCCAAGTGTTTGTCGATTATCTGCTGGAATTATTAACCCAGTAATATTTGGGAAAAATTCCCCCAGTAACGCTTCATTCCCATTCCACGAGGCTTTTTTAATTGCAAGATTTAAAGGTTGAACCGGAAAATAACTCATCCCAGATGCACGGGTATTAAATAACCACTCTGCTTTTCCTTGAAGATGATTTTCTTTCCATTGCGCTTTATATATCGCTTGACTTAGGATTGCTGGTTCTGTTGTATCGGGTGTATTTTCAACTTTACTCTTATTCTTTACCAAACTTTTTTTGATCTTCTCAAAATCCTCTACGCTCATCTGCACAAATGCTTCTTTGAGGTTCTTGCCTACAAAATCTTTTGCTTTTTCAGACGGAATTATCACGATTTGATATGGGACTTCTTGCCTTGAAATTATATTTTCTTGGCCCTTACCAGATTCAATCTGGCTAAGGTATATCACCATAATGCAACAACAGGTCAGCCAGCGAGTCAATCTACCATCAAGCATGGTGGAAAGATCCTTTTCTAATCTGGTAAGGCATCTTGAACTTGCGAACCTTGGTTCGCAGGTATGGAATTACTTTTTGGATTTGATGGGTCGGGGCGAACCCAATACCCAGTAGAATCGGGGGTTTCTTTTTTAACTGTTTGTTGCATTGTACCAAATAAAGATTTTTTGTACCCGGGCTGAATTGTTGATAAAGATTTTCCTACACGGCTAAATGACGACAAGTTTTTAGTTTTTAAGTTCGATACTATCTTTCTTATTTGAATCACTGTTATTCCTAAAATGATTGCTAATATTCCGGGTTGAATTCCTAGAAAAATACGGGCGCTTATCAATGGAAATAACAAATAAACTACTGTGGCTAATACCATTGCTGAAAACATAATCCACGAACCTTGAGCAACCATTACTTTCTTTAGCCCAGTGAAATAAATGCTGGCAAGGGCCAAAGTTAATACTAGGATTGATCCAATTAATTGAAATGTAAATTTGGGTATATGAACAAGCGTAAGCGTTGCTTTTGGTAAATCTGCAAGGAATAGATCGCTAGATGAAGCAGTTTCATTGCTCCTACCAGATAAATCAGTGGTGGTGGTATTTTGAGAATCCCAAAGGTCAACAACAGTGTTGAGAGTTAGAAACAAACCTTCTCTTTGCCAAGCTTTTTGTGTTTCAGAGTTTGGCTCGGGCCATAGGGTCAATCGATTTTGGGGCAACTTAATCCACCAGTCGACGGATAATGTTTGGTTCGCTACCAAGTTTGTTACTAAGGTTGGAATGCTTAGGTTTTGACTAAAAGAAGCGAGGAACCCAGAAAGTTTAGGGAGGGAGTATTCCCATTCCAGATGAAAAGGCTTACCGGCATAGTTTCGAGGTAGAACGATTCGAACTTGGTTTTTAACAAGTGCCAGATTTTGCCAACTGCTTTCATTCCCATTTATTTTTAGTCTTAAATTTTGTAGGTTTGGGGGCATCTGAAAATCTACGGTATTGTCTGGGCAAAAATTAAAGTAGTAACTTACCCTCGATGCAGATTGCATTCCATCAACCCTGATGCGCGCAAGTACTTTTCCAACCATCGGGATTGCTCCCATTCCTTCTTTTAATTCTACTGCAAGTTCTGCATTACCCTTTTCTGATTTAAAAGATGCATTTGGCAGCCTAAAGTTTTTTACTATTTCTTCTATCGGGTATTCTTTCCATTGCGTTCCTTTAGCGGTAAGAGTAGTTCCAGATTTGGCCCATATTCTAACCACGGTTTCTTCCTGCGTATTAATTGGCATTACTAATGGAAGATTTAGGTTCGATGAATCTGATGGTAGTTTAAACTCATATTCCAATTCTAGGTCGTGATCTTTTCCAACAACTCCGACAAGAATGATGCCCAGAACCCCAGATTTTAACTCATCATTTTCAAGGGTGCCCCCTTTAATTATTCTAGCTTGAGCGGATACCTCGTCAGGAATTTTAAGCTCCAACTTTGAAGCGACTCTGCCTAAATAATGCAGGTGGATTAATTGTCTGCACACTGCGGTTGATCCATTTAAATGAATATCAATCACTTGATTAACTTGGGCTCTGTCATCAACTGGCCTGACAATGGCTTCTATTTTCTGACCAAACTTTTCGTTTTTCCAAACCTGCTTATAGGGTTCAAAGCTTGTAAGTTCAAACGATGTATTTAATTTTTCGCTGTTTAACAGATGGAATTCAACAGGCATTGCTAAAGTTATCTGACCCCCACGATCTCGGACCTGCATTGGTACAGGCAAGGAAATTCTTGAAGTTTCTTCGGGCTGGTAATCTTCTTGAAAATCGAGGGAAAACTGAAAAGAATTTAATAACTCCTGTGCAAATAATACAATCATTTTTCCCGACTTTGTATCTACACTTACATCACGAATAATGCTTGATGGTATCGGGCCTTTCTTTTCATCGTACTTTAACCCAGGTGGTATACCGATTTCAATTCGATCGCTTCCAGTACGGATTGGGGTGCAATCAAAATTCGTTGTTACATTCCAAAACCATTGGTTGTTTTCTCTCCGAGCTAATCGAAGCGTATGAATTGTTTTCACTTCAAGTATGCCTCGAATTAAATCGACTTGTAGGTCTAAAAGAGAAAGAGAATTCGCACCTGTTATCGAAGTAGGTTTTTCCTGATTGGGATGGTTCCAATACCGATAGGAAGCAAAAATATTTGCATCTTTTGCTTTATCTGGGGCACTAACTTCTTGACTACTGATTTCACCTCTTGGTTGGGCACTTACCTTTAGGTCGTTACCTTGGTTACTCAATAAAATCGTGCCTGTCTGTCGAATAGCTCCAGAAACTATAAAAGGGCCGATGGGCAATAATCCGCCATTTGCTGGAATATTTGCACGAGTTTCAACGACTAAGGTTATGGGATCGCTACTGTTGTCTTTAAGTTTAATTTTTCTATAGCTTGCAAACTTTTGATCATTTTTTTCGATTGAGAGAATTCGGTTTTCATCGTTAGGGCTAAATGGCCTAACTTCACTATTCAGGGGCACCACGAGGTCAAGGAGATCGATTCTACCGCCTAGGGCGCCTATTTTTATCTCGGCTCGCGAATTCCAAGTTTTGTCATCCATTCGAACTATAATGTTCGACTCTGCGGTGATTGCTTTAGGTTGCGAATCACGCTGGGAAGATTTCCACACCATCTGGATTTGGTTTAATGGGCCAAGCGTTGCGCTAAGATGATTACCCTTAAAGGTTACTAATATTTCTTTATTTGTTTTAGTTACTATTTTAGGGGATAAAGTACCGGGGGGCATTTCGAGTTCCATTTGGGTGATTGCGGCCCCGGGCAGATCCAGTTCAAAAGATTGATTTTCCCCTAAATTTGAAACAGGTATTAGCAAATCTAAATCTAGGTTATGGACCCCGATGTTTTCTACTTGAACTACAAATCCTTCATTCGTTTTTCTTAGGGTTGGAATTTTTCCTTCCATTAAGGCGCTACTTGCCTGGCCCATTCCACAGCCTAGGAAAATACTGCAGCTTGGTTTATCAGTTTGAAAGGAGAAGCGGATTTTTAACTTTGCGAACCCTGATTCTAGCTTTCCATTAATTTGCACCAAACTTGGTAGCATCGATTTTGCTGCGACTTGTTGTTCTTTTAAGCGTGCTATTTCGTCTAATAATTCTTGATATTTTTCAGGTGGCAATACCACCATCTTGGGTAGTAGGCGAAGTCCATCGGCAGCTTGTTCGCAAAGAACCATAATAGCGCCGGCCGGGGCCTGCCAAAAGCTTGGCAGTTTCTTTTCGGCATTTCCCGTTGCAGTCGCTTTTGACTTTTCATTACTTTTTGTAGGCGTAGGAGTATCTGCTTCCTGCCCCAAGGCAGTCATCACAAAAAAAAGCGAGATCAAAGATGAGCAGATTCTTTTCAACAGGTGCCCCAATAAATCAAATCTTCCATACTTTAATAATTCTAACTCATTTTCTTATAAAATGTCGCCTAGAATTTGAATAACCCAACCTTTAAAGGCACTAACTTTGGCTATTGATTCATAATCCGCAAAATCAACCCTTTTACTTCCTTCCGATTATAACAACTTTAAACATATTAATGATTTTAACTTGGCTGTGGTGCATTAGTATAAAAGCTTGATTTCTAAAAAGGAGGCCTGCTATTATGAGTTCCGTACTAGATTTTGGTGCCAAGGGTGATGGTATTTCCGATGATAGTGTTGCAATTCAACACGCAATTGAAAAATCAGCAGGAGATATTGTATTTCCCAAGGGTTCTTACCTGATTACAAAATCGATTCGATTAGTGCTTGCAAATAATGGGCCCCTTGGGATTCGTTCTGAAGGCGGTGCTGCGAAAATTATTATGAAAGGTTCGGGCCCTGCTTTTCATATTCTAGGCACGCACCAAAAATCTGCTCTTCCCGAACACTTCTCAAATAGTATCTGGGCCAAAGAACGAATGCCTTTATTTTCTGACTTCGAAATTATGGGCGACCACCCCGAAGCTGATGGTATTGCCTGCGAAGGCGTTATGCAACCCACCTTCAATAGCCTCCTTATTCGTAAATGTCGCAATGCTTTACACCTCAAAGTTCGTAATCGTAATGTAATCATCTCGAATTGCCATCTCTACGACAATTCGGGCATTGGCATCTTTATGGATAAAATCAACCTTCATCAAATTAATATCACAGGCAATCATATCAGTTACTGTAAGCGGGGCGGCATTGTCATTCGTGAAAGTGAAATTAGAAATATTCAAATCGTTGGTAATGATATCGAATACAACTTTGATCCTCTCGAATCTGAATCGAATGATATTCTTTTTGATTGCAGAAAAGGTACCGTGCGCGAAGGTACGATCGTGGGTAATACCATTCAGGCAAAGGGAAGCCGGGGCGGGGCTAATATTCGACTTCTTGGCACAGGAAAGGATAACCCCAATGCGGTGGGTTTACTTGCAATTACCGGCAACCTAATTGGTAGTCAAAATACTGCGATTCATATCAATGCGGGTCGTAGCGTCGTTATTTCAGGTAACAGTATTTACAGCGGTTATCATCAAGCACTTGTTTTTGAAGATTCCGAGCATCTGGTAATAGGGTCTAACAGCATCGATCATAACCCCGAGTATAAAGGTAATTCCACCGATGCGATCAAAATTAAAAACTGTCGCAACATTGGGTTTACCGGCAATATTTTTCAGCATACAAGGCCTGCAGAAATTCCTGTTGACTCCAGTATGGAGATTACCAATTCGATTAATGTACAGGTTTCTTCCTGTCAGTTTCATCAACCGAGGGTGCGTGGCATTTTAATTAACGACAGTGTTTTAGTTCGCATTCACGACTGTATCTTTAGCCTACTAAACGATGATCCAAATTTTATCACTTCGGTTGAGGTGGATGAGAAAAGTAAAAAAATCTCTCTTAATAACAATGCTTTTATTAAGGGGAAGAAAGGGTATTTTATTTTGCCTGGTAAGGCTGGGGTTGCTCTTAACAATTCCCAAAACGATTAATCTTTTTTTTCTTTAAGGGCTAGTTCTGAATCTAATTGATGCTGTGAAAGATCAACCAAAGCCAACTTTACTTGGGTTTGTTTTCCTTCCCATAAGAAGCAAGGTTCTTCCAAAACAATTTTGCCTGTAAATAAACGGCTTTGGGTATCTCGCTTTTTCATTAGAACCCAGCGCGTTAAACCTTTTTTATAAGAAGCCCAAAGTTTTTCTTCATCTTGAAACTCGGGCAGTGGTGTTTCGCTATCTAAATAAAATACTGCTTCTCTCGTTTTATAAAGCGCAAGTTCATTAGGCTTTTTTTCCGTCAACAACTTCACCTGCTTGATAAATTCCTTCTGCATTCGATACTCTTCCGCTGCGGGGTAAAAAAACTGAAAAATATAGATCATTAAAAACGCTGCAAACCAGCTTTGACAAACAAACCAGCCCGACATTTCGTTACCTAGAATCGCTCGTATTGCTAATAGCAAAGTGGAAATAATTATCCAACCAAGGAAAAGATAATGGGGTGCACGCGGTAATGAATCATAAGGCTGGGGTAAAAATTTTTCCGCGGGGATTAACAGGAACAACATCATTACAACTGACACGAAAAATAAGGCACAGCCTATTTTAAATAAACCTAATGCCCATAAGTTCAAGCTCGATAATTTTTGACTTAGCAACGATGCTATTAATATTGCTGCACCAGGCAGAACAGGTAGTAGGTAATAACTTCGTCTTGAAGAGGCTAGCGTAAAGAAGGTAAATAAAGAGATAAAGTAAACAAGGGCAAAAAGGTCGGGGGATGATTCCTCTTTTGAATTTTTACACTTTGAAAATGCTTGAATTATTGCAGCGGGAAGAAGTAATGACCACGGGGCAAGCAGAATAAAGATAACGCCCAGATACAAATAAATAGGCCCAATATGATTTGCAGGGTTATAGAACCGCCTAATGTTTTCGCGCCAAACCATTGTTAAACCGTCTGCATTTCCATCCCAAACCAGCGAAATTAAAAACGGCACTACATACACGAACAGACCAATTGGCATCGCTACTAAAGTGCGCCATTGAAAAAACCATTGGTTAATTACAAGCGCATAGGCAACTTTTTCCTTCATCGTTTTTACTTTTACTAAAGTATGAAGGTTGGCAGCCGTGGCATAACTTATTGAAACTAATAGCGGTAATGCAAATCCCAGCAGTCCTTTGGTAAGTGAGGTCAACGCCATCGATAACCAAAAAAGAACCACCCACCAACCTTGTGGGCTTTTTTCATACTTTAGGAAAATCCAAAGAGATAATAGTATCCCTGCGATATTTTCCATATCGGTTGAAGCGTGGCGAGAAAAAAACACGAAGCTGTAGCTGGTTGCAAGGATCAAACCTGCATAAATTGTAGTCTTAGCGGGATAAAATATTCTTGCTATCAGCATTGTTAAAAAGACGCTAAAAACACCAGAAATGGCACAAGGAATCCGACAGCTTATTTCGTTTATTACTCCTGTAATGAGCGAAGTCAGAACTATCAACCAGTAAGAGCCAAGAGGTTTATCGTAATAAGATTGCCCATTGATGGTAGGGGAAAAATACTCACCTGATTGCATCATTTCTTTGGGTATTTGGGCCCAACGAAGTTCTTCGGACCAAAGGGCTCTAGCGCCTAGTTGACCAAAATAAAGGTAGCAACAAAAACAGAGGAGACAAAAAATCAGTGCCAACTCGAATTTTTGTGGCTTTAATGATTTTGTTTCAGCAGGAATTACAATCTGCTCCATAGTATTTTGCTTCAGCTTTTGGCCTTACTTTTTCAGAAAAACATCTGTGCAAAATCTTACACTCAAGTGGGTTAAAAGTGGTAGAGCAGTTTTAGTTTATCAAACCCTAAGTGATAAAAAAGTTAAGGTTTTTTCTTCATTTCAACTGCTTTGATTAGTTCCTTAAAAGCTGGGAGTTCACGCAGAGGTTCGAGGTCGGGGTTTTTCATAAGAAAATCTAGGTCTGATAAACCCGCTAACACCGCTTTCTGCAAAACTTCAATTGCTGTTTTTGCACAATCGGCGCTAAGTTTTAGCCGCTCTGCTTCCGATAATTTCGTCTGCTTTTTAATCAAAGGAATCGCCCGAGAAACCAGCGTTACAGCTTTGATCATCTCCATCGGTTTTATACTTGGTATTTTTAACGATGCTTGAACCGCTGCCAAGGTCTCCTCTGGTTTTGCTGAAAAGTTTGCAAATTCTGCCAAGGTTAAGAGTCGCAACCTAAGAGTTTCAGAATTAGGTCCCGTTTCTTTCGTGATCGAAACCGATTCTTGCATCATAATAAATGCTTCCGGGGCGCGGTTTTTTTCACCTAAATAGATCGCAACCGATTCAATTGAATTCGCTAGGTCTTCGTTTTCCTGAACTGACCTTAAATTTAGCTTGACAAGTTCTCTGCGAATTTCGACCAATGCTTTTAGATATTTTTCTGCTGCTGCATTTTGTGCAAGTTGCTTATAAATGTCGGCAAGGGATTGAGTAGGAATAACCTGTGCTTGAATTAAGCTTGGTGAAGTTTTTTTTGCAGTGCTTGCAAGCTCTAACGCTTTGATAAACGCGGGTTCTGCTTTTTCTAGAAGGTTTCTTGATAGTGCCCACATCCCCAAATTCCCCATAGTTTTAATTAATTCAAGCCTGTACTCTTCACCTTCGGGAAATCTTGCTACTAAGTTACTCTGAAGAACTCTTGCTTGTTCGAACTCCTTTTCTGCTTCCTCCGCTTGTTTATTGGTCACCAAATAGATGGCCCATTCGTTTTGTGCCCTTGATAATTCTAAGCTAAAGAGAGGTGTTTTTGGATGCTTGGCTACCAGTTTCGCTAAAAGCTCTCTTCCTTGTTTCCAAGGTTTTACTGCATTAGCACTCTGGTTAATATCTTTTAGATAATTACCTAAATTGATTAAAGCTTGGGCCTGTTGAAACGAATAGTCGGTTTGTTCAGGAAATTCAAGCGCCAACTTCATAAATTCGTTGGCAGCGCTTTCATAAAGTTCGATCTTTTCTTGAGGCAACTTGGATACTTCAGATAACCCTGCACGCGTTGACATAGCTCGGGCTAATTCTTGTTTTACTTCTATTGCTGTAGGGTTTTTCAACGCCAGTTTTTCTAGTTGTTCCAATGCTAATGCTGATATTTTTGCAGCTTCTACTCCTTTACCTAAATTTTCAAATAAGACACTTTCATTTAAATAAGTCCGGGCAAGTTCTAAGTTGTAATCAATCGACTCGGGGAATTCCTTGACCAAACTTTTTAAATCTTCCAAGGCTTTAAAATACAACGGCTCTGCTTCTTTAAGCCGATTTTGCAACTGCAATTGAATTCCTCGGTTATTCAAACCCGCTGCGAAATCTTTACGATAATCAGGAACCCAAGGCACTTCCTTCGCCAACTTTTCTCGCACTCCTATGGATCGTTCAAAGGCTTTCTCCGCACCTTTGCTTTGCCCCGACGATTGCATTAATACCCCTAAATTATTTAAACTGTTTGCCAACTCTTGGCGGTAGTAAGGGGTTGCAGGAAAATCTGCTACCAACGATTCCTGTGTTGCTAATGCTTTTAAGTACGATTCTTCTGCAAGAGAACTGTCGGTGTCTCGTAATAGTTTCCCTTTTTGATTGAGTATGGAAGCTAGATCAACGCGAAACTCGGGGTTATCAGGATTTGCAGCGACTATTTCATTTGCGATAATAAGAGCTTTTTCAAGCGTAGATTTACAATCTTCAAAACGCCCAAGGTCTTGCAGGGTTTGCGCTAGGCCGAGGTATCCTTTGCAAAGATTTTGCTTTTGAAGTGCGTTTGATTTTTCTTGGCTTACTAAATCTTCAAGTTTTTTTACAGTTGCAGAAAGTGCAAGTAAGGCGGGTTCTAACTTTCCCTTACCCCGAAGTAACTGACCTAAGTTAAATTCACTAGCAGCTTGTTTCGAAAGATTTTCTTTATTAGATTCTAATTTAGATCTTGTTACTATTGCACTTTGAAACTCCGATTTTGCTAAATTGGGCTTCCCTTCCTGCACTAGAAGCAGCGCCATCGCTTGTTTGCAATCTGCAAGGTCGGCAAGAAACGATTGGTTTGCAGCATCGAGTTCGTGAAGTTTGTTAAGTTGCCCGATTGCTTGGGTAAGGTTTTTATCTGCTTCGCCAAAGTTTCCTAACATTTCTTCGATACCGCCTAACTGCATTAAACTTCGGGCAGTTTGCCAGCGAACTTGAATATCATCTGAGTTGTAATCAAGAAATCGAGAAAGGAAAACTTTTGCTTGTTGAAGAAGTTCTCTACGGACTCGCTCCATCCGTGGTTCGTGCGCAAGGCGATTTTGGCCGACTTTGGTAAGCATTTGGTCAACCGCTGCAAGGGCATCGCGGAAGTTTTTTTCAGCTTGTAACTTTTGTTGTTCTGCCAGGTTTCGTTCATTAACTGCGACTTCTCGTAACCTTGCATTTTCATCAGCTCTGGTTTTTTCTCGACCTGCTAATAGGTAACCACCAATCGAAACTCCTAGGGTTGTAAAAAACGCCATAAGGATTAGGGCAGCAACAGCAGGTTTTCGTTTTGCCCATTTCCAAACAAATTCGTAAAAAGGGGTCGGGCGCGCTAAAATTGGTTCGCCCACCAAGTACCTACGCAAATCTTCTGCTAAGGCACCTGCGGTGGCGTATCTTTTCTTCTGATCTTTCTCTAAGCATTTTAAGCAAATGGTTGCAATATCCAGCGGAAGCTTATTATTTAGCCTAACGGGATGTACTGGTTCTTGGTGGATTACTTGCGTGATGGTATCCATCAGGGTTTCGCCACGGAAAGGGGGTATTCCGGTGATGAGATCATAAAGAATAGCGCCTAAGCCATAAATATCTGCAGATGGGCCAATCTCGCTTGTTTTACCTTCTGCTTGTTCAGGCGCCATATAACTGGGGGTTCCCATAATAGCACCGTCTCGCGTTTGTACCGAATCGCCTTCCAGTGATTTTGCCAAGCCAAAGTCGGTAATCTTAGGAACGAATAAATCCAAAGGCATTGCATCAAAATCTACTTCTTCCCCTGCCTGATCTGGAGGTGACAACAATATATTTGCGGGTTTTAAATCTCGATGAACTATCCCTTTTCGGTGAGCAAAGTCCATACCTTCTGCTATGCCACGCATTATTGCTGCTGCCTGTCTAGCAGTTGGGGCATTATTTTTGGTGCGAGATGATAAAACTCCGCCTGAAACGAATTCAAGGGAAAAGAAAGGCAAGCTTTCTATTTCCCCTATTTCGTATATTTTTACAATGTTAGGATGATCCAGTTTAGCAACTGCTTCTGCTTCGATGCGAAACCTAGCGATTTCTAGCTTGCTTGCGCGGCCTGCAGAAAGAATCATCTTAAGTGCAACCAAGCGCTTAAGCCCGATTTGCCTAGCTTTATAAACAACGCCCATAGCTCCCCTGCCTAACACGCCTACAATTTCATAACCTGCGGGTGCCTTTGCATTTATCTTGCGCTTAACTACTGTAGGTTTTTCTAGGGGCGAAGTTTCAAGATCCTTGCCAGATTTCAATTCCAATATCGGCCTTGCTATAGTGGGCATTTCCGTTGCTAAATTTTTCGTTATGTCGGTTCCAAGTCCAGATGGAAAATCTAGGGTTTGCTCAAATCTGGGGCGAACTTGAGTAACGCCTTTGATTATTTGTTTCAGAGTATTTGGTAAATTTGTTGTTGCGCTGTCTTTATTATCTGTTAATTTAGATTCTGCCTGAGTTCTTATGTTATCTGGGTTTTGAAAACCCTCTATTTGTGAGTCTAAAAGGGTGCCTGTATTATCTGGGGTTTGTGAACCCTGCATTTGCGAATCTTGCAATTGTGAGTCTAAAAGGGTGCCTGTATTATCTGGGGTTTGTGAACCCTGCATTTGTGAATCTAAAAGCGTTCCGGTGTTATCAGGGATTTGTGACCCCTGCAATTGCGAATCTTGCAATTGTGAGTCTAAAAGCGTTCCGGTGTTATCAGGGTTTTGAACTTTGAATAACTTTTCGCCACACTTGGGGCAATTGTTTAATGGGGGTGAGGTTTTATTCAGCGGAGTAAAATGGCCATTTTTGCAGGACAACATAATATCATGGAATAAATCCATCCCCTTAGGTTAAATCTTTATCATAACGATAGTTAATTAAACCCTATCCAGCCAACTTTTGTAACCGTTCTTAGGCATATAAACTAAAAACCATCTTTTTATCGTATCTTGACAGAGTTTGACTGTATAGGATGTAATATATAAGCCGATAATGAGTTTAATTGGTATAAATTTTACAAGTAATTTGAGCAAAATGAACTAGTTTGTTAAGTTATAATGCCTTTGAGGGTAAAAGGTGTGAGGTTTTTTTCTCGGTTTAACTTCTGGAAAAATCCCCCTATCTTGCCTGTTCCATCTACAGGCAAGTTTAATCGCTATTTAATTTCTCGTCTACTTTACCTTGAAACTCTTGAAGGTAGAATTGTTCCTACAATATATACAGTAACCAACACTAATGACGCTCTTACGGGTTCCCTGCGTGCAGCCATTGATATGGTGAATGCAGACATCACAACCGGCCCTCATACCATAAATTTTTCAATTACTGGAACTCCTGGGGCAATTCAAACAATCAACCTAGCCATTGCTTTACCTGTTATTCTTAATCCGGTAATTATTGATGGAACCACCCAATCAGGGTACAGTGCCAACACTTTATCTGTAGGGGCGGGTAATAATGCTTCCATTAAAATTCAACTCAATGGGTCGATCTTTACACCAGCAAGTGGAATTGTAGGCCTCTACTTAAATGCCGCTGGAAGCTCGGTTAAAGGTTTATCCCTCGTCAACTTCCCTTATGCCATTTATGCTAATAACGACAATATTACCATTAGCGGTAATTATTTTGGTGTAAATGCAGATGGTACTGCCCAATCAAACGCTTTGAGCGGGGTTGGTGTTGATGTTGCTACAGCTAGCTTTGCATTGGTAGGGGGTAATACCGCTGCAGATCAAAATATCTTTGGCAACTTAACTACAGGCATTGTTCAAATTGCTGGTAGTGGCAGTAGTTTCAGAGGTAACCGCATTGGTTTGGGTACAACCAATACCAGTTTTATGCCTAATAATATAGGGATACAGATCAACA